>Ga0182014_10000208_pt1 | contig 73501 bp, 65 predicted proteins | sample 612S2DmetaG_FD_120489 | JGI IMG/M metagenome (GOLD analysis project Ga0182014, IMG submission 120489) | Permafrost microbial communities from Stordalen Mire, Sweden - 612S2D metaG | ecosystem: Environmental > Terrestrial > Soil > Wetlands > Permafrost | place: Sweden: Stordalen | collected...
ACGCAGGGCCGCCGAATTGAGGTCATTTGGCCATTCATCGGCGTGCAACGCTTATGGTAACGCTTATGGTAACGCTACGGTAATCGAAACCAAAAAGGCCCGTTTTTATTGAGTTATTGGCGCGCCCGAAGAGATTCGAACTCCTGACCCCTATATTCGTAGTCTGGGCTGGGCCATTGAAATCATTGAGGTCCGTTACCGTAAGAAAGCCACTGCTCGTCGAAATCGGCACAATTCAGCGGCTTTTGGATGCACTCCGTTACCGTAAAAACGCCCGTCTTTCCCCTACCAAATTACCGGCGCGATACTGCGGTGGACCACTCCGTTGGTAATGGAGAGGTCGACAGTTCAATCCTGTCTGGCAGCACCATTCGTTCCCCGGAAAAGCCCTGTAAAATCAGCCTAACTCACGTTTTCGTTTGATTTCCGGGCCTCGGCCATTTCAGCTATTTCGGCCAGAACGGACCGAGAAAGCATCTGCCAACTGACACAAAACCGGCACAACGGTTCTACTTTTGTCTCCGACTTTTCGAACGGTCTTGAAGGGACGAGCCTGCCTCGCCCAGCCGGAACCGGGACCAGCCTCCCAACGGGCATGGCGAGGCCCTGGGACGGGCCAGACGGCCGGACAGGGCTAGAAGGGTATCAAGGCCGAAGCACCGCCACGCGCCTTTGGGCGCCGTTGCACTAGGTTGTGACGACGACGTGCCCCCGCTGGCGCGGAAAGCGCCCTGGCTGCGGGATCCCGCCGTGGGCAGGCGGGATCTGTAGATAACTTCCTCGGTCCGATCGGCGAAAGTCGGCCTCGACTTCTCGTCAGCGAGACGACGAATATCGCGGGAAAAGTCAGGTTACACTTCGCTCAGCGCGGAGTGCAGCCTGCGTATGAGGAACGCTGGATCTTTGGCCGTGGTAGATTCGTCGTCAGACGCGCAGCGAGCATCCGATCCAATCGCTTGAGGCATCGTCTTCCAGCATCGCGACCGCAGCGGCTCGCCGCGTCAGCACCGCGCGCTGGTTGATATAGCCCTTGTCGGTGATTTCGCCGCCGTCAACGGAGGCAGGCTCGGCCAGCAGCAGCGCCCGCGTCGCATGACCGGAGGAACCGCCGCTTTGGACCTTGAGTTTGGCCAATCCTTGCGCGATTCCCGCGCGCACTTTTTCGCTGCCGATCATCTCACTCACGTCGGCGCTATCGGGCAGGCCAGAAAGCGCGCGGCACGCCGCGATGCTCGGAAATACGAGAAAGCGCACATGGTCGCCGCCATGGCCGGTCACGACGATGTCCTGCGCCAGCGGCGCCAGCGCCGTTATGCCGGCAACGCGCAGCGTCCCGACGCTGACCCAGGTGCCGGAGTTGAGCTTGAAATCCTCGGCGACGCGGCCGTCGAAAAACAACCCAAGCTCCGGGCGATCCGGATCGGCGAAGGTCACGGCGTCGCCGATCAGGTAAAATCCCTCCGCGTCGAACGCTTGTGCGGTCAGTTCCGGCGCCTTCCAGTAGCCCGGCGTGACGTTGGGTCCGCGCACACGCACCTCGAGCTTGTCGCCTGACGGCACTAGCTTCAATTCGGTGCCGGGGATCGGCACGCCGATATTGCCGGAGCGCGCGGCCTGGAAATGACAATCGGTAGCCAGCGGCGAGGTCTCCGTGGAGCCCCAGGCCGACACCATCGGCAGCGCGCGGCCGGCCGTCTTGATCGAGAGGTTTTCCATCGCATCCCAGAGGTTCTGCGGCAGCGCCGCACCTGCATAGAACGCAAACTTCACTTCGCCGAAAAAACGGCGGCGCAAGTCCTCGTCTTCGCGCAGCGCCGCGATCAGCATGTCGAAGCCGCGCGGCACGTTGAAATACACCGTCGGCATCACGCTGCGCAGATTGGCGAGCGAATCAGCGAACAGGCCGGGAGCCGGTTTCCCGCCGTCGATATAGAGCGTGCCGCCATTGCGCAGCACCAGATTGAAATTGTGGTTGGCGCCGAAGGTGTGGCTCCAGGGCAGCCAGTCGAGGATCACCAGTTCGTCCGACGCGCTTTCGAGAAACGACCACGTCTGCGCCTTGGCCTGTTGGCTCGAGGTCAGCATTCGCTGGGTATTGATCACAGCTTTCGGCGTGCCGGTCGAGCCAGAGGTGAACAGGAATTTTGCGATAGTGTCCGGGCCGACAGCTGCGAAGGCCTTCGCGACGGCGGCCGTTTCCGGTGTCGCCGCGACCTGCCGGAATAAAATCGCCTCGGTGCCGTCAGCATCGCCGCTGACGATCGTTGCGCGATGCAGCGGTTTGATCGCTGCGAGCGCCGGCGCAAACGGCTTCAAGCTGGAAACATAGATCGCTCCGGGGTCGAGCAGACCGATCATGCTTCTGAGCTTGTCGAAATCCTTCGACACCAGCGAATAGGCCGGCGAGATCGCCGCAGCGGGTACGCCGACATGCATGGCTGCGAGCGCTAACAGCGCGTGATCGATGCTGTTGTCGGAGAGAATGACCAGCGGATGCTCGGCGCTTAACCCCTGGGCCAAGATCCAGGCAGCAACCGAGCGCACCTGTAGCAGCGCATCTCCGTAGCTGACGGTGGTCCAAGGCGCGTCAACGCTGGAACGTTCGCCGAGAAAAACCCTGTTCGGCGTCTGCCGCGCCCAATGCTCCAGCCAGTCGCCGACGCACCGCGCGGCTTCTTGCAACTTTGTCGTTGACCGGAGGATGATAGAACCGTCCAGCCGCACCTCCTTCGCTACAGCGGGCTTGGTGAAAAGCCGCGCGTCGCAATCCTCTCTACTCTCCGCAATCATTTTCGTCCCTTTTGACAGCGAGACGCACGCAGGCTCGGGCATCGGTGTTTTCGAGCTGCATCGCAATGCGCTGCCGGCACCGATGCAGGCAGCTCCGATTATTTTCCCGCGGCCTCGCGTTCTCGCAGCCTGAAGCGCTGGATCTTGCCGGTGGCGGTCTTTGGTAGATCTGTCAGGAACTCGATCGTCCGCGGATATTTGTAGGCGGCCAGGCGGCCCTTCACAAAGGTCTTGAGATCAGCGTCGCTCGCATTTGCACCTGGCTTCAGCACAACGAAAGCCTTGGTCTTGGTGAGCCCCTCCTTGTCGATCACGCCGATGACTGCGGCTTCCAGGACGGACGGGTGCTGGATGAGCGTGGATTCGATCTCGAACGGCGATACATAGACGCCGCTGACCTTGAGCATGTCGTCGCTGCGACCGGAATAGGTGAAGGAGCCATCGTCGGCATTGCGCACATATTTGTCGCCGCTCTTGGTCCACGGGCCCAGAAAGGTCTCGCGCGACTTCTCCCGATCGCCCCAATACATCACCGCCGAGCTGGGCCCTTGTATAAAAAGATCGCCGGGCTCGCCGTCGGCCACCGGCTGGCCGCCTTCGCCGCGTAGCTCGACGTGATAGCCTGGAACCGGCCAGCCCGTAGTGCCGTAGCGCACGTGCCCCGGACGGTTCGACAGGAAGATGTGAAGCATCTCGGTGGACCCGATTCCATCGATGATTTCGCAGCCGAAATGTGCGGTGAAGCGCTCCCCCAATTCGGCGGGCAGCGCTTCACCCGCCGAGGAGCACAGCCGCAGTGAGACCTCGTTGCGCGCCGGCAAATCGGGGGAAGCCAGCATACCGGCATAACCGGTCGGGGCCCCGAAGAAGATCGTCGGGCGCACACCGCTCACTTCGCCGCGCCAGCGCCTGAATGTCGCGTCGGGTGTCGGTCGCTCGGCCATCAGAATCGTTGTCGCGCCCACGCTCAACGGGAAGGTAAGCGCGTTGCCAAGGCCGTAGGCGAAGAACAGCTTGGCCGCAGAAAAGCAGGCGTCTTGCTCGGTAATGCCCAGCACCGGCGTCCCGTACAATTCCGCGGTCCAGTAGGGGTTGGCATGGCTGTGCAGTGTGGCCTTGGGGCGGCCGGTGGACCCTGAGGAATAGAGCCAGAAGCCGGGATCGTCGGCACGCGTCTCAGCGGGTGCCGGCAGCGGCGCTTGTTGGCCGAGCAGCTTGTCCAGCGCCACTTCACCCGGCGCGAGCGCGCCGCTGGGGCGTGAAACGATGACGGACTTCACCTCGTGTCCGCGTTGTGAAGCGGCCTTCGCCATGGCTTCGCGCAGAGTTGGCAGCAGTGCCCCCGATACCATCACCGCCTGCGAACGGCTGTTCCGCAGCATGTAGGCGTAGTCATCGATGGTCAGGAGGGTGTTGACGGCTACCGGCACAATGCCGGCATACATGGCGCCGAGGAATGCCACCGGCCAGTCGTTGCAGTCGTGCATCAGCAGCAACACGCGCTCTTCGCGGCGCACGCCGGAAGCCAGCAAGCCTGCGGCAGCGCGTTGGATCTGCTCGCTCAGCTCGCCGAAGCTCAGACGGCCGTGGTCATCGACATAGGCCGCCTTGGACGAACGGTTGACGTTGCGCGTGATGAGGTGTTCGGCGAAATTGAAATACTCGCCAAGCGCCTGGACTTGAGGCTGGGATGTCATGTTGGCCTCCTCGCTTGTCTCTCGCCTTTGGCAGCCGGGGGCTCGGTAAACGGCGAAGGCGGGCCAAACACGGCGATTCCCCCACCCCACCCCGATCGTCCGGCCTGCCTCCCTGGTATTCTTGTTCCTCATAATACATCAATACATTGCCATAAAATAGGGCTGGTTTTGCGCTTCCCATGGGAGCGGGCGGGATCAGCCATGCAAACGGAGCGGTATGATACAACAATACATTGATATATTATTCCGCTCGGCGGTACTTTTGCACCGCCTGCAAGATGGATCGTCGGCTTAGGCGAGCGAACTGCGACGCGGACGCTGCCGGGGAATGCCGCCGACGGACTGGCGCGGATACGCGGGCCCGGAACGGCCTTCCGACATGGGTAGGCCGCGTGAGGTTGATAGGAGAAGAACATGACGACCTACGACGACATCATCTACGAGGAACGTCCGAAAGGCGTCGCGCGCATCACGATCAACCGACCGGCGAGCTACAATGCCTTCCGCGGCAAGACGGTCGAGGAACTCATCCACGCCTTTCAGCGCGCCGGCTGGGACAAGTCGATCGGCGTCATCGTTCTGACCGGTGCCGGCGACAAGGCGTTTTGCACCGGCGGCGACCAGGGCGCACACGACGGACAATACGACGGCCGCGGCACGATCGGCCTGCCGATCGACGAGTTCCAGAGCATCATTCGTGATGTGCCGAAACCCGTCATCGCCCGGGTCAACGGGTTCGCGATCGGCGGCGGCAACGTGCTCGCCGCGATTTGCGATCTGACAATCGCTTCGGATCGCGCGCAATTCGGTCAAGTCGGGCCGAAGGTCGGCTCCGTCGATCCCGGATTCGGAACAGCCTATCTTGCGCGGGTGGTCGGCGAGAAGAAGGCGCGGGAGATGTGGTATCTCTGCCGGCGTTACACGGCAGCGCAAGCGGTCGAGATCGGGCTCGCCAACATCGCCGTGCCGCACGACGAGCTCGACGCCGAGGTCGATCGCTGGTGCGCGGAATTGCTCGAGCGCAGCCCGACGGCGCTCGCCCTCGCCAAGCGCTCGTTCAATGCCGACACCGAATCGATCCGCGGTATTTCCAGCATGGGAATGCAGGCGCTCAGTCTGTACTACGGCACCGAGGAGTCGAAGGAGGGCGGTCGGGCGTATCGCGAGAAGCGCAAGCCCGATTTCCGGAAGTTTGACCGCTGATTCGTTTCAGCGCGCCGTAGCACGCAAACTCGACGCGCGCTCGCTTGTCGTCAGACCTTCACCAGCGCGGTCTTCAGGCGATCGAGCAGCCGATAAAGCATGATCTGGTCATCATGGCTGAAGCTGGCGAGGGCCGCCGCGTAGAAGGCCTCGATCGGCTCCAGCATACGAATCCAAGTCGCCTTGCCTTCGGCGGTCAGGCGAATGCGCCTGCTCCGCCCATCGTCCTTGTCCTTGACGCGCCTAATCCAGCGCCGCCCCTCCAGCCGATCGAGGACCGCCGTCAGATTCTGCCGGCTGAGCTCGAGAAACTCGATCAGCTCCTTGACGGTCATCCCGCTGTCGCGGACCAGCGGCCGGGCAAGGGCACCCAACACGGCCCATTGCTGCGTCGTCGTTCCGAACCGGCCGACATAACGCGTGCCCTGTTTGTGCATCAGGTTCGACGCCTGGTAGAGCCGGAAGAAAACCCGGTTGGCGACCTCGAATTCGCCGCCGGTCCTTGCGCCTGCTGTTATACCCAATGCCATCGCCCTGCCCTTCAAGCCTTGTCGAGCCATCATAGCAAGGCACTGATATATTTCATCCCGACGCTGCATCATTGCATTGATATGATTTTACCGGTTGCGGTTTCGGTGCATCGTAGCCTGAGGGAACGCTGGGAACCGTTAAAAACACTATAAATTTCAATACCTTGCATTCATTCCGTTCGCTGGGCCCGGCCGCGCCGGGCGTTCGCTGCCTTTGCTTCAGATCAATGGCTGGACCCGCCAATCAGGCTTCTATCAGCAAAACGCGAGCAAAGCGGGAGCCAGGGATGAAGACGCTGATCAAGCCTGAGGAAGAAATTCCATTTGGCGAAGTCCAAATACGGACGGCCCTGGCCGAGGATATTCCCTGGATCGTCAGCCTCGACGAAAAGACCACGGGCGAGCCCAAGCTGCAATATTGGCAGGATTTGTTCGCTCATTTTCAGCAGTCGCGCGGGGTCGGTAGAGCGTTTCTAGTGGCCGAACAACAGGGGCGGGTGGTAGGCTTCATTACCGGCGAAGTGAGGGCTTTCGAATTCGGATCGGAACCTTGTGGCTGGGTTTTTGCCTTGAACGTCGATCCCGAGATTCGCGTTCACAATGTGGGAACCCGGCTTTTCGAGACGCTATGCGAGACTTTCGGGCGGGCCGGGGTGGAGAAGGTTCGGACCATGCTGAATCGCGACAATCACCTCGTCCTGTCATTCTTTCGAAGTCTGGGGATGATGGCGGGACCGTTTATTCAATTAGAGAAAGATCTCGATTGAGCCTTTAAGGTCGCGCTGAGCCCGTTAGACGCCTTGGCCGGGCGCAACCTGTCAGAAGAACGAAGGCAATGAAGTTACAAAAGGCGACGCTTTGCGGACTTTATGCGGTGCTGGAACTCGCAGCCCATTCCGATCAGCAGATTTCGGCCGCAGAAATCGCAGATAAATACGACATCTCGATCAATCATCTGGCCAAGGTGCTGCGCAGCCTGGTGCGCGCAAAATTGGTGGAATCGGTGCGCGGCGCCGGTGGCGGCTACCGCTTCTCGGGAAATCCAAAGCGCGTGACACTGCTCGACGTGATCGAACTGTTCGAGGAGGTCGGCCGCGACGCGGAGGATTCCCCGCCGGTCTACCTGGACGAGGGCCTCGCGCTGCACAAGGTTCTCCGGGAGATCGATGACATCGCAATCGCCACCCTGAGTTCGATATCGATCACCACGCTGCTCAAGATCATCGAAAAGCAGAAGCGCGGGACGAAAGCAGACACCAAAGCCCCGGTTCGCTCCAGCGCAGAGGGCGTCTGACCGCCACCGCCATCCGGGCGAATCACAAGATGCGGCAAACCCGTTTCGATTTCATCGAAACGGAAACGACTCTGGATTCTTGATGACGCGTTTTCCTTACGCGAACCCGCTTCCACTTCGCTTGAATACGCTCTACGCCGGCTGGTGCTTCTGGATCTCGCGCAGGATCACCAGATGCTGGATGTCATTGGTGCCCTCATAGATCCGGCAGACGCGCGCGTCGCGATAGAGGCGCTCTACGCAAAAGTCCGTGAGATAACCGTAGCCCCCGAAGGTCTGGATCGCTTCAGAGCAGACCCATTCGGCGGCTTCCGACGCGACGAGCTTCGCCATGCATGCTTCCATCAGGGAAGGCAGGCCGGCAACCGTCAGCGCGGCGGCGTGCAGCACCATCTGCCGCGCGGTCTCGATGCGGGTCGCCATCGCCGCAATACGAAAACCGACCGCCTGATGATCGATGATTTTCTTTCCGAACACCACGCGCTCACGCGCATAGGATAGCGCCGCCTCATAGGCCGCGCGAGCGATGCCGACCGATTGCGCGGCGATGCCGATCCGGCCGCCCTGCAGATTGGAAAGCGCGATCAGCAGACCCTCGCCTTCCTGGCCGAGCCTGTTCTCCACCGGCACCCGCATGTCATGAAGGGCGATTTCGCAGGTATCGGAAGCGCGCTGGCCGAGTTTCGATTCGACGCGCAGGACGGTGTAGCCCTCTATGCCGGTGGGCGCGATGAAGGCCGAAATGCCGCCCTTGGCGCCGGGCGAACCGGTGCGCGCAAAGATGATCGCCACGTCGGCATTCTTGCCAGATGTGATGAATTGCTTGGTGCCGTTCAAGACGTAATGATCGCCGTCGCGAACCGCTCTGGTGGTCATCGCGGCGGCATCGGAGCCGCCTTGGGCTTCGGTGAGCGCAAAGGCGGAGAGCATCCGTCCTTCGGCCATCGGACGGAGGAACCGTCGCTTCTGATCGTCATTGCCGAAATTCACAATCGGCATGCAGCCGACCGAATTGTGCCCGCTCATCACCGTCGCGGTCGCGGCATCGCCGGCCGCGATTTCCTCGAGCGCCACGGCCGTCGAAACCTGGTCGGCGCCGGCCCCTCCCCACTCGACCGGCACGGTGATGCCCATTAGCCCGAGCCGGCCCATTTCCCGAATCTCCTCCATCGGAAAATGAGACTCGCGATCCCAGCGCGCCGCGTGGGGCGCAAGCCGTTGCTGCGCGAACTGTCGCGCGACATCCCTGATCATCGTCTGCTGCTCGTCGAGAATCACGATTCATGCACCGGAAAATACTGGACCTGAAATCCCGCGGGAACAGCGCACCGTCACGATATTCACGACTACCTAGAACAGGAAGCTCCGGTCAGCCATCAATCCCCCTCGAACACGGGCTTCTGCTTGGCAACGAAAGCGCGATACGCCCGGCCGTAGTCTTTGGTCTGCATGCAGATCGCCTGCGCCTGGGCTTCGGCCTCGATGGCGGAATCGACGTCGAGCGCCCATTCCTGATGCAAACAGGATTTCGTCATGGCGTGGCCGAATGTCGGGCCGTCGGCGAGTTCCTTCGCCAGCGCCTGCGCCGCGGCAAGAATCTCCTCCGGCGCCACCACGCGGTTGAAGAAGCCCCATTTATCCGCCTCCTCGCTGGTCATGACACGCCCCGTATAAAGAAGCTCCGACGCGCGGCCTTGACCGATGATGCGCGGCAGGATCGCGCAAGCGCCCATGTCGGCGCCCGCAAGCCCGACCCGCACGAACAGAAAAGCTGTCTTCGCCCGCGGCGTGCCCAACCTCATATCCGACGCCATGGCGACGATCGCACCGGCGCCTGCGCAGATGCCGTCGACGGCAGCGATAATGGGCTGCGGACAATGCCGCATCGCCTTGACCAGATCGCCGGTCATGCGTGTGAAGGCGAGCAGGCCCTGCATGTCATCGGCCTCCTGCATTTTCACCAGCGGACCGATGATCTCGTGCACGTCGCCGCCCGAACAGAAATTCCCACCCGCTCCGGTGACGACCACGGTCTTCACGTCGCTCGCATAGGACAGGCTTCGAAACAGATCCCTTAGCTCGGCGTAGCTCTCGAAGGTCAGGGGGTTCTTGCGCTCCGGCCGGTTCAGCGTAATGGTCCCGACCTTTCCCGAAACGTCCCATTGAAAATGCGTCGCTTTGTATTCGGCGGCTTTGAACGTCTGCACATGCGTCTCCTTGCTGTATGGCGCCCCAATCAGGCCATCGTCAATCCGCCGGAAACGCTGAGCGTCTGACCGGTGATGTAGTTCGATAGATCGCTGGCGAAGAACAGAATGGCGTTCGCGACATCGGCGGGCTGGCCGAACCGGCGCATCGGAATGGCCCGCTTGAACGCTTCCAGGTGGCTCTCGGGCAACACCATCAGCATCGGCGTTTCGGTAGGCCCCGGACAAACGCAATTCACGTTGATCGAAAAGCGCGCCATCTCGCGGGCGAGCCCCTTGCTGAAGGCGATCAGGCCGCCCTTCGCGCCGGAATAGACGGTTTCACCCGAACTGCCGACGCGCCCGGCGTCGCTTGCGATGTTGACGATCTTGCCCGATCGCCGATCGATCATCGGCCCCAGCAATGCTCTGGTGAGCTTGATCGGGCCGAGCATGTTGATGTCGACGACGCGTTCCCAGAATGCCGGATCATTGTCGACGAAGGGCTGCCCCTTGCCGAAGCCAGCGCCGTTCACCAGCACATGCACTTCGCCCCGGCCCAGCACGAATTTTGCGAATGCCGCAATCGACTCGTCGGATGAGACATCCACCTGCATAAAGCTGGCCGTCAGGTTGCTGCGGCGAAGGCGTTCGGCCTCCGCCTCGCCCTTGTCCACGGAAAGATCGGCGATGATGACGTCCGCACCTGCGCGGGCCAGCGTCTCCGCGGTCGCACGACCGATACCGGATGCGGCTCCCGTGACCACGGCGGTTTTTCCTTCGAGCCTCATGTTTGAACCCTCATTTGTCGAGAAATGCCTTGACCCTCCTGCGGGTGTCGGCGGCGTTGAAAAGCTTGTGCGTTTCCAGGAGTTCGATCAGCATGCCGGAACCGATCGGAGCATCCGCCGCGCTGAAGCAATGCTTGCAGGCGGCCAGCGCCGCCGGCGACAAGGTCGCGATCCGGTCGGCAACGCCGTTGGCGAAAACGGTCAATTGACCATCGGGCACCGCCCATTGCACCAGCCCGAGATCGCAAGCCTGCGCACCGGTGATGACTTCGGCCATCAGGATAAGTCGACGCGCGACACCCGGACCCGCCAAGCGCGACAGCCGCTGCGTGCCGCCCGCGCCCGGCAGCAGACCCAGGCGAGCCTCGGGCAGGCCAAGCAGAGCGCTATCGCCCGCAACACGCAAATCACAGGCAAGAGCCAGTTCAAATCCGCCGCCGTGGGCCGCGCCGCCGATCTCGGCAATGACGACCTGCGGAAGAGTTTCAATACGATCGAAAAGGCGCTGCATTCGCCGAACCGTTTCGATCATGCGGTCCGGACCATCCTCGGTCGCGAAGCAATCGCGCATCAATTTCAGATCGGCGCCCGCCGAAAACGTTCGCTGCGATGAACGGATCAGCAACACCGCGATGTCCTGTTGCTGCCCGAGATCGTCGAGGATCGTCCCAAAGCCATCGATCCATTCGCGATTGACGGCGTTGACCGGCGCACGCGCCATCGTGAGTTCGAGAATTGCGCCCCTGGTTTCAACCTTGAACATTCAGGACTGCTCCATCTCGCGCAACAGGAAGCGCTGGAGTTTCCCGCTTGGGGTTCTGGGCAAACTGTCGACAAACACGATCCACCGCGGGTACTTCCACGGGCCGATGGTCCGCTTCACATGGACCTTGAGTTCCTCGTACAGCGCCTGGCCGGATTCGATCGCAGCACAGTCACCCAGCACGACAAACGCTTTCGGCTTGATCAGGCCGTCGGAGTCCTCAGCGGGTACGACAGCGGCCTCGATGACCAGCGGATGGCTGGTCAGCGCTTCCTCGACTTCGAACGGCGATACCCAGATCCCGCTGACCTTGAACATGTCGTCGGTACGGCCGCAGTAAGTGTAAACTCCGTCTGGACGCCGGAAGTATTTATCGCCGGTACGAGTCCACTCGCCGACAAAGGTACGACGCGATTTTGCGCGCTGGTTCCAGTAGCCCGCCGCGGCCGATTCGCCGTTTACCAGAAGCTCGCCGATTTCATCGTCGCCGACGTCGCAACCTTCCTCGTCGACCAGCCGGAGTTGGTAGCCATGCACTGGCGTACCCGACGTTCCGTACTCCACGGCCTTTGGAAGGTTGGTAAGAAAGAGGTGCCCCATTTCGGTCGAGCCGACACCGTTGACGATATCGAGCCCGAATCGCTGCTTCCAAGCTGCTCCAATATGCGCCGGCAATGGTTCGCCCGCCGAAAAGCATAATCGCAATCGGCCCGACAGGCCTTCGAGCGAGCATTCCGGATCCGCGAGAATTGCGGCGTAGAGGGTCGGAACCGCGAAAAACATCGTCGGCTGGTATCCTCGCAACACCTCGAACACGGTCTGCGGGGTAGGCCGCTCCGGATAGAACACTGAAGTCGCGCCTACCCACATCGGACAGAACATCGCGTTTCCGAGGCCATAGGAGAAAAACAATTTTGCTGCGGAAAACACGACATCGTCTTCGCGATAGCCGATGCGGCGCCTTCCGGCACTCTCCGCCAGGAACCTCGGGCTCGAATGCACATGCATGACGCCTTTGGGCATTCCTGTCGTGCCGGACGAATAAAGCCAGTACGCGATATCATCGGCGCAGGTCCGGGTGGGCGCGGAGCCTTCATTCTCGGCGGCCAATAGCGTGTCAAGGCGGGGCACCGTTGCTGGGCCTCCGCCCACGACGACGATCTTCTTGAGATCTGGCAAACCCACGGCCGCCTCTTCGATGAGAGGAAGCAGTGCGGTTGAGACAAATACCGCCTTGGAGCGCGAATCCTCGAGAAGGTACCGGTATTGGTCCGCGGTTATCCGCGTATTGATCAGGACCGGAACGATGCCGGCCCGTATGGCTCCCCAGAACAGGATCGGGAACTCGACCGTATCGAGCAATACGAGAGCGATCCGGTTTTCCCTCTCAATACCGAGACGCGCCAGCATCGGGCCAATACGCGCGACTGCATCCCGCAGTTCCGCATAGGTCAGGTTGCGGGAAGGATCGATGAAAGCGGTCTTGTCGCCGCGACCTTCGGCGACGTTCCGATCGACGAAATCGACAGCCGCGTTGTAATCCCGTACCGTCATCGCCGGCCTCGCCGATCAATTCGGATTTGTCCTGTCTACTGGCGAATTGCCAGGCGTTCCTTGACTTCGGTCAGGCGAAACATCCAATTCGGACGATTTGCAGCGCGCTTGACTTTTGTCATGGCAGATCGACGGCAAAGCGAGGACATTGGCTGGCGGAGGAGCGTTCCGATGCATGCACCAGCGCCGCAGAGAACGATGCGTCTACTGAAACTGAAGCTCAACGGCCGGATCCGCGAAGATGCCGTCGCAGAAGGGGAATTGCTGGTCGACTATTTGCGCGAGGTCGCGCACCTTACTGGCGTAAAGACCGGTTGCGACGGCGGTGAATGCGGAGCATGCACTGTATTGATCGACGACGAACCGGTGCCGTCCTGTATCGTGCTCGCGGTTCGCTGCGAGGGCCGTCACGTCGAAACCATTGAAGGCCTGACCAGGCACGGCAAGCTTAACCGACTGCAACGCGCCTTTCACGAAAAGCTCGGCGCGCAATGCGGCTTCTGCACGCCCGGAATGATCATGGCGGCGGAAGGCCTGCTGCGCCGCAATGCATCACCAAGCGACGAGGAGATACGCTCCGCGCTGGCCGGAAATCTCTGCCGCTGCACTGGCTATGTGAAAATCCTCGAATCGGTCAAGTCGGCGACGGAAGCCAACCATGACGACTGAACCAATCACGCAAGGGGGTCTCAGCCGCGGCGGCGTTCCCCTGATCGACGGGGTCGAGAAGGTCACCGGGCGTGCGCGCTACACCGCCGATCTGGAGCATGCGGGCGCCCTGGTCGGGCGCATTCTCCGCAGCCCGGTAAGCCACGGCGAAATCATCAGGCTCGACGTGTCGCGGGCCCGCGCGCTGGAAGGTGTCGAGGCGATCGTCACCGGCGATGACTGCGATCTGACCTATGGCGTACTCCCGATCGCCATGAACGAGTATCCGATGGCCCGGGGCCGCGTGCGCTACCGCGGCGAGCCGATCGCCGCCATCGCGGCCGTCGATGCCGAGACCGCCGAGCGCGCGCTCCATCTCATCGAACTGGAACTCCGCGAACTGCCTGCCTATTACACATCCGAGGACTCTCGCAAGCCAGGTGCGACGTTGCTGCACGACAACAAGGCCGGCAATCTGGAACGCGAGGTTCACAACGAGTTCGGTGACTGGCGACAGGGCTTTGAAACGGCAGATCTCGTCCGCGACATCAAGGTCAATTGCGCGGAAATCAATCACGCCCAGATCGAACCGCATGCCTGCCTGATGGACTACGATCCGATCACCGACCGGCTTACGGTCCAGAGCGTCTCGCAAGTCGGCTACTATCTGCACCTGATGCTGGCGCGATGCCTGCGGATGAAGGAAGCGCAGATCCGAGTGGTGAAACCGTTTGTCGGGGGCGGCTTTGGAGCCCGCGTCGAAGTCCTGAATTTTGAAATCATCACGGCTCTGCTGGCGCGCGCAGCCGCCAGCAAAGTCTTGATGCGTCTGACCCGCGAGGAAACGTTTCTCACTCATCGCGCGCGCCCGCAGACCGACGTCACGCTTCGGATCGGCATGCGGCGCGACGGCCGGTTTACCGCCTGCGCCTGCGAGGTGGTCCAGCGTGGCGGCGCCTATGCCGGATACGGTATCGTGACGATCCTTTATGCCGGCGCGTTGTTGCAGGGCCTCTACGACATTCCGGCGATCAAATATGACGGCTACCGGGTCTACACCAATCTTCCGCCTTGCGGCGCCATGCGCGGACACGGTTCGGTCGACATGCGCCACACCTTCGAATGTCTCGTCGACCGCATGGCACGCGAACTCGGGCTGGACCCGTTTTCAGTGCGCCGCGCCAATCTGCTGCAGGCGCCTACCCGGACATTGAACGATCTGATGGTCAACAGCTACGGACTCGCCGAATGTCTCGACAAGGTTGAGCGGGCAAGCCGATGGCGCGAGCGCGCGGGCCGCATGCCGCCGGGCAAGGGCCTCGGCATGGCCTGCTCCCACTATGTCAGCGGTTCCGCCAAGCCGATCCATTTCACCGGCGAACCGCATGCCGTTGTGAACCTGCGACTGGACTTCGACGGCGGGATCACGGCGCTGACGGGGGCGGCCGATATTGGTCAGGGGTCCTCGACCATGGTCGCGATTGCGGTAGCCGAAACACTGGACATTCCGCTCGATCGCATCCGGGTCATCGCCGGCGATTCGGCCATCACGCCGAAGGATAACGGCGCCTACTCGTCACGGATCACTTTCATGGTGGGCAATGCGGCGATTGACGCCGCAAGACACATGAAAGCCGTTCTCGTTGCCGCGGCGGCGCGCAAGCTCGAGGCTCGCCCGGAGCAGGTTGAATGCATCGGCGGGACGTTCCGCGTCGGCGCCGGCGATCAGTCGGCCCTGCCCTTCGCCGACGTCGTCGCCGCCGCGCTGGTCGACGAGGGCGCCATCACCGTGAAGGGAACGTTCACCTGCCCGCCGGAATCCCAGGGCGGCAAGCATCGCGGCGGCGCCGTCGGCTCCACGATGGGCTTCAGCTACGCCGCCCAGGTCGTCGAGGTGGACATCGACGATGCGACCGGGCTGGTGACGATCGCCAAGGTATGGGTCGCGCTCGACTGCGGCCATGCGATCAATCCGCTCGCGGTGGTTGGACAGATCGAGGGATCGGTATGGATGGGAATGGGCCAGGCGCTGTGCGAAGAGACCCGCTATCTCGAGGGCTTGCCGGCGCATGCGAGTTTCCTCGAATATCGCATGCCGACGATGGCGGAATCTCCTCCGATCGAAGTCCACATCGTTGAAAGCCACGATCCGTTCGGGCCATTCGGGGCAAAGGAGGCCAGCGAGGGCGCGCTGGCCGGCTTCCCGCCGGCCATGGTCAACGCGATCGCCAATGCCATCGGTATCGACTTCGACGAACTTCCAGTGACCCCGGATCGGGTCGTGGAAGCCCTCATCCAGCGTCGCCGCAAGGCGAAGCTCACCCGTATTTCGAAGGCCGCATCGTGACGACAGCCCTGGCCGAATTGCGTCTCGCGCAGCCCGCAACCATCAAGGAGGCGGTCGCGACGCTGCTTTCGCATCCCCGAAGCCGTCTGGTCGCGGGCGGAACGGACCTGCTGGTGAACATTCGCCGCGGCATCAGCGGGCCGGATCTGCTGGTCGATATTTCGAGCATTGGCGAGCTTGCCGAGATCAATGCTGGCGACGACGGCACAACGATCGGCGCGGGTGTCACGATTGCAGCGATTGCGAGCAACGCTGCAATCGCTACACGCTATCGCGCCCTGGCGCAGGCCGCCGGAGCCATCGCCGCGCCAGGCCACCGCCATCTGGCAACGCTCGGCGGCAACCTGTGCCTCGATACCCGCTGCATTTACTACAATCAAAGCGAATGGTGGCGGAACGCGAACTCATACTGCCTCAAGAACCGCGGCGACACCTGTCACGTTGCCCCGCAGGGAACACGCTGTCACGCCGCCTTTACCGGCGATCTTGCGCCGGCACTGCTTGTTCTTGGCGCCGAGGTGGACATCGTCGGCGCGCAGGGCGTTCGGCGAATTCCCCTGCAGGAGCTCTACGTCGAGGACGGCAGGGCGCATCTGGCTCTGGCGGCCGGCGAACTCGTCGCCGCAATCCACCTCCCGGCCGACCCACCGGTGTCGTCCTATGCGAAAGTAAGGGTACGCGGCGCCATCGACTATCCGTTGGCCGGCGTGGCGGTTGCCCTCGCGCCATCAGGCGCAAGCATCGGTTCACTCCGGATCGCCCTGACGGGCACCAATTCCCGCCCCTTTCTGTTGTCGGGCACCGATGCCTTCGCGCTCCGATCCGTCGATGACCGGCTGCTGCAGGAGATCGACCGATTGGTGCAGAAGCAGGTCCAGCCGATGCGCACCACCCTAGCGTCCGCCAATTATCGCCGGGTTGCGGCCGCGGCGCTGGCGCGGCGAATCACCGCAAGCCTGTTCGCCGAGTGCGCGGCTTGAACGGCTTTTCCCGCGCCTATTAGCGGCGAAAACGATCGGATTCGCCAACGCGGATCGCGCCGCGCTTCAAAACCCGCCGGTTACTCGGTTGGATTGGGGATGACCGCCGTTGCCTCAAGTTCGATCTTTGCAGGGGTGTCGAGAAGATCGCTGACGAAGATCATGCTCATCGCGGGATAGTGGTTTCCCATCAGCGACTTCCAGATGCGCCCCAGTTCGCGCCGGTTGGCGAGGTAGGCCGGCTTGTCGATGCAGAACGCCGTGATCCGGCAGATGTGGCACGCCTCGCCACCAGCCTGGGCGAGAATGGCCAGTATATTCCTGAGCGCCTGCTCGAATTGCGGAGCGAGCAGTTCGCTGTCGAATTTCTGTTCCGCGTCCCACCCGACCTGACCGGCGATGAATATCATCTGGCCGGCAGCAACGCTAATTCCGTTCGCATAACCGATCGGCGGCTGCCAGCCGGGCGGATGAAGTCTTTGCGACGGCAATAATGAGCGTCCGCCGCGGCTTGATCCTAAAGCTTCAAACATGGCCCGCAAACTCCTCCGCCTGGGCGGATGGCCTTATCAAATAGGGAACAGGCACGGGTGTATGCGCGATCTGCCGCCGACCGGTCGCGATCTGCCGGAGCGTGGCGATGTCTCTGACGTCGACGCGAGACGCATCGACAACAACGCCTATCGTTCTCAATTTCGCGAAGGCACGCGACAACGACTCGGGCTGCAGGCCGAGTTGTCCCGCTATCAAGTTCTTGTCATAAGGCAGCGCAAGCGCGCAATGCCCCTGCTCCGTCAACGACAGCGAAACCAGAAATTCGGCCAGCCGCTGCACCCCGCTTTGACCTTTGAGTTGCTGGATGTGCTGGACCAGATAGCTCATATGCTGCGAGATCGATGCGATCATCGGCATAGCGATATCGGGATTGTCGCGAATACAGCGGACGACATGATCCGCGGGAATCCGCGCAACGCGCGCGGCGCCCACGGCTTCCGCGGAAGCAAGATACCGGTTGCCGGTAAAGGCGACCGCCTCCCCGAAGCTGCCACCCTTCGTAATTGTCTCGATCACAGTCTCGTCGCCCGACGACAGGTTGCAGTATAGCTTCACCCAGCCGTGGATGACGATAAAGAATGCGGTCGCCGGCTCATCCTGACGCGCAATCGATTCGTGTGCTCGAAACGTGATCGCTTTCGCGGGTGCGACGATGTGCTCGACCGTTTCCGGCTTCAGCCCGCGAAATACCGCGATGCGCGCAATGACCTGAAGATCGCCGGCCGTCAATCTCGATTCCATAGCCGGCTCTCCAGTTTATCCGAGAAGCAACGGGTAGATGCGCAACAAGGCCGGCCAGGAATGCATCATCGGAGTCTGACCTATATTGGTTGTCGCCAATCGATGGCCACCGACACGACGCACAGCTGGCGGGCCGGCACTACGACAAATCTGCCGGGTGTCCCACCGCCGTCAGTTTCGCTCTTTTCTTGATCGGCGAACCTCACCGACCTGTCGCGCTGGCCGGCATCGCAGTTCTTGCACCTGCTCCCGTCGGCAGGAATGATCACGGAGCGGTCGACGAACCACAACGCGTTGGCACCCGCCTCCATGACGACACCGCGAACACCGAGACAGACGTCTTGCGACCCCTGCGTCGCATCCTCGCCGCTGCGACCGATTTCGGCACGATTTTCTTCGTGCCCGTAGATCCTGACGAGAACCTCATCCGGGCGGAGATTGTTGATATCGGATTCCACGGGATCGAGGTGGCCGGCCGAGCCGACCGTCGTCCAACCGACCGACTTTGCGATCATCAGACTATCCTCCCGAAGGTTATTGCCGTTTATCTTTGTTAGATGAGACTGTTTCTGACGGGTATTCTACGCGCATTGATTTAGATCAACGGGTGGATTTTTGCCGCATCGTGCCCTGCGGCAAAGGCAATATCGGCATCCGCCCGCGGACGGTTGGTGTCGAAATGTGTGAGGGGCTCAGTCAACCGCAACGAAGCCAGGCTCCGCCGCGCAAGCTCCTGATAAATCTTTGTGGCTTCGATCTTCTTCGCGAGTTCGTCCGAGGAAAGCTCGCGCAGGACCCGCGCGGGAGCGCCCGCGGCGAGGTGACGGGCCGGCACCTCGGCGCCAGTCTTGACGAAGCTCATCGCCCCGATCATCGCCGCCTCGCCGATCCGCGCGTGATCCATCACGACGGCGTTCATGCCTACCAGAACGTTAGGGCCGAGTTGTGCACTGTGGACGATGGCGCCATGTCCGATGTGGCCATTGATCCCGACGACACAATCAAAGCCCGGCATGCTGTGCAGGGTGCAATTGTCCTGCACGTTCGAACCCTTTCGAACGATGATACGTCCGAAATCACCCCGAAGCGACGCGCATGGGCCGATATAGCAGCCTTCCTCGATGATCACATCGCCGATCAGCACCGCCTCTGGATGTACGAAGCTGAGCGGATGAACCACCGGCGTCACGCCGTCGATCGAATAGATCTTCAACCGAGCCAGTTGCATCACGTCGCTCCCGCAAGCCCCTCAGGAATGAAGCTGCTCATATTTTTCCTGCAATTCCTCGGGTGTCTCGGGCCAATCCGGATTGGCGATGATGCAATTTGCCGGACAAACGAGCTTGCATTGCGGTTCTTCCTCGGCTCCGACGCATTCGGTGCAACGCAAGGCATCGATGGTGAATATCGTCTCGCCGGCCGAGATCGCCTCGTTCGGACAGACCGGTCGGCACGCATCGCATGCGGTGCAATCTTCATTGATCATCAGGGCCATATCAGCATCTCCTCTGGCTCTAGGCGGCGGTGGCTTGCTCGGCGAGACGCGCCAACTTCTCGTGCCGGAAAGCGCCCCACAGCGCCGCGCCGATAGCGCCGGCAAAAATCGCATCCGGATGACTCTCGATCGGCACCTTGACCTTCTCTCGAACCATCGACTCCTTCATGGCCTCGACCAGGCCGGTATCGAGCGCAAGACCACCGGTCATCTGGATGGTCCCGTCGAGCCCACCGATCGTCTTCAGGAGCTTGGCCAGCCGATCGGCCATCGACTCGTGAATTCCCTTGAGAATATTCGACGCTGTGATGCCACGAGACACCATGTTGATGACGTCGGTCTCGGCGAGCACCGCGCAGATGCCGGAGACCTTCTCCGGATTGTCCGCCTGTTTCGACAACGATCCGATCTCGTCCTGGGCAATGCCAAGATAACGCGCGATGTTTTCCAGGAACTGGCCGGAGCCCGACGCGCACTGGCTGGTCATCTTGTAGTTCAGCACCTTGCCGCGCTCGTCGAGCCGGATGGCGCGGCCGTGCAAGGCGCCGATATCGAGCGCAGCGCGGCAATCCGGGCGCAGATAGATGGCGCCGCGGGCATGAGTGGTCATGGAGTAGAAATGACCCGTATGAAAATGCAGCGCCTCGCCCTCGCCGGTCGTAGCACAATACGCGACGTCCTTGCGCTTCAGACCGGCCTCCACCAGAGCGTCGTCGTAGATCTGTTCCGCGAGCTTCAGGGGATCGCGCTGACGCATGCGGTCAACCCGCTTGACGAGGCATGTTTCACCGCCACCTTCGACGTTGAAGAGCGCGACCTTGATCGCGCCGGTCCCGACATCGATCCCCGCTGTGATAGGCATGAAATTCTCCTGTTTCAGGAAGCGACCGCGCGACGCGCGAATTCTGCGGCGCCGAGCGCGCCCGTGTAAATGGAGTCCGGATTGATGTTGATCGTCACATCCCCGTAGTTTTCCTTGATCAGCTTGCGCAATTCACGAACCGCCGCATCGTTCTTGGCGACCCCGCCGGTAAAGGTGAATTCGTCCGTCACCCCGCCCGAACGCGAGATGATGGAGATGGCACGCAGAATGATCGCGCGATGAAGGCCGGCGAGGATGTCTTCGCGTTTTTCGCCAAGCGACAGGCGGTCGCGCAATTCCGCGCCCGCAAACACGGTGCATGTGGAATTGATGCGCGCCGGGCGGTTCGATTTCATCGCCAGCGGCCCGAGCTCATGCAACCCCATATTCATCTCGTCGGCGATATAGCCGAGATAGCGGCCGCAGCCTGCCGCGCAGCGATCGTTCATCTGGAAATTCTCGACGATGCCCGCGGTATCGATCTGGATACCCTTGGTGTCCTGTCCTCCGATGTCGAGCACCGTGCGGGTCTTCGGATACATCATGTGTGCACCGAGCCCGTGGCACAGAATCTCCGAGCGGATATGTTCCTTGGAGAACGGTAGCGTGACGCGGCCATAGCCGGTGCCCACCAGATAGGTTTCTTCGAGTTCGATGCCGAGGGTATCCTCGATCGTGCCGGGAACGTTGTTCGACCCGTCGATGAGGTGCGGGTCCAGTTCAAGTACCCGAGCCATGGCACGGCGAAACTTTTCGCTCATGTCACCAGCCGGCGGCCGGTTTTCGACGTCGATGATCGACTTGTCGTAGGCGTTCAGCAATATGTCATGCGGAACATTCGACTCCCGAGCGACCGCCTCGGCATGAACATGGAAGCGGGAGCCGGCGATATCGCGGAAGAAGTCCGACTTGCGCTTGGCCCCCGGCGCATAGAGTTCGGGCGCCTCGGCCTTGAGGCGCCGAAATACCTCATTCAGCGCTTCGCCCATTTTTTCGGCAACTTTGGCGAATCGCTCGGTCTGCAATTGTCCGATGCATGTCTCTTCCAGGTCGTTGAGTTGCTCCAGGAACTGAACGAGACGGAAGTTTCGCTCCAGCGCACCCAGGAACTCCTGAACACGGTCGCCATTCGCCTCGCCAGTGCTCAACGCGCGGCGAAACAGAGTGAACCGCCCGTCGATCCGCGCTTCCTCACTGGCAACGCGTGCCGCGGTGCCATAGTTGGAGCGCGAATTGGTGATGCCGCGCCCAACGACGTCCTGGTTTTCGTCGAGCAGAACGGCCTTCGTGGTGGTCGAGCCGAGGTCAATGCCTATGAAGGTGCGCATGATTTCTCCTAAGCGGCACCGCGCAAGCCGGCGCGTTTCTGTTCGATCATTTGGAAATAGCTTTCGAGGCGGTTCTTGATATTGGCCGCGGAGAAATAGCGCGGATCGACAAGGTCGGTCTCGATGAAGGCGGCGGGCTTGCCGGTGCGCTTTTCGACTTCGCGCATGATGAGCAATTGACCGGCGGAGAAGCTGTTGCAGCTCTTGATCGAGTTGATCAGGAGTCCGTCCGCCTCATACTCGTTGACATAATTTTCCAGCATGTCGACGCGCATCGGCAGGTTCCGGTTGGTGTAGACATTCAGGCAATATTCGGCCAGCGATTCCAGAGGATTGTCGGGGTTGTGCCGGAATCCGAAATCATAGGTGCCGCCGACCTTGGTGTAGCTGGAGGCGACGACCACCGCCCCCTCGTCGTAGAACATCTTCCAGAACTGGCGGAAGTTGGTGTAGTTCGGCGGCCCCTCGACGACCAGGCGGTAGCGCTCTTTGCCCATGTCGCCTTCCGGCGTGACCGGGCCCTTGCCCAGCGCGACGCGTTGCTCGACTTCCTCGCGCAGGAACCGGTAGTAATCGACTGCATCGTCGGTGCCGCGGAACGCCCCGAAGATCGGGCCGATATAGTAGATGCCGCCGAAATAGGCGTCGATCGGCGAGGGTTTGGTTTTGGCGGCCTGCAGCACCCACACCAGATCGTCTTCGGCCTTGGCCGACTTCCGCAGATACTCGCGCAGCCGATCGATGTCGAATTTTACGCCGGAGACCTTCTCGAGTTTTGGAATGACGTCCTGCTTCAGCTGCTTCACCATATACTGGACCATCTCCTTGGTGATTTTTCCGTCCGCCATATAGGGCGTGTGAAACATAATCGTTTCGCACTTGTATTGCTGACGCAGCAGCTCGAACCACTTCATGAAGGTGAAGCAACCGGTGTAGGACAGCAGGAGCACGTCCGGATCCGGCAGCTTGCGCCCGTTGGGACCGATATTGCCCTTGGCCATCATGCCAATGTCGGATTTGACATAGGTGCAGACGTCCTCGGAATGGCCGAGTTTTTCGGCTTCCATGACGAAACCGCCGCTGGTCTTGCGCAGGCCGTTCTGGATCGCATTGACTTCCGGCAGATTGTTGGCGAAGTCGAAGCACATCAGCAATTCGTTGAGATTGCCGGGAACGAACGTCGCCGCGACTTTCTCGCCCCGCTCCGGCGCATTGGCCAACCGCTCGTAGTGGGCGTTCATCATCTCCTTCTGCTTCGCCATCGAAGCGTCCTTGATGACTTCAGGCTGCTTGGCCCTGGTTCGCGTGATAATTGTGTTCATGCTCCGCTCCACAGTTTGATCGAGTCGGCGAAGGTTCCTGCCTGCTCGCGAATGGGCTGCATCTGGCCGGAATTCTCGGCATATTTGAACGCTATTTGGGGAACGCCGTGCTTCTTCAATACGCTTTGCAACATCGGCCGCTCGAGCAGCGCCGGGTCGCAGAAGCTGGGCATTGCAAAAATGACACCTTCCGCGCGGTTCTCGCGCACGCTGTCGACGAGATACATCCCCTTGTTAGGCCCGTCCGGTTCGTATTTCGGCGATGTCGACATCGAATCGTGCAAGTATGAGCGCGCGAGATTTGCGATCGGATCTCCGTCAGTCGCGACTTCGGATTTCTCCCAGCGGGTGACCAGAATGAAATCGTCATCGACGATGTAGCAGCCGGACAGCTCGATCGACTTGATCAGGTTGAGCGGCGGCTGCTCGCAGAACACGCCGGAGAGAACGACCCGGCAATTGTCCTTGATCGGCCTCCGCTGCTCGTGCACCGAATCGAGATAGTCGCGCATCAGCTGGTTGTGATCCTCCACCGGAAGCACAAGGCCCGCCCGCAACAGAAGATAGAGTTCGGAGGAAGGAATGTTCCAGGGTTCCTTCGCCCGCAGCGCATAGGCCTCGCGCACCAGACGACGATTTTCGTTGAAAAGCACGATCGAGGCGCGGATGGCTTCATCGGTGACCGGCTTGCCCGTGATATTTGCCAGCCATTCGCGGATCTCGTTCAATTCGCTCCTGTAAAACTCGCCGCCGACATCGTCCTGGAAGTTTTGCGGCAAATCGACGTAGCGCGAGCCCTTGTTCGGAAACATCAGCTTCCACATTCCCGACAGATTGCGGATGACGTCGCAAATCGAGGGGAACAGCATGCCGTCGACGAAGTCGAGACGGCCGGAGACGCCGAGCTCGATGGTCGAGCGGGGGATGCGGCAGATATAGCTCTGGTAGTACGCGTCGCCGTGAATGACCTCGAGTTGGTCGCCGCCGCCGAGAATGCCGAGCGGAAGCGCACCGGCGGCATGGATGATCTCGCGCGGCACGTAATATGGCATGAAGCCGATGACCTTCCGTCCCGGCTTCGCCTCCTTCCAGGCGCGCGCCGCCTCGAAATTCAGATCGGTGAACAGGTCTTCGCACCGCTGGACGATATTGGCCGTTGCCGATTTGGTTTTGTCGAGCATGTCAGCGATCCTTCCAGCGCGCGGGGCGCTTCTCGATGAATGCGGAGAGGCCTTCGGTAGCGTCCTGCGTAGCCATCAACTCGGCCAGGTAGATGGTCTCGATCGCAGCAAGATTTGCCGAGACGCGCCCGATTGCGCCAAGCCTTGCCGCGCGGGTGGCAAAGCGCAACGACGCCGCACTCTTCGGTGACAGATGGCGGTCGAAATAGCCGAGCGCGGCGGCTTCGGGATCGTCGGCGACCTCGGTCACGAGACCGATCCTAAGAGCGTCGTCGGCGCCGATCGAGCGCCCGGACAACAGGAGATCCTCCGCTGCCGCGAGCCCGATGCGTTCGGGCAGCAGACAGGAGGCCGCCGGCGCGAAGACGCCGATCTGAATTTCCGGCTGACCGAATTTGGCATCCCGTCCGGCGAACAGCAGATGCCCGGCACTCGCAAGTTCGAGACCGCCGCCGAGGCATTGGCCGCGGATCGCTGTCAGGACCGGAACTGGCGAAGCAAAGATCTGCAGAATCAGCCGATGAAAGTCGGCAAGCATCGCCGCGCATCGATCCGGCAGATGTTCCTCGATCGAGGCCCCGAAGGAAAAATGCCCGCCGGTCGAATCGACGAGAATGCCGCGCAACCCCGCAACGGTGCCGTGCTGACCGATGGCATTTTCGATCGCGCCGACCATTGCAGCGTCGAGGATATTCGCCTTGGGGCGATCAAGCCGCAAACGAAGCAAATGTCCGTCGCGCTCAAGCCAGACTTTCAGCGGGCTGCTCACGCCTTGTGCCCTCCTGCCTTGGGGATTCCCGCCTTGGGGATCAGCTCCTCGATCATCCCTTCGCTCCACCCCTCGCCATTGGCAAGTCGCAGGCGCAACGCGACGAAATCGATTTCGCGTTCACTTTTCGGGCCTTCGTTGAAGGCGCGGAACCCGGTCCGGGCCTCGGCCATCATGTTGAGAGCGAGCCAGGCGCGGCTGTTTTCCTTGTTGCGGTTCCAGGCATCGAGCTTCGGCTTGCGCAGTTCCTCGAAGCTCTTGGTCAGGCATTCGGGGAACGTGGTCATCAGCTTGGTACACATCGCCTCGACCTTGGCGTCGAGCAGCGACAGATCGACAGTGCCGCGCGCCACCACCGCCTTGCCTGCCGCCAGCGCGGCGCCGGTCAGGGGTTCGCCATGAACGATGCGGCCATATTCGTCGAGATAGCGTTGGGTTTCGACCAGCGGATTGGGAACGAACGCGCCGTCTACCTTCAGGCCCGGCACGATGTCGAGGACGACGCCGAGGCGATAGGCTTTGTGCGCCGACCACGGCTCGCACAGCGTTCCGGATTCCATCGCACGCTCCGCGCCGACCATCAGCGGTAGGAAATCCGTGGCGCCGCCGATGGCGGCCGAGCCATGCTTGGGTCCGGCCTGGCCGAACCGCGCGAGATCCTGGGCGATGGTGAAATCGCATGCCATGCCGATTTCCTGGCCGCCGCCGATGCGCATGCCATTGACGCGGGCGATCACCGGCTTGTCGCAGCCGAGGATCGCGGACACCATGTCGTTGAACAGCCGCATGTACTGCCGGTATTCCTGCGGATTGCCGGCGTAGTATTCCGCATATTCCTTGGTGTTGCCGCCGGTACAGAACGCCTTGTCGCCGACACCGGTAAAGACCACCGCGACGACGTCGCGCGCATTGGAAGCCGTGCGGAAGGCGCGGATCACACCCTTCACCATATCGGTGGTGTAGGAGTTGAACTGGCTGGGGTTGTCGAGCCAGATCCAGGCGTTGAACAGGCCCGGGACGACCCTGCCGTCAGAACGGAGCGCCGGGCGCTTCTCGTAGACAATGCCGGCAACCGGCTCAAAGGCGACGATGTCGTGATCGACGAGATGGGGCTGGGGCATCTTGAACTATCCTGTCATTGCTGGGGAACGAGGACCGCACGGCGGGCGAGCTTGTGAGAGTGCACCTGCTCAAAGACCGAATTGATCTCGTCGAGCGGATGCTGTTCGACGAAATCGGCAAGATTGATCTTGCCGTCGAGCACGAGATCGAGCGCGGCCGGATAGAGTTCGGGCGGACATCCCCAGTTTCCCAGCGCCCGCGCGTCGAACGCCATCAGATTGGACAGACGCAGCTCCACCCGATCCATCGTGAAGCCGACGACGCAGAGCGTGGCGCCATAGGTCAGAAGGCCGAAGGCCGTGGTCTGTCCCGCCGCCGTGCCCGAACATTCGAAGATCGTCCATTCCGTCAGGGGCAGGCCGTTGGCCTTGCAGAACTCGCCGATCTTGGCCTTCAGGCTCTTGACGTCGTGCTCCCGTGCATTGAGCGTCAGGCCCGCGCCATGCTGGCCGATCGCTGCGAGCTTGACCGGATCGACATCGATTGCGATCACGGTGGCACCGAACGCCTTGGCGATCTGGGCGGAATAGCCGCCGACGCCGCCGATCCCGACAACGATCGCCACCGAGCCGTTGGTCACGCCGGCGCGCAACACGGCCTGATAGGGCGTGGTCACGGCATCGGCGACGACACTCATGTCGGCGAGCGAAAGGCCGCGTTGGGCGAGCCGGACCTCGTCCACCGGGCAGAGACCGCGCGCGGGCACCGTGATATGCGAGGCGAAGCCGCCCTGGATGTCGTTGCCGGGCATCTTCTGTTTGCGGCAGATGTTTGGGCGGCCGCGTTTGCAAGTGTCGCATTCGCCGCATGGCAGCACTGCAGGAATGATCACCGCGCGACCGAGCCAGGATTCAGCGTCGGCGCCGGTCGCGACGACTCGTCCTGAAATCTCGTGACCGAGCGCCAGCGCCAGCGGATGATTGGTGCGGACGCCGTCATAGAAATAGCCAAGATCGGTATGGCAGACGCCGCAGCCGGCGACGGCGACAACGACTTCGCCCTGCCCGGGCGTCGCGACGAAGGCCTCGCGCACCATTGGCTGGTTTGCCGCCGTCATCATCCAACGATGTGCCGCGATGCCCTGAGCCATGTGGTTTCCCTGTTTTTTCGCCGACAACTCGTTTGCCAGTTGCGGTCCATCCCTTAATTTGGTAATCTAGTACATAATTACCGAATAGGCAACTCTGATTTTCAAATTAATCGGACGGCCAGGGCAACGGCCCCAAAACTGGAGGACGCGCAAATGAAGCGGCGAGCATCATGATGAGATCACCCTCGGATACCTCGCTTTCCATCGTTTTCACGGGATCGGGCGGCGCCGGCGTCATGACAGCCGGGCAGATCCTGCTTGATGCGGCGACGAATTGCGGCCTCTACGGCTTTATGACGCGTTCGACCGGCCCGCAGATCAGGGGCGGCGAGGCGGCGGCGATGATCCGGCTTTCGTCGAAGCCGGTGCAGTCGCCCGGCGACCGGTTCGACATCCTGCTGGCGCTCGATTTCGAAAATCTGCAGCGCTTCGCCGATGAGCTGCCGCTGGATTCCGCCAGCCTGATCATTGCCGACCCGGCCGCGGGCGAAATGCCGGGCTTTCTCAAGAATTCCGCAGCCGCCGTGGGCCTCGTACCGATGTCGAAACTTGCAAAAGGCGTCAAAGGCGGACGCATTGCGATGGTCGGCCTCGGTATTCTCGCGCGGCTCATTGGCCTGCCGGAGACCGCGATCGTAGCGGCGGTCGCCGCGTCAATCGGCCGCAAAAAGCCTGAAGCGCTGGCGGCGAGCGAAGCCGCGGTTCTGCTCGGCGCGAACGCGGCACCGGATGTTGCTATTCCCAAACTTCCGCTGCCGGGCAAGCCGAAGGAGGGCCGCTGGTCGATCACCGGCAACGAGGCGACAGGCTTCGGCGCGCTAAAGGCCGGCGTCAAATTCGTTGCCGGTTATCCGATCACGCCGGCGACCGAAATCCTCGAATGGATGGCGCATGCTCTGCCGCAATGCGGCGGCGTGCTGCTGCAGGCCGAGGACGAACTCGCCTCGATCAACATGATCATGGGTGCGAGCTATGGCGGCGCGCCGTCCCTGACCGCGACCGCCGGCCCCGGTCTGTCCCTGATGATCGAATCTCTCGGCCTCGCCGTGGCTTCCGAAATTCCGCTGGTGGTCGTCGATGTCATGCGCTCGGGGCCTTCGACGGGGATCGCGACAAAATCCGAGCAAAGCGATCTCAACATCGCCGTCTATGGCCTGCATGGCGACGCTCCCCATATCGTCACGGCGCCCCTCTCCGTCGGTGACTGCCTGCTGACCGCGCAATGGTCGGTTCATCTGGCCGAAACGTTCCAGACGCCGGTCATCATGCTTTCCGATCAATCCCTCGGCCACGCCCGCGTCGTGATCGACAGGCCGGAAGAAATTGTCTTCCAGACCAAACGCCTGGCCCCTGAAGCGCCGATCGCCGGCTACGAGCGATACGCCCAGACCGACTCGGGCATTTCGGCAATGGCCATACCGGGCTTCCCCGGCGGCCAGTACACCGCCGACGGGCTTACGCATAATGCGCGCGGCACGCCTTCGAGCCAGGCCAAGGATCACGTCGGTCAGCTCGACAAGCGCCAGCGCAAGCTGAACGCCTCCGACTTCGCTGCGCACTGGGCTGAAATTGATGGCGACGGCGAATTGGCGGTTCTGACCTGGGGCTCAACGAGCGAGCCTTTGCGTGAAGCTGTTGCCGTGGCACGTGCCGCCGGCATCAAGGTCAAGCTGATCGCGTTGCGCCTGATCGCGCCGGTCCAACCGACGCTGCTGGCGGCGGCGCTTGCGGGCGTGAAGCGCATTCTTGTGATCGAGCAGAACCACACCGGGCAGTTCTGGCGCTATCTGCGCGCCTATTACGATCTGCCCGCCGAGGTCATCTCGATCCATTGTCCCGGTCCCCTGCCGATCCGGCCGGGCGAAGCCTTCGCACATATCCAAAGAGGGGCACGAGCATGAACATGATCCCAAATGCCGCGAAAGCGTTCACCCCTGCCGAATACAAGTCGGCGGTCAAACCCGTTTGGTGTCCCGGATGTGGCGACCATTCGGTGTTGATCTCCTTCCAGCGGGCGTTGGCGCAACTGGCCCTGCCACCGGAGCAGGTCGCGATCGTATCGGGGATCGGGTGCTCGTCGCGCATCCCGGCCTATACCAACTGTTACGGCTTTCACGGCGTCCATGGCCGCTCCCTGGCGCTGGCCTCCGGGCTGAAAGTAGCCCGCCCCGATCTGACCGTTCTCGTCGCCAGCGGCGATGGCGACGGCTTTTCGATCGGCGGAAACCACTTCCTTCACGCCTGCCGCCGCAATATCGATCTGACCTATGTCGTCATGGACAACCGCATCTACGGCATGACGAAAGGCCAGCCATCGCCGACAACAGAGCCCGACTGGGATACCGCCATCTCGCCCGGCGGCACTGGCCTCAGCCCATTCAACCCCCTGGTGATCGCGCTCGCGTCCGGCGCTAATTTCATCGCGCGCGGCTTTTCCGGCGACATCGCCGGCTGCGCCAAGTTGATCGTCGAGGCTGTCCAGACTCCGGGATTTTCCTTCGTGCAAATTCTGAGCCCCTGCGTCACCTTCCGCGAAGACCAGCAGAAGGGCTGGAAGAATGTCGTCCATACCGCCATCGTGCCGGAAACCGACGATCCGGCACGTGCCGCGCGCCGCCTGATGACCGATGACGGCTTCAATACCGGCGTCCTTTACCGCGGCAACCGCGCACCGTACCAGCCGCTACCGCTGGCTCATTTCGATCCGTCCCACCTCGAAACCGAGTTTGCGAAATGACCGCTGCCACGCAGTCGAACGAACCGCCGAAACTCGACAATATTGCCGAGTTTTTCGCGCAAGCCCTTGCCATCGAGGTGGAAGCTACCGAGCGCTATAACCTGCTGGCGGACCAGATGGAGGTGCACAATAACAGGGAGATCGCCGCTATCTTTCGCAAGATGGCGATGATCGAGGGCGAACACCGCAATGAGATCGCCCGCCGCGCCGGCGACGCATTGGTTGCAGGCCGGCCGGCCAGCTTCAGCTGGATCGGCCCGGATGGCCCGGAAGCCATCGATTGCGATGACGTCCATTATCTGATGACGCCGCACCGGGCGCTGATGCTGGCGCGATTCAACGAGGAGCGTGCGGTCAGGTATTTCGAAGCTATCGCCGCCGCCGCCACCGATCCGCAGATTGCCGCCTTCGCCGCCGAAATGGCTGCCGAAGAACGCGATCACGTGGTCTGGGTTGATCAATGGCTGGAGCAAATCGCGCCTGACGAGCCCGGCTGGGACGAGGATCCCGATCCTCCCGTCCATTCAGAATGATCGAAGATCGTCTGCCCCGCGCGAAACGCGGGGATAGCGAACCAGGCATTCCGGCGCGTTGCCGTTCCGCGCACGACCCCGCGATCAGAGATCGTGGTGAGCTGCGAGTTCAGTGTCGATTTCCGGTGTCAGGGCGTCTTCCAGTTCCGGGATCAGCGCGCGTTCTTCCTTCTCGATATGCAGGTGAGGCGCTCGACCAGTTCGCCGCACAGCCGCCGGAATGCCACCCACGCTTCCGGCGAAAATCCGTTGGCACGCGCCGCGCCGGCGCCGGCGACAATGTCGTTCATGACGTTGCGCAGGACATGATGCTCCTCGACCAGTAAATCGCCGAGATCCGCCATGCCATATTCGGCGAGCACCGGGAACACCGAGGCCTCCTCGTAATCGAAATGGCCGGAAATCTCGCCATTCACGGTCTTGCACAGGCGATCGATGAACCGGCCGGTCTGATCGTCCTGGGCGGGCGCAGCCTGGCGAGCGAGCACGACACGTTCGACTTCGGTCAACAGCGCTATCGTCGCCATATGATCGTCATGCAGGATGCGGGTCGACGAATATTTGAGCGACAATGTAACCTCCCGTGAGAACTTGCCTCAAGGCTTTGAACAACAACGCCGCCGTCAAAGCGGAAGCGCGAAGGTCAGGTTTTGCGTTGGCCTGAACCCCGAGCGGTCGAGGAACGCAATCAGCGACGTATTGTTCCACTCAACCACGGTCCGAACCCGTTCGACGCGCAAACTGGAGAGCTGGGAGAGCAGCTGCGCCAGCAGGGACGTAGCCACATTCTGCCGCTGAAACTCCGAATCGACGCCGATCGTGTCCAGCACCGCCTCGGCTTCGGTTTCGCCGAATTCGCCGTAATCGACCCGCGCCATGATGAACCCGGCCGGGGTCTCGTCTATTTCGGCCAGCATCGACAGCCGCACGCCGTTCTTGCGAAGTGCCTCATTGACCTTTCGTCTCAGGTAGTCCGACCGGTCTCGTCCTGTGATTTCGCGATCGAGTCCGATCACGGAAGGAAGGTCGGCGATCGTCAGGGAGCGCACCGATATTCGATCCGGCGCGAGATCCCGGCTTACATCGGCGTCGATGTCGTCCGGTCGCATCTCCCCGGCTTTTTTGACGCACGGACGGTCGAGCACGATGCGGGTCCCGAGCCTGAAGCCGGCTGCGGCGAGAAAGTGCATCATGGACTCGTTGGACCACAAGGCCTGCGTGCGCAAGGCGTGCGCGCCGGATGCACGCGCCACGAATTGAAGCTCCTTTACCAGTGCATGAGCGCCACCATGTCCGCGAACCGATTGCGAGGTCCCGATCGCATCAAGAACGGCTACCCGCTTGCGGACGCCGAATTCGCCGTCAAGCATGTGCGCGAGCGCATGCCCTTCCACCACGCCGTTCTCGATATAGGCGAGGGAGATGAAGGCGCCGGGCTCATTGAGAGTTGCAGCGAGCCGGTTCTCGAAGAATCCGCGCCGCGACGTCCCGCTGATTTCCCGATCGATTTCGACGACCCTGTCGAGGTCGGCCGATGTCAGACGGCGTACCGGGCCATTTACGATGACTTTGACTTGCGCGTTTGGCATGATGTCCCCCTGTTGAACGGTCTAGTGCGCCAGCGTTTCAGCGACGCTCGCGAGACCGGCGATCCTCTGCTCCGGATGGGCCAGTTGCTTGATCACCAATGCGATCGCGGCAATCACGCCTGGAATCGCCACGACCATGAAGATTTCCGCAAACGTCAATTGACGCCGCGACAGTTCTGCCACGAGGTAGGATCCGGCGATGCCGCCGAAACGACCGATGCCGAGCATCCAGGCGACTCCGGTCGCCCGGCCCTGGGTCGGGTAGAAGCCCGCCGCCAGCGCCGGCATGGATGACTGCGCTGTGTTCATCAGCGTGCCCGCGATGAAAACGATCGCCATCAGCAGACCGATGGTCCCGATCGATTGTCCGATCGCGTAGATGAATATCGCTGTCAGGCCGTAGCCGACCGCGATGATCCAGTTGCCGTTGTACCGGTCCATGAACCAGCCGAACAGTATCGCACCGACCCCTCCGAGCGGGAACAGCGCGGAAATCAGCGTTGCAGTTCGGGGATCTATACCGGCATCCTTGAACAGGATCGGCATCCAGTTGATCAGCGCGTAGAAGATGACGAGACCCATAAAATAGGCGATCCACATCATCACGGAACCAACGACATAGGATGCAGATACGACAATAACGGGCCCGCTCTGGCCTTTCCTGACACCGGCACGTTCGCTCATCGTGAAGGATGCAGCATCCTTGGCCGTGTTCGAAATGCGCATCAAGACGGCGCGGATGCGCTCCACGCCTTGTTGATTGGCGACCAGGTACCTGATGGATTCCGGGAGAAAGCGAACCAGCAACACGACCAATATCAGCGGCGCGATCCCGCCGAGTTGAAGAACGCTTCGCCAACCCCACAGCGGTATCATCCAAGCGGCGAGAAAGCCTCCGAGCGCCGCCCCCAATGGAAAGCCGCAGAACATCGCGTTGGTGAGCGTGGCACGCCGGCCATCCGGACAGAATTCATTCATCAGCGTCACCGCGTTGGGCATCGCCGCGCCCAGCCCCAGTCCGGTCACGAAACGGAACACGGTCAGCATGGTCAGGTCGGTCGAAAAGGAGGAGCCGAGACTGGCGATACCGAAGACCAGCACCGAAAGGATGAGCACCAGCTTGCGCCCGAACCAGTCGGCGAGCGGACCAGTGAATAGCGCGCCCGCGGCCAGGCCGAATAGAGCGGCACTCAATACCGGCGCGAGCGCCGGTCGCGGAACGCCCCATTCAGCCACCAGCGACGGCGCAATAAAGCCGATCGCGGCCGTATCGAAGCCGTCCAGCAGCACGATGGAGAAGCACAGCGCGAACACGGTCCACTGAAAGGGCGAGAAGCGGTTCGCGTTGAGAAATAGCTGTATGTCGACGTTGCGACTGCCTGGCATTGTATCCACCCGCTGGTTGTTCGATGTAATGGCTTTCAGTTGCTGGACGCCCTGAATTCAAGCCCGGCGGCCTTGTGCAAGAATTGCCCATGCAGGCGACCGGATGGGCCGGACCCTGTGATGACGACGAGCGTTCGCATAATACGTGTCCCTCCTGATAGCCGCTGCGGCCAAGCGTCTCGCGCGAGGTCGGATCGCGCCGACATCAATGGCCCCTGCCGTTCGATCCCGGCTCTACGTTACGCAGCATGTAGCGTTGAAGCTTTCCGGTTGTGGTCTTGGGCAAGCTGTCGACGAATTCGATCCAGCGCGGGTATTTCCAGGGACCGATGGTCCGCTTCACATGCAATTTGAGTTCTTCGTACAATTCCCGGCCCGCGTTCTGCTCGTCGCTCTGCGTCAGCACGATGAACGCCTTGGGCTTGGTCAGGCCGTCGCCATCTTCGACGGGGATGACCGCGGCCTCGGCGACCATCGGATGGCTCATCAAGGCTTCCTCGACCTCGAAGGGCGAGACCCAGATACCACTGACCTTGAACATATCGTCGGCCCGGCCGCAGAAGGTGTAGACGCCGTCCGGACGACGCAGATATTTGTCGCCGGTCCGGGTCCACTCGCCGATGAAGGTTCGGCGCGATTTTTCGCGCTGATTCCAGTAGCAGGCTGCGGCCGATTCGCCGTTTACCAGAAGCTCGCCGATTTCGTTGTCACCGACATCGCATCCATCGTCATCGATCAGCCTGAGTTTGTAGCCGTCAACCGGCACGCCGGAGGTCCCGTACTCCACGGCGTCCGGAAGGTTGGTCAGGAACAGATGACCCATCTCGCTCGAGCCGACGCCGTTCACGATGTCGAGGTCGAATCTTTGCTTCCATGCCTTTCCGATATGTGCCGGCAACGCCTCGCCGGCCGAAAAGCAGAGCCGCAGCCGTTGCGAGGAGTTTTTTGGCGTACATTCGGGATCGGCAAGAATGGCGGCGTAAACCGTCGGCACCCCGAAGAACAGCGTTGGCTGATACCCCCGCAGTACCTCGAAGACGGTCTGCGAAGTGGGCCGCTCCGGATAGAACACCGAAGTTGCCCCTACCCACATCGGGCAAAACATCGCGTTGCTGATGCCATAGGCAAAGAACAGTTTGGCAGCGGAAAATACCAGGTCGTCTTCACGATAACCGATGCGGCGCTGGCCGGCATTTTGCGCCATGACCTTCGGGCTGGAATGCACATGCATTACACCCTTCGGCATTCCAGTAGTCCCGGACGAATAGAGCCAGAAGGCGATGTCGTCGGCGCAGGTCCTGGCCGGCGCGGCGAGTTCGTTTTCAGCCGCCAGCAGCCTGTCCAGCCGTGGCATCGAGGTCGGGCCTCCGCCGACGACGACAATCGTCCTCAGACTTTCCAGGCCGATCGCCGCTTCCTCGATGAGAGGAAGCAGCGCGGTGGAGACAAAGACAGCCTTCGAGCGCGAATCTTCGAGAAGGTATCGGTATTGGTCGACCGTCAGTCGGGTGTTGAGCAGAACGGGAACAACGCCTGCCCTGATCGCCCCCCAGAACAAGACGGGAAATTCGACCGTATCGAGCAATACAATGGCTATCCGGTTTTCGCGTTCGATGCCAAGGCGCGCCAGTACGGGGCCGATGCGTGCCGCCGCATCGGACAGTTCGGCATAGGTCAAATTGCGGGAAGGGTCGATGAAAGCGGTCTTGTCGCCGCGGCCTTCGGCGACGTTCCGATCTACGAAATCAACTGCGGCATTGTAATCACGAAGCGAATTCATCAGCCTCGCCCATGCGCTGGTGTGCTTCAATTTCTACCGGGATATCAGGGACGGTTCCTTGACTTCGGTTAGACGCATCGCCGATCCGCGACGGTCAAAGCCGATGGCTTTGACTTCGGTCATGGGAACACGGCCTTTTGGAACTTCGACCGCCATTGTTCGGGGGCTTGGACCGCAAAGTCCGTATGGCGGCGCGGGCCCCGACCGCGCGCCGTGATCGTACGCCGCTTGCAGATCGAACGGCCTGGGCGGCAGCCTGCTTCAAACGCCGAGTATTCGGCTTACAAACTCCCACTCGGCGCGCAATTGCCTCGAGGTTCCCTCAAACAGGACCTCACCCTTGGCCAGGACGACATGCCGTTCGGCAATATCCACGAGGTCATCGATGTTCTTGTCGACGACGACGATGGCGACCCCTTTTTGCCGGATCATGCGCAAGGTCGACCAGATGTCGTCGCGCACCTTTGGTGCGAGGCCCTCGGTCGCCTCGTCAATCAGCACGATGCTCGGGTTGCTGAGAAGCGCACGTCCGATCGTCAGCATCTGCTGCTCGCCGCCCGAAAGCTGGTTGCCCCAGTTCTTGCGGCGCTCGGCAAGACGCGGAAATGTCTCGTAGATCGCCTCGCGCGTCCAGTCCACCCGGCCGCCCGGTCCCGGGCGCTCGGCGAAGACGAGGTTTTCCTCGACAGTGAGATTGGGAAAGATCCCCCGCCCCTGCGGCACGAAACCCATGCCGGCGCGTGCGATCATACTGGCGCGAGCGCCGGTCACCTCGCTCCCGCTGAACGTGATCGAACCGCGTTTGGGCTTCAGCAACCCCATCAGCGTCCGCAAGAGCGTCGTCTTGCCCATGCCGTTGCGTCCGAGCAGGCTGACGGTCTCGCCGGCTCCGACGCGGAAATTCACGCCGCGCAATATATGGCTGGCCCCGTAAAACGTGTCGAGGCCGCGCGCGTGGAGCAGGTCGCCCGTCGTCGTGCTCATGCCACGGCTCCCACCTTGGCCTGATGGCCCAGATAGGCTTCGAGTACGGCCTGGTCGGCGCGTATCTCCTCTGGACGCCCTTGCGCAAGCAGCTTGCCCTGCACCAGAACCGTCAAGGTGTCGGCGACAGCAAACACTGCATCCATATCGTGCTCGATGAGGATAATGGTATGGTCGCGGACCAGGTCGCGCAGCAGAGCGACGACGCGCTGCGTCTCCTCCGGTCCCATGCCGGCGAGCGGTTCGTCCAGCACCAGGAGATCCGCGCCGCTGGCGATCAGCATGGCGATTTCGAGCTGACGCTGCTCGCCATTCGACAGGTTCCCGGCAACGGCGTCACCGCGATCCCCAAGACCGGCAACGCTGAGGGCGCGGTCGACGGCGCGTGCTTCCTGCGCCTGATAGGGACGGTCGCGCAATCGCCACAAGGAGGCCTTGTGGGTCTGGGCGGCCAGCGCGCAGTTCTCGCGCACGCTGAACCGCGGGAAGATATTGGTGAGCTGAAAGGAGCGACCAAGGCCGGCGCGGGCGATCCGGTGAGCCGGCCAACCGGTGACGTCGCGATGATCGATCATTATGCGGCCGGCGGTCGCCTTAGCCGCCCCTGACAGCAGATTTATGAACGTGGTCTTGCCCGCGCCGTTGGGGCCGATGATGGCGTGGACCTTATTCGCTTCGAACCCGATTGAGATATCGCTGATCGCCCGCAATCCCACGAAGTTCTTGCTGAGCCCCCTGGTCAAGAGCCCTTTTGCAACCCGTACCGGACGGCTCGAGATATTCCCGCCTTGCGGCGCGCCGGACGAAGCCCGGATCACGCGTCGCCGTTTCCAGCAGAGTAAGCCCGCAAGCCCATCAGGCGACATCAGAACAGCCAAGACCAGGGTCGCACCGGTTCCCAACCGCCAATGATCGGCGATCAGCGGGCCGACGATGCTTGCGCTCTTGAGTACTTCCTCGAGCATGGCATAGGCGAAGGCACCAACGATCGGGCCATACAACGTGCCCGCACCGCCGAGCACCACCATCATGATGGCAAGACCCGATTGATGCCAGTTGAACAGTTCCGGGGTGACGAACCCGTCGATCGAGGCAAACAGCGCTCCGGCGAGGCCGGCCAGCATTCCAGCCACGGTGAAGGCGGCCAGCTTGTAGCGATAGGTATCGTATCCGAGCGCGCTCATGCGCACTTCATTGGCGCGGATGCCCTGCAGGACGCGGCCGAAGGGCGAGCGGACCAGCCCAAACAGCGAGAAATAGGCTGCCACAAGCACCAGCAGACAGACATAGTAGAATTGGTGCCAGTTGGAGAAATCAAGCAGGCTCGTTCCATGAAAGGTCAGTTCGGGCTTCACATTGACAAAGGCTCCATCCGACCCCTTGGCGATATCGGTATCGTGAAACAGCGAGAACATCATTTGCCCCGCCGCCAGCGTCACCATGATGAAATAGAAACCGCGCGTGAGCATCGCAAAGGCCCCGACCACGAACGCCGCCGCCCCGCCAAACGCAAGGCCCGCGCCGAGCGCCACGAAGACATTCGCGGCCTCCGATTCCGGCGACACGAAATAGACGGCATAGGCGCCGCATCCGAAGAATGCACCATGGCCGAAACTGACGAGGCCGGTGATGCCGATGAGAAGGTCGAGGCTCAGAACGAAGGTCGCCAGGATGATGATGCGCGTCACCAGCTTCACCGGATAGGTTCCGGCAAGAAAGGGCAATGCAACAAGGCCGGCCAGCAGGATCAGGAAGAAGATGATGACGCTGGGGTTCGGCCTCGTCAGCATCTCACGCCCGACCGAACAGGCCCGCAGGCCGTATGACCAGCACGAGCGCCATCAGCGCGTAGATCATGAAAGAGGAAAACTGAGGCATGAAGACCTTGCCGAACGCATCAGCCATCCCGATCAGCAACGATCCGATGAAGGCGCCGCGGATCGATCCAATGCCGCCAATCACCACGATGACGAAGGAAACAATCAAGACGCGATCGCCGACGCCTGGATAAGCGCTCTCGATCGGCGCAGCGAGCATTCCGGCCGCTGCAGCCAGCGCCGTGCCCGCGGCAAAGACCAGCCGGAAGATCATCCGCGAATCGAACCCGAGCGCCTCGACCATCTCGCGGTTCGATTCCGCCGCGCGTATCAGACGGCCCACCCTCGTCTTCTGGATCACCAGGACCATCGCCAAGGCCAGCGCGAGGCAAATCGCCATCAGGGCCAGGCGATACACCGGATAGCTCAGCCCTTCGGTCAGGCGCACGCTGTCGGCAAGATACGACGGCGCCGGAATCGCATGCGGGTAGGAACCCCACACGACCTGCTGAAGCTCGTTGAAAACCAGAATCAGAGCGAAGGTCAGCAGCACCTGCTGCAGATGATCGCGGTTATAGAGATGCCGGATGAACAGGAATTCGATCAGAAAGCCGCACAGGAAGGCGAGCGGTATCCCGAGCGCGAGCGCAAGGAACACATCGCCGAACGCACTGGTGAGGCTCAACGCCAAATAGGCCCCGAGCATGTAGAACGAGCCATGCGAGAGGTTGATCACGCCGAGAATGCCGAAAACCAGGGTCAATCCGCTCGCGGCCAGGAAAATCAGCAATCCCGATTGCAGACCGTTGAGAAGTTGAATGAAGATCAGGCTCACGAGCCGCCACCATTGAGTTGCACAATGGAGCGGTGAATTCGTCGCTCGCTCCCGCCATTCAGCCTTCGCAATGTACGTTCAGACCAGCTTGCAGCCCACCGTATCGTCAGCGATCGCCGCCGCGGCGAGGCCAAGGTAATTGTTCTTGCCGCCCTTCAATTCGCGCAGGTAGAAATTCTGCACCGGATTGTGCGCGGATGACAGCTTGAAAGGGCCGCGCGGGCTATTGAACGATGCCGCGGCCATAGCGGCATTGAGCTGCGACCGTTTTGCAATATCGCCGTCCACCGCCTTGAGACCGATATCGAGCAGTTGCGCCGCATCCCAGCCCTGCACCGCAAAAACATCCGGCGGGATCTTGTAGGCGCCCTGGAACACCTCGACGAACTTCCTGTTTTCCGGATTGTCGAGATCGCCGACGTAATGCAGCACGGTCTTGATTCCGTCGCCGGCGGCGCCAGCCTCCGCCTCGACGCCGTCAGTGAGAAAACCGGGGCCCCAGAGCGGTATCCCGAGCTTTGCCGCGGCATAGTCCTTGATGAACTTGAGCGCGCCGCCGCCGGAGAAGAAGACGTAGACGCAATCCGGTTTGAGTGATGCGATTTCCGCGAGCGCCGACTGGAATTCCACATCGGGGAAAGGAATGGTGATGTCCTTCAGAACCTCGCCCTGACCGGCGGCGAAGGCTTTCTTGAAGCCGCCGACCATTTCCTCCCCCGCGGCGTATTTCCAGGAAACGGTCACAGCCTTCCGGTGCCCGGCCTTGATCATGCTGTCGCCCGTCGCTCGGCCTATCTGGCTGTTGGCGAAGGAGGTTCGGAACACATTTTCGGCGCACATGGCGCGGGTGATGATGTCGGCACCTGCATTCGGAACGATGGTTGGAATGCCGTCCTCACGCGCGATCTTGACCATCGCCATGGCGACGCCGGAGTGAACGGTTCCGATCAGGATATCGGCCTTTTCACCCTTGATGAGCTTTGTGGTCAACTCGGTCGCTTTCGGCGGAGCAGACTCGTCGTCGACCTTTATGAAAGACACGCTACGGCCCGCAAGCTTGCCGCCATGCAAATTGGTGTAGAGCTCAAGGCTGCGCATGATCGCCTCGCCAAGCGGCGCATAGGTGCCGCTGAACGGCAGCAGCACGCCGATCCTGAGGGCGCCCGACTGCGCGTAGGACGGGCGTACATACGACCCGAACGCTGATGCAGCGCCAGCTGATACACCCATCGACAGCAAACGGCGACGACTAAGCATTGTCTCTCTCCCTGTCCGCAGTTCCGGGCCCTTCACAGGCGTTTTCTTATTATTATATTTGGGTACCATAATGCGTATTTCTAACCTGCGCAAGCTTCGAATCTCGACTTCCGCCCTCTCCGCTCCCGATATCGCGGGAGCAAGCGATTGATCTGGCTCAATTACGTTCGCTGTCGATTGAACGACAATAAAAAGAAAATGGCCACATCCAGTTTGGGGCAATGGGATGGATCAAGGATTGGGAGCCATTGAGCCGTCAGTTGGCGGCATGAAGGAAATTCGCCCGTTGACCGGGAATGAAGCGATCGCGCGCGGCGCCTGGGAGGCGGGCGTGAAGGTCGCTGCCGCCTACCCGGGCACCCCAAGCACCGAAATTCTCGAAACGCTGGCCACCTATCCAGCAGAGAGCGTGCACGCCCAGTGGTCGACCAATGAAAAGGTCGCGCTTGACGTTGCGATCGGCGCATCCTTTGCCGGGCGGCGTGCGCTGGCTGCCATGAAGCACGTCGGCCTCAACGTAGCTGCCGACGCATTCCTGTCGCAAACCTATATTGGCGTAAACGGCGGGCTGGTTCTCGCCGTGTGCGACGATCCCGGCATTCATAGCTCGCAGAACGAGCAGGACACACGAATTTACGGCATGCTGGCTACCGTGCCGATCCTTGAACCGAGCGATGCCCAGGAAGCGCTTGATTTCACACGCCTTGCGTTCGATCTTTCGGAGACCTTCGACACACCCGTGATCGTGCGCAGCACAACCCGTCTCTCGCATACCCGCAGTGCGGTGGCGATCGGCGATCGCGTTGAACCGCCGCCACGCCAGTTTATCGACGATCCGGCGAAGAACGTCATGATTCCGGCTCATGCCCGGCTGCGGCATAGCGCCGTGATCGATCGCGAATCGCGGTTGAAGAAGTATTTTTCCGAAGCGCCGATTAATCGTTGGGAGGACGGCGGCACGAGCTTCGGGGTTATTACGGCGGGGACCTGCTATTCCTACGTGCGCGAAGCGCTCCCAAGCGCGACCGTGTTGAAACTGGGCGCTTCATGGCCGCTGCCGGATGAGTTGCTGCGCCGCTTTTGCGAGTCGGTTGATCGCATTTTCGCGGTCGAGGAGCTCGAACCGGTGATCGAACAGGAAATCCGTGCGCTCGGATTTCAGGTCGAGGGCAAGCGCTTCTTTCCCCGTAGCGGCGAGCTGTCTCCCGAGCTCGTCCGCGCCGGGTTCGAGCAGGCCGGAATTCTTGCGCCGCGCCCGCAGCAAATCGCGTGGACGCCGGAACCGTTGGTGCGGCCGCCGGTGCTCTGCGCCGGCTGCCCGCATATATCGAGTTTTATGGCCGTGCGCTCTGCCGGCGCGCGCGTCGCCGGTGATATCGGCTGCTACACCCTGGCATGCCTCGATCCGCTGCGCGGCATGGACACCACCGTGTCGATGGGATCTTCGATCGGCAACGCCATCGGCATGGCCAAGGCCGGCGAAACCAGGCCCGTTATTGCCACCATCGGGGATTCGACGTTCCTGCACGCGGGCATTCCGTCGCTGATCAACGCTGTCTACAACCAGGCCAATATCACGGTGCTGCTGCTCGACAACCACATAACGGCGATGACCGGCGGTCAGCAACATCCCGGCACGGGCAAGACGCTCAGGGGCGAGGACGTTCCGCGGGTCGATTACGAAGCGCTGATTCGCGCGATCGGAGTCCAGTGGGTGCGCACGGTGGATTCCTATGACCTTGCCGCCATGCATCACTCGCTGCGCGACGCCATCAATTACCGCGGCGTTTCCGTCCTGATCGCCAATCGGCCATGCGTCCTTGACCCGGTCAAAATCAAAGGCCCGTCGTTCGAGGTCATCGAGGAGCAGTGCAGTGCCTGCCAGTCCTGCATGAACCTGGGCTGCCCCGCGATAACGTGGAGCGGCCAATGGTTCGAGGGCCGGCATAAAGTCCAGATCGACCAGTCGCTTTGCATCGGCTGCACGCTCTGCGCGCAGGTTTGCACCCTGGATAGCATCAAGATTGTTGCTCCGGTGATGCAATGAGCGGTGCAGCCCCCACAGTGCATTCCGACATTCCTTTGCCGGACTGCACGGCAGCGGCGGCCAATCCCGCGCGCGACCCGACCAATGTCCTGATCGTCGGTGTGGGCGGCCAGGGCGTCATCATGGTTTCCAAGGTGCTCGCTTTGCTCGCGCAGACCCGGGGCCTGGAAGTCAAACAGAGTGAAGTGCATGGCATGGCCAAACGCGGCGGCGCCGTGTTCAGCCATGTGCGGTTTGGGAAAAGGGTGTGGTCGCCGACCATCCCGAAGGGCGAAGTCGATATCCTGGTCGCATTGGAATGGGCCGAGGGATTGCGGTGGTTGCCCTATCTCAAGCCGACCACGGGCATCTTGATCTGCGACACCAAGCGCATCGTTCCGCCGTCTGCCTGCCTCAACCGGCACCCCGGCGCGGCGCTACGCTATTCGTCCGAGACGCCGGCCGAAGTCGCCACTCACGTGGCGGAGGGTTACGCGATCGACGCGACTCATATGGCGGAAGAACTCGGCAACGAGCGCGCGGCGAACGTTATCCTGCTTGGCGCGCTGTCCACCGCGCTGGACTTTTCCGTCGCGGATTGGGAGTCGGCGGTCGCCAACTTCGTGCCGAAAAAGACCGTCACCGTAAATCTGGAGGCTTTCCGGCGCGGCCGCCGGTGGATCGAGGAGGCCAGCAACGCCTCGCTTCCGCCGGAAGCGCCGCGGACGTGGATACCGGCGCCCGCAGGCGAAGCCCGCCAGGTTCACCTCGAAATCAATCGTGCGTGGTGCAAGAGCTGCGATATCTGCGTGAAATTTTGTCCGGAGCGCTGTCTGCGACTGAATGCCGAACAGATCGCGGAACTGACCGCACCGGACAAATGCACGGGTTGCCGGCTGTGTGAATGGTTGTGCCCGGATTTCGCAATTCGGGTGCATCTCGATGATGCAGTGGCGGTTGCCGAGGAGGAGGCTTGGCGATGAATGCCCTTGATACCGCACTGACCGGCAAGAGCGTCTCGAAGCTGATCTCCGGCAATCACGCTTGCGCGTTGGGGGCGATCGCCGCCGGCTGCCGATTCTTTGCCGGCTATCCGATCACCCCGTCATCGGAAATCGCCGAGCGGCTGGCGCGCTTTTTGCCCGAAGTCGATGGCGTGTTCGTGCAAATGGAGGACGAAATCGCCTCCATAGCGGCCGTCATCGGCGCATCGATGGGCGGCACCAAAGCCATGACCGCCACCAGCGGGCCGGGATTTTCGCTCAAGCAGGAAAACATAGGCTACGCCGCGGGAGCCGAAATCCCCTGCGTCATCGTCAATGTCATGCGAGGCGGACCTTCCACCGGCATGCCGACCCGACCGTCACAGGCCGACTTGATGCAGGCACGCTGGGGCAGCCACGGCGATTATCCGATCATAGCACTCACGCCAGCGTCGGTGGCGGAAATCTACAGCGAGACCATCCGTGCCTTCGATTTGGCGGAGCGGTGCCGTTCTCCTGTGGTTTTGCTCTATGACCAGGTGATCGCACAACTTTCCGAAACCGTTACGCTCGGCAGCACCGGGGGTTCTAACCGAACGGAACGCAAATGGATGAGCGGGTCTCGCTCAACCGCCAAACCCTATGCCGCCGACGATGATTGCATTCCAGCCATGGCGCGGCCTGGCGCCGGCTATCGTACTCATACAACCGGCTTGACCCACGGCGAAGACGGTTTCCCCACCCAGGATCCCGAAGCGGTTACCCGCAACTTGTCGCGGCTCTTTTCTAAGCTGGACCGGCACCGCGACGCTATCGACTCCTGGGAAGCGCTGAGCTGCGACGACGCCGATGTCGTCATCGTCGCCATCGGCATCAGCGCCCGCGCAGCGACCCGCGCCGTTGAGCTGTGCCGAACGCAGGGACTCCGCGTCGGGTTATTCCGTCCGATAACGCTCTGGCCATTCCCCGAAGAGGCACTGCGCCGAGCGACCGCACAGGCACGCGCCGTGATTGTTCCCGAAATGAACACCGGTCAGCTCCGGCTTGTGGTCGAACGTGTGCTTGGAGGAACGCCCGTCGAGGGTATTCATCTCTTCAGTGGCGAGGCGATCACTCCGGTAGATATTTCAACCCGTGCTGCGGCGCTGGCGAGGAGGATTTAGTGTTCATCGATTCCGCCCCCGGCTTCGACATTCGAGACTATCTCCGTCTGGAGATGATGCCGCACTTTCTCTGTCCCGGCTGCGGTCACGGTATCGCGCTGCGGGCGTTGCTATGGGCGGTCCATGACCTGGGCCTCGACAAGGACAAGCTGGCGGTCGTGTCCGGTATCGGTTGCGCCGGACGGCTATCCGCCTATATCGATGCCAACACCTTCCATGTCACTCACGGCCGGCCGCTGGCTTATGCAACCGGCCTCGCGCTGGCCCGTCCGGACCTCCATGTCATTGTCATAACCGGGGACGGCGACTGTCTCGCGATCGGCGGCAACCATCTGATCCACGCCTGCCGTCGCAATCTCAAGCTGACCTGCCTGATGCTCAACAATGAAATCTATGGCATGACCGGCGGCCAGGTTTCTCCGACCACGTCGGAAACGCGGTTAACGACGACGACACCGCTCGGCAACCAGGAACCGCGTTTTGATCCCTGCGCGCTCGCGGCCGCCGCAGGAGCAGGTTTCGTCGGTCGCGAAGTAACGCGGCATGTCCCGAAGCTCAAGGAGCTGATCAAGGCCGGTCTCGAGCATCCGGGGTTCGCATTCGTCGAAGTTCTGTCCGACTGCACCGAGATCTTCGGACGCAAGAACGACCTGGGCTCTTCATCCGAAATGATCATGCGCCAAAAAAGCGAGATACGTCCAAGCTCCTACCGCGACACGCTGGACTCGCCGTTCCGACCGAACGATCTGCCGACCGGAATTCTGGCGAAGAATGATCGCCCCGAATACGGCACCACCTATCGGCGTGCCGCGGCGTTGCAAGCCGGAGCCTCGCGATGAGCGGCTCGCGGATCGAAATGCGCCTCGGCGGCACCGGCGGACAAGGGCTGCTCCTTAGCGCCAAGATACTGGCCGATGCACTGGCGGCCGGCGGCAAGCGCGTGGCCCAGTCGCAAACCTACGAGCCGACCTCGCGCGGCGGCTTCTGCAACGCAGACCTCGTGATCTCGGACGCCGAGGTGGATTTTCCGCTTGCGACCGCGATCGACCAATTGGTGCTGCTCGATCGGCTCGCAGTCAAGCCATCTTGGCCGCTGCTCAAGCCGGGCGCGCTGGTCATCGCTGACACAAGACTTTGTCCTGAACTACCGGCAGGCGATTACCGCCGTTATCACTTGCCGCTTAGCCGAACCGCGCTGGAATTGGGAAGCGAGCGGGTAACGAACATCGTTGCACTCGGGGCCTTGGTCGCGCTGAGTGGAATCTGTGGGCGAGAGCAGGTTGAGCAGGCGGTGCGCGCGGAGGCACCAAGAGGCTTTCTCGATCTGAACGTCGACGCGCTCAAGGCCGGCTATGGCCTGCTCACGCAGGAAGATGGCTTAGCCAACAGTCCGGAGCCTCCGGCCCGCCCCTTGCGCGATGGTATCTATCGCGGAGCCGCGCTCGTTGCGGGTATTTGCCAGAATTGCAAGGCGGCATATTTCCCGAAGCCCGAACTCTGCGTCAACTGTCACGGTGATGACATCAAGGAGATCGAACTCGGGGCAGAATGCGTGCTTTTCAGTTTCACGACCGTGCACACGGAGGCAGCCCATTCCGGGCTTCCCTATTCGATCGGCTACGTCGATTTCCCCGAAGGCGTCCGGGTCTTCGGCCCGCTCGACGTGGAAGACCCGAGCAATTTGCGCGTCGGAATGCCGCTTAGGTTAGAGATCGGATTGATGCAGCATGATGGAGCCGGCGCATCGATCATCGGCCACCGCTTCGTGGCCACATAAGGCGCCCCTGAGGGAAACGCCATGCGAGAAGTTTACGTGCTTGGGATCGGCCAAAGCGCCTTTGGAGCATTCCCGCAACGGAGCGTTGCGAATCTCGGCTGCGAGGCCGCTGGTGCGGCGCTGAACGACGCTGGAATCGAGGCTTTTCGGCTGCAAGGGGTTTATGCCAATCAGCAATACTCTGACATGATGGCGGGCCAGGCGAATGTCCCGGACATCGGCGTTACCGGAATCGAGATACCGAAGATTGACAATGCCGACGCGGGCGGGGCTTCGGCCGTATGGCAGTTGTGGAGGGATGTTGCGGCTGGCGTCGTCGACGTAGGGATGGCGCTCGGTGCGGATTCGATGGCTGCGAGCCTGCTCGAGAAAATGCCACCCCCTGCATTCGAGGACGAGCTTGAGAGCACCCTGGGCATGACCATGCCTTCCGGTTTTGCCCTTTCGGCGAGGCGGCTCATGGAAACGCAGGGCGCGACGATCGAAGACTTTGCGCGGGTCTCCGTGAAGGCACATGACGCGGGAGTGCTGAATCCAGCGGCGCAGGGCTGTAACAGGGTTACGATCGAACAAGTTGTCAAGTCCGAGATGATATCTGATCCGATTACCGTGCTCCAGTGTTGCCGGCGCACCGACGGCGCCGCTGCGATAATTCTCTGCACCAGAGCTTTCGCGCGACGCTACACGACCAAGCTCATTCAGTTGGCTGCATCGGTCGTACTCACGGGAGACGGTTTGATCAGACAGAAACATCTGACTTCGATTGGTTCCGGGTACCAAGCCGCGCGCCACGCCTATGAAGTGGCAGGCGTAGGACCGTATGACCTCGACGTCGTCGAAATGCACGATGCATTCGCTTGCGAGGAAATCCTTCATTACGAAGACCTCGAATTGTGCCCGCGAGGAGAAGGGATTGCGCTGCTTCGCTCTGGGGCAACGTCGCTCGGCGGCCGAATCCCGGTGAATCCAAGCGGCGGGCTTCTCTCGTTGGGCCATCCGCCAAACGCCTCAGGCGTTCGCAATATTTGCGAAGTCGTCCTTCATTTGCGCGACGAAGCGGGGGAACGCCAAACGCCAAATGCCATGGTGGGCCTGGCGCAGATGATTGGAAGCTCCGCCGCAGGATTAAGAACGCAGACGGCTGCAATTCACATCCTGACGGTGTGACCAGGTCCGGACAATCGCGCCGGATCGACCCGATCAGCCGTTCGGTAAAGCCGCCAGAGTGACGCTACTGCAATTGGCTTGGCATCAATCATCATCGCGGCTTCAAGTGGCGCCGACCGGCTGCGAGGCGCCTCGTTCGGGTTCATCAAACAGCATGCCGCCAAAGCGCGCATGGAAACTCTTCGCCGTCGGCGGCAGCGGCCCGTCCGCCGTTTCCAGCATCTGCATCAAATGCGCTTCGGTCGCTCCCCAGCAGAGCTGGTAGATGTCGCGACACATGGCCCGCGCCGTGTCGCCGGGCCAATCGCCCGGCAGGAGTTGACGCGGCAGGGAGGGATCACGAAGCTGAACGCGCCGAAATTCATGCATCAGCAGCGTACGAATGACAAAGCACTGTTCAGGGTCGAGATTCGATGCGCTGCGCAGCGCCCGCGCCACACTACGGAAGCGGTCGATAAATGATCGATATTCGGCCACGACCTTGCCCAGATTCCAGCACTGATTCACCAATTCCTTCAACGGTCGACTTGAAAGAGCACCGAGGGTCTGCGCCTGCAGCACGACCACTTTGTCATGCGCGCCGGCGATCTGGAGAATGTCCAGGAGTTCATCGACCTGCCCCGAGGGGTGAAGCAAAACACCGGGAGCGATGGCGGCGTAACCCTCCCAGAGCAACTCCTTTCGCAGCGCGTCGCGCAGCACCGGCGTCAAACAGTCGCCTGGCGTTAGGACAACCTGCCAATCGCCGTCCCAGGAGCCACGCGCATCATCGTAGATCCTGTGGAAGGCATGTTCGAACAGCCGCCGACCCGTCGCCGTCAGGCTGTAATAGCTGCGCCGGCCGATCTGCTCGGACACGAGCCATTTCTCGCGCGAGAGCCGAAACACCGAGGTACGCACCGCGCGCGCATTGAGACCGAGCGGCGCCACCAGACGGATGAGACCGCCGAGCCAGACGGTGCCGCCGTGCGGCGCGATCATGTCACCATATATCGTGATGATCAGCGAATTCGCCCGCAGGGGACGATCGGCCAGTTGCTTTTCGATCCATTGACCCAACAAGCGATTCTTCATGGCCCCATTGTAACCCAAGGGATCGCAGGGGGCGACCCTCCCTGCGTGTTCGTCCCGGACTGGCCGGATCAACAATCTGCAGGAGGCCGCAGCTCTGACTGCCGGCCGGAGCCGCAACGCGGTTGGCGCTACCGCAAACTCGCTATTGCCCCCCGGCCGGAAGCCGAAGCCGCGCCCAGGCCCCTACCGGACGCGACCGAGCTGTCAGTCGATCAGCTTCCAGTCGCCATTCCGCACCTCCAGCATGCGGAAGGCCGACAGTTCGAGCCCCATGTGATCGGTGGGTGACATATTCACCCTGCCGCCCGTGCCGATATAATTCGTGGTCGTCTCGATCGCATCGCGCACCTTGGCCTTGTCGGTCCCACCGGCACGTTTGATCGCATCGACCGCGATCATCAACCCATCGTAGGCATGGCCGCCGAAAGTCGACACCTCCTCCTTGTAACGCTCGGAATAGGCTTTGGCGTAACCCATCGCCACGGGCTTCTGCGGATCGTTGTCTGGCAGTTTCGACGCAACCAGCAACGCAGCCGCCGGCAAACGCATGCCTTCCGCGGCACCGTCAGACAATTTGATGAATTCCTCCGACGCAACGCCGTGCGCGTGATACACCGGCATGGTGATGCCGAGTTGCTTGATGTTCTTGTTGACGATGGCAGGCCCCTGACCAAGACCGAAGATGAACAAGGCCTGGACAGCAGGCGTGCCTTTGATCTTGGTGAGCTGCGGGCCCATGTCGGTATCCTTGGGACCGTAGGTGTCTTCGGCGACAAGGGTGATGCCCATCTTCGCCGCAGCAAGTTCAGACTCCTTCTTGCCCGACTGACCGAAGCCACTGGTCTCCGACAACAGCGCGATATTCGTCAGGCCGCGCTTCTTCATATCCTCGAACACTCGCTCGGCTGCCATGCGGTCGGTGTGCGGCGTCTTGAATATCCATTTCTTTACCGGCTCCACGATCGCAACGGCGCCTGCCAGCGAAATGAACGGTATTTCCGCGCGTTCGACCAGCGGCGCAATCGACATGGTGGCGCCGGTGGTGGTGCCGCCGATCAGCACGTCGACTTTGTCGTCCTCGATCAGACGCTTTCCGAAGCTGTTCGCCTTGCTGGCGTCCGAGCCGTCGTCGTAGAAAATGAGCTGCAGCGGCCGCCCAAGGACGCCGCCTTCTTTGTTGATCTTCTCGACGTAGAGCTGAAGGGTTTTCAGTTCGGGATCACCGAGAAATGCGGCCGGCCCGGTGACCGACAGCAGCGAACCGATCTTGATCGGCTCGGCCGCCTTGGCCTGCATGGCGAGACCGAGACCGAAAACCACGGCTATCGCCGATTTAAGAAACGCGTTCATGTGACTATTCCTCCCATTTATTGTTGCCGATGACTGAGTTCATTGTCTGCGATCGAGAATAGCTGCTCTCTCAAATGCCGAGATAGGCCTCGCGTACGCGCTCATTGCCGAGCAGCTCCTTTCCGCTGCCTGACAAAACGATTTCGCCGGTTTCGATGACGTAGGCCCGATCGGCGATCGCCAACGCCGCGTGCGCGTTCTGCTCCACCAGCAGGATCGTCATCTCCTGCTTGCGCAGTTCGGTGACGGCGTTGAAAATTTCCTCGACGAGCAGCGGCGCAAGTCCCATCGACGGCTCGTCGAGCAGCAGCAGTCGAGGTCGACCCATCAGCGCGCGCGCTATCGCCAGCATCTGCTGCTGGCCACCTGACAGTGTCCCGGCCGGGAGCCGCGCCTTCTGCTTGAGGACGGGAAACATCGCGTACATGCGTTCGAGGTCGTCCACGATCCGTGGCTTGTCGGAGCGGCAGTAGGCGCCCAAATGCAGGTTGTCATCGACCGAGAGCGGCCCGAACACATGGCGACCTTCCGGCACGTGGCAGATGCCAATCTTGACCCGCTTGTCGGCACGCAGTTCCGTGATGTCCTGACCGTCGAATTCGATTCGTCCGCCGCTGGCCTTTTGAACGCCGGAGATCGTGCGCAACAAGGTGGTCTTGCCGGCACCGTTAGCGCCCACAAGCGCAATCAGTTGCCGCCTGTCGACGACAAGGTTCACATTGCGCAACGCGGGGATTCGGCCATAGTGGCTGCCGAGCCCGCGAAGAACAAGGATTGGCGTGTCTGACAACGCCGGCGTTTCCGGCGCACACTGCGGCGTCAGGCCGTTAGGCCGCGATATTCCGCGGTGTCCGCTGTTGAGCGTTTCCGGTGCGTCGGTCATGGCGGTCAGGCCGCCTTTCCGAGATAGGCGGCGATCACCGCCGGGTCGCGGCGGACGTCGCGCGCGGCTCCCTCGGTGAGTTTCTTGCCGTAGTTGAGCACCAAAATCCGGTCGGAGATATTCATGACCATTTTCATGTCGTGTTCCACCAGCACGACGGTGATGCCGCTATCGGCGATTTTCCGGATCAACCCGTCGATCTCCGCGCTCTCCGTCGGATTGAATCCCGCAGCCGGCTCGTCGAGGAAGAGAATACGGGGCTGCGCCGCCAGCGCGCGCGCGATCTCGAGCCGCTTCAGCGCGCCATAGGGCATGGCGCTGGCCTCGGCGTCGAGATAGGCAGCGACCCCGACAAAGGCCATGAGTTCCGCCGCCTTCTCGCGCAGGACGGCGTCGGCGCGTCGTAGCGACGGAAAGCGCAGCATGCCCTTGATCAGGTTGCGATCGAGAGCAAGATGGCCGCCGACCATGACGTTTTCGATCGCGGTCATATTCATGCAGATCTGGAGATTCTGAAACGTGCGCGCCACGCCTTTGCGCGCCAACTCGTGTGGCGCCCGGCCCGTCACCGGCTCGCCGTCAAGCAGTATCTCGCCGGAGTTCGGCTCGTAAATGCCGGTGATCAGGTTGAAGAGCGTCGTCTTGCCGGCGCCATTCGGGCCTATCACCGAATAGACGATGCCGGCGTCGACGCTGAAGCTCACGTTCTGAACCGCCAGCACGCCGCCAAACGTCTTGCTGAGATCGGACACCTCAAGCAGCGCCATCAGCGTGCGCTCCCGAATTTCGCGGCCAGCGTTGGGACAAGGCCTTTGGGCAGGAAGATCATCGACAGCATCAGAATCGCGCCGAAGGCCACGGTCTCCCAGCCCTCGAAGGTGGTCAGCACCTGCGGCAACGCCGTCAGCAGCACCGCACCGATCACCGAACCGTATACGGAGGCCATGCCGCCGACGACGACCATGGTCACCAGTTCGATCGAATGCGAGAACTCGGCAGTATCGGGCGTGACGAAGCCGACGTAGTGCGCCGTCAGGCTTCCCATGATGCTGGCGAAGAACGCGGACAGCACGAAGATCGTGACCTTGTAACGCGCGACGTCCACGCCGACGACCTGGGAGGCGACCTCCGAGCCGTGCAGCGCACGCAGCGCGCGACCGAACGGCGAATCGATCAGGTTCTGGCAGGCCCACACGCTGAACAGCAGGATGCCGGCGAACAGCCAGTACCACTGCCGCTCGCCGAAAATCTCCCAACCGAAAAACGACATCGCCGGCACCGACATGCCATCCGGCCCGCCGGTATAACCGGCCTCGTTCTTGAGAACGATGGAAATGACGATGCCCAGACCCAGCGTCGCCATCGCCAGATAGTGGCCCCGCAGACGAAAGATCGGCGGGGCGATCGCCGCCGCGAGCAATGCTGCACCGGCCGCTCCGGCGCACAGGGCTGCGATCGGCGGCCATGAGAAATGCGCGGTCAGGACCGCCGAGGCGTAAGCCCCGATGCCGAAGAAACCGGCATGTCCGAGACTGATCTGGCCGGCGAAGCCGATCAGCAGATTGAGCCCTAGCACGATGATCGCGTTGATCGCCATTCGATTGGCGATATCGAAATAGTAGGTGTTCGGGAGCAACAACGGGAGCGCCAGCAGGACGGCGGCGAGTAGGAACAGACCGTAATTGGTGCGCGTCATACCCGCTCCGTCGCCTTTGCGCCGAACAGGCCGCGCGGCAGGAAGAACAGGACGACGAAAATCAACAGAAAAGGTGCTGCGTCCTTGTAGGCCGACGAGATGTATCCGGCGGACATCGCCTCGATAATCCCAACCATCAGGCCGCCGACGACGGCGCCGAGCCCGTTACCCAGGCCGCCAACCACGGCGGCGACAAATCCCTTGAGGCCCAGCATGATCCCCACGTCGTATGAGGTCATCGTGATAGGCGTCAGCAGGATGCCGCCAATGGCGCCGATCGCAGCCGAAAGCGCGAAGCTCACCAGCAGAACCCACTGGGTGTTGATACCGACCAGTTGCGCGGCCAGGGGATCGAAAGAAGTGGCGAGGATGGCCTTGCCGGCGAGCGTGCGGTTGAAGAACAGCCAGAGCGCGGCCACGATGACGGCCGTGGTTCCGAGAACCCAAAGGCTCTGCGGCGCCAGGGCGGCGCCGCCGACGGCGATCGGCGCATCGCCGGAGAATGCCGGGAAGGCGGCCGCGCCCTTGCCGAGCCATATCTGGATGAGGCCCCGCAGCACCAGCGACGCGCCGATGGTGATGATGATCAGGCCGGCCACCTCGGCACCCTTGGCGGGTTCTATCGCGAGCTTCTCGACGAGTACGCCGACCGCCGCCGGAATTATGACCGCCAAGACCAGCGCGACGGGCATCGGCAGACCGGTCTTGAGAAAGAACACCGTCAGCATGCCGCCGAGCATGATGAACTCGCCCTGGGCGAAATTGATGACGTTGCTGGCGTTGTAGATCAGCGTAAAGCCAAGCGCCGCCAGCGCGTAGGTGGCCCCCACGGTGACGCCGGAAAACATGAACTGCAGGAATTGCGAGAGCATCGCTTCTCCTCGACTGCAGGAACGGCACGCCGCCCCGGCGCCTGTGTCTATTTCGGACGCTTGTCGATCACCCGCTTTGCCTTGCCAACGACGGTACGCTCTATCTCGTTGGTTCCAACCACGTGCAGCTTTGCGGTGACCCCGATCAGCGACTTGATATGGTGGGCAACTTCGCGGCCGATTGCCTCGCGTTTTGCCGCTTCAAGATGGTCTGACAATTCAGGGCGAAGCTCGACGAACACGTCCAGCTCGTCGAGATGCCCATCGCGCGTGACCTGAAGCTGGTATTGGGCGCAGAGGTTCGAGTTCCGCAGCAGTATTTCCTCGATCTGCGTGGGGAAGACGTTCACGCCGCGGATAATCAGCATGTCGTCCGAGCGCCCGGTGATCTTGCCCATGCGCCGCATGACACGCGCCGTGCCCGGCAACAGCCGTGTCAGGTCACGCGTGCGGTACCTGATCACAGGCTGCGCTTCCCTGGTCAGGGTGGTGAACACCAGTTCGCCGTCGGCACCGTCCGGCAGTAACTCGCCGCTGACGGGATCTATGATCTCCGGATAGAAATGGTCCTCCCAGACATGCGGACCATCCTTGGTCTCTATGGCTTCGCAGGCCACGCCCGGTCCGATGACCTCGGACAGACCGTAGATGTCGATCGCGTCGATACCCAGGCGCGCCTCGATCTCCTTGCGCATTTCGTTGGTCCAGGGTTCGGCGCCAAAAACGCCAATGCGGAGACTGGTGCTGTCCGGCTTGACGCCCTGACGCGACAGTTCGTCGGCGATGGTCAGCGAATAGGACGGCGTGGACATCAGCACGGTGGGCTTGAAGTCCAGGATCATCTGCACCTGCTTCTCGGTCTGGCCGCCCGACATTGGAATCACGGCAGCGCCGAGACGTTCGACGCCATAATGCGCGCCGAGCCCGCCGGTGAACAGGCCGTAGCCGTATGAATTGAGGACGATGTCGTCGGCGGACGCGCCGGCCGCGCGCAGTGAGCGCGCCATCACCGACGCCCACATCGCGATATCGCGTTCGGTATAGCCTACCACCGTCGGCTTTCCGGTAGTGCCGGACGAAGCGTGTACCCGAACGATATCCCGCATCGGCACGGCGAACATCCCGTAGGGGTAGTTCTCGCGCAGGTCGGCTTTGGTGGTGAACGGGAATTTCGCCAGATCGGCCAGCGATTTCAGATCCCCGGGATGGACGCCGGCCTTATCGAACTTGGTGCGATAATGCGCGATATTGTCGTAGGTGTGCCGTAGCGACCATTTCAGCCGCTCCAGCTGCAGCGCAAGCAACTCATCGCGACTGGCGACTTCGACGGGTTCAAGCCCGGCCGTCCTCAAATTGATATTCATGCGCACCTCCCTCATGCCGCATAGATTCCTGCTCGCGGCTCAGCGCGTCGTTTTGTGCCCGGCGACGTATCGGTCCTGCGCCGGAGGCTCAGGCTCCGTTCGTTTGGTAGCGATCTGCTCGATGATGGCGCGGTTCTCCTCGACCTTCGACTGAATGTGTCGGATTTGGTCGTCGTCGAGATGCCGGAAGCGCCCCATCGCCTTGAGGTATTCGGTGACGGGCAGCGGCGCATCGACCGGACGGGTGAAATGCAGGCCGTCGCCTGGGCTGAACTCCCAGAGCATGACGAAATTGGTCTCGACCGCCTTGCGCGCCACTTCCATGTTCTGGTCGGTCGGAAAGCGCCAGCCCGTCGTGCACGGGGAGTAGACGTGCAGATAGGCGAAGCCATGCTTGGAAGCGGCGATCGCCTTGTCGAGCTTGTCGTAGAGATCTTCCATGAAGGCGGTCGACGCGGTCGCTACATAGGCGCAGCGATGATTGACCATGAGGAGGGGCAGGTTCTTCGCGTCCTGCGTTTTGCCTTTGGACTCTCGTCCAACCGGCGTTGTCGAGGTCCAAGCGCCGTAGGGCGTACAGCTCGAGCGCTGCATGCCGGTGTTCATGTAGCCCTCGTTATCGACGACCATGAACAGTATTTGCTCGCCACGTTCCGCCGCACCTGAGAGGGACTGAAAACCGACGTCGGATGCGCCGCCGTCGCCGGCGATTGCCATTGCCGTAACCTCGCGGCCCTTGCGCTTGAGCTGGCGCTTGACGCCCGCCAGCATCGCGGCCGTATTGGTCAGCAGCGGGTGAAAAACCGGAACCTTCGTGCCGGTAAGACCGTTGTAGCCGACCGATCCCATGCCCGGCACGCAGCCCGGCGGCGTCGCCAGCACGGAGTCGGGACCGACGCGGCGCATCGTGTGACGCATCAGGAGTTCGGTGTTGCAGCCCTGGCAACCGGCGAGCCCGGGCGCGAACATGTCCTCCCAGCCGCCGACCTCGTTGTAGATGCGCGCGGATGTGACGTGGCGCAGCGCCCCGGTCGGGCAGACCGACACGCAGGCCGGCGCGCCATCGCACATATCGCATTTGGCGACCCGCCCATCGACCGCATCGGGCGCGATGCCGGCGTACGCGCAACCCATGGTGCAGAGCAGGCAGTCAACACATTTGTCGCCGTCCCATGCGATCACACCGCTTTCCCCGTCTTTGGCGAGCGCGCCGGCGGGGCATACGGTGACGCATTTCGGATCGCCGCACTGCCGGCACATCGCCAGCTGGAATCCGAAGGCCGTCGGCATGACCTGGATCCGCGCACGTGCGATATCGTCCACACCGGTCTTGGCGGATGCGCAGGCGCTCATGCATTTCGAGCAGCCGTTGCATTTGGCAGCGTCGAAAGCGATAGTGGCGTAGGTTTGTCCCATGATCATTTCCACAAACGAGACATGAATTCGCGACCGGTGGTGAGCGGATCGGCGACCAGCCGATCGAGTGCGGCCGAAATGTCGATTCGCCGCAGGATCAGTTGCCGCATGACACCGCCGTCGAAGAACGCGTTGACGCCGAAAATGCCCTGCAGCCGCCCGTCGTTGACGACGACGCGCAAATAGCTTCCGCGGGCGTCGTCCCGTCGCACGCGCTCCTCGCCGCCGGCCGGCGTTGCGCCGACGCCGACCGCGATGGCGTGCCGGCCGAAGAAATTATAGGTGTTCAGCGGCACGCCGCCGGCGTAGGCCTTGACGCCCGGATCACCCGCCATCGCCATCCCGGCGATGCGTCCCTGCTCGGCCGCGTCGGGCAAGATCGCATTCATCACGGGGCGCTCGCCGAAGAAATCTCGCGCCTGAGCACAATCGCCAGCTGCCCAGACGTTCGCGACGTTGGTGCGCATGTAGTCGTCGACGAGGATACCCTCGTCATGCGCGACGCTGCTGCCGGCGAGATAGCCCATGTCGGGCTTTACGCCGGTCGCCGTCAGCAACAGATCAGCCTCGATCGCCTGGCCGTCGTCCAGATGCACCACGACGCCATCCGCGTCTGACGAGAGCCTGACGACGCGACGTCCGGTCAGCAGGCGAGCTCCGTTCTCGATGAAAGCGCGTTCGATCAAGCTTGCCGCGACAGAGTCGAAATAAGTGCCGAGAACCTGCGGCTGCATTTCGACGATGGTGACCTCGACGCCGCCTTTGACAAGATTTTCGGCTGCGTGCATGCCGACCAGCCCGCCTCCGAGCACGACGGCCCGGCGCGAGGCGGCAACCGCGGCCTTCAGTTTCAGTGCATCGTCCAGCGTACGCAGCACATGATAGGGAACCTGTTCGATGCCGGGGATGGGCGGAATCGCTGGCGATGCCCCTGTCGCCAGCAGGAGCTTGTCGTAGGCGATCTCGACGCCGTCCGACAGCGTCGCCGCGTTACGCTCCGGATCAAGCCGCGCCAGCGCGCGATCGGCCATGTAGGCGACGCGCTGCCCGGCAAAGTAGTCCGCCGCCCGCAGAAACACATTGTCCGGCGCCGAACGCCCGGAAACGACATAGGGCAGTACGGTGGGCGAATAGGGAGGCCGGCTGTCACGCGTCACCAGCGCGAGGCTTCCCTCGGGGTCGTGCATGCGGATGGCGCTGACGGCTTCCAGCGCCGCATGGCTGCTGCCGACGACGAGATATTGGGCGTGCACCATCGTGTCCTCAATCGCTTTCATTGATCCAGATCGGCTCGGTCGGCGCGGGACCGTGAAGCAGCGCCTCGGTCTGTTCGATGACCCTGTGGAAATGCTCCACCGTGATATCGGCGCCGGCGAGTCCGCCGATAAAGCTCGCCGCCGGAACGTGGCGACTGAGCCGGTAGAGCACGCCCTGCGTCTCCTGGAACATCGGCCCGCAGTTCCAGCGAAACGCGACGGAACGGTCGACCACGCCCACCGCCTTGATCCCGGACAATGCCTTCACCAGCGCCTCGATAGGGAACGGGCTAAAGGTCTTGATCTTCACAATCCCGACGTGCTTGCCGGCGTCGCGCGCCTCGTCCACCGCGTCTTTTGCGGCGCCGGTCATGCTGCCGAGGGTCATCAGCGCGAACTCGGCATCTTCCATGCGGTATTGCTCGACCAGCGGCGCGAACGTCCGGCCGAAGCGCGCTGCGTATTCCTCGTGCACTTCCGTAATGACGCGTAGCGCGTTCTGCATGCCGCGGCACTGGCCCTTGCGATAGCGCACGAAAGTCGCCGGCCCATTGCCGCCGGAACCGCCGGTGAGCGGATCGACCGCCATCGGCCTCAGCGGATCGAGCGCGGCATGCCAGTTGACGTCGGTTTCGCCCATGAAAGCGTCGACGTCGGCCTGCTCGGGCAGTGTTACGCGCGCCGCACCGAAGGAGAGGTAATTGCCATCGAGACAGATGTTGACCGGCAGCATCACGTCGTGGTGCTCGGCGATCCTGAACGCCATGATCGTCGTGTCGAGGACTTCCTGAACCGTCTCGCAATACATCTGCACCCAGCCCACCTCGCGCACGGTCATCGCATCCTGATGACCGCCCCAGACCGACTGCGGGGTAATGCCGTCGCGCGTGACGAGGGCCATGACGATGGGAAGGCGCATTCCCGAAGTGCGGAAGTACGGCTCGAACATGAAGGCGAGTCCCGGACCGCAGGTCGCCGTGAATGTGCGCCCGCCCGCAAGCGAGGCACCCTGCAGCACCGAGAGCACGGAGTGCTCGCCCTCGGCGTCGACGATCTCCGCGTCCATCCGGCCGTCGGCGACCAGCTTGGCGAGATGTTCGACGAGACTCGACTGCGGCGTGATCGGATATACCGAAACCATGTCCGGCCGGACCATGGAGACGGCGAGAGCCGCCGCCTCGTTGCCCTCGCAAACGATATGACGCGGCCCGTTGGTCGCCGCGCGTTCCTTTTCCAGCAAAGCCGTGCTCATTCCGTCGTCTCCGTCACCATGACGATCGCGTGATGCGGACACTCAACGGCGCAGATGCCGCAGCCCTTGCACGTCCGCAGATCGATGTCGAACCAGGCGGGACGCTCGACGACGCATTGCACCGGGCAATAGAGCCAGCAAACCGCGCATTTGACGCATTTGTCGCGGTCCACGACCGGGCGCATGCTGCGCCAGTCGCCGGGCAGCATCGGGGACATTTCCGTTGCGATCGGACAGAGATCGTCCGGCACGCCGGCCTTGGCCGGGTTGAACATCGGATAGGCGCGATGCGTGCTCATGCGGCCGCCTTGCTTCCGAGACGATGGACCTGCGCTTCGTTGTAACCGCGGTCGAGCGCGGCCAGGTTCTGATCGAGACCGGCATCGCGGAACTCGGATTCCAGCAAGGTCTGCTTGAGCGAGTCGAGCGAAACGATTCCGGTGGCGCGGGCGAACGCGCCGAGCATCAGCGTGTTCGTGATCGGGCGCCGGAAGATCTCGATTGCCAGACGCACCGCGTCGATCAAGCCGACGGTGTCGACAATTTCCGGTATCTCCAGACCGGACAGCGGCTTTGCTGTCGTCAACACCAGCGCGCCGCCGGCCTTCATGCCGGAGTAGATGTTGACCGAGCGTGAAACGGTCGGATCGATACAGATAACGCAGTCCGGATGGGTAATGTTGGTCATCCGGCGGATTTCAAGCGGGTCGGTGCGCAGGAACGCGACCACCGGAGCGCCGCGCCGCTCGAACCCGAACGATGGAATGGCGACTGCGAATTTGCCTTCCGCGACCAATGCGGAGGCGAGCATCCCGGCGGCCATGACGGCGCCCTGCCCCCCGCGCCCATGTAGACGGACTTCGTACATCGCCTTCCTCCACCGAACCTTGCCGTCTCATTTCGTGCGACCTGCGGTCGCCCGGTCACCTATAGGGGCCGCGCGCGATTCCAACCTGGCTGCACACCTGGCCCCGCGCTGCCTGCGCCGCGCGACGGCGTCCGCGGCAGGGCAAACCCCTGCGTGAATGCCGCGCGGCACACCAGCGTGTATTTGAACCAGCCACCGGTCGCCGCCGCGAGGACGCCAGCCAGCACCGCGAGCAAAGGGAGCCCGGCCAAGCCTGCCGCCACGCCGAGGACGGCTGGCACCACGTGTCCGAGCCAGACGAAGCGGGCGTCGACCGCGTCAAATGCTCTCGATGTTCCGACCGGGACGCCCGTGGTCCGCAGGCACGCGAGGTATTTCCACCACGCCAGGAAGCGCACGGCGAGCAAGGCGGCGAGAAAGACGCCGAAAATCGCCAGTCCAGGCGAAACAAGCGCGCCCGCGCACAGCAGGCCGACGCCTTCCGCCACGCCCGTGGCGACGATCATGCCGACGCAGCTTGCATGACGCCAGGCGGGAATGCCCTTGTTGGCTTGCAGCATGCGTGCCTGACAATAGACGTAAACCAATCCCAGCAGCCCCGCGACCCAGAACGCCGCCGGCGAGTTGGACAAGATGGCCACAGCTCCGGACGCGAACAGCAACGGCGCCATCATTGCTTCCCGCGTCATCCATGATGTCATTGCATTGAGGTACACGTTGAGAGCGCGCCACGGGCGACCGATCTCGAGCCAGACGGCGAGGAGGCCGATGCCGACGAGCGCGAGCGCCGCGGCGACGAGCGGACGCAGGTCTTCGCCGTGCCCAGACGCCAGCGCGGTCGCAAACAACAGGCCACCGCCAGCGCCGCCGCAGATGAAATTGGCGGCGGCACGCGCATCCCAATTCCTCTGCTGCCGCGGCGGCATTCGGTCGCCGATCTTCCGCGATTCACTCATGTCTCGGCCCCATTCTTGGCTCCGTCCCAGATGTAATAGACCGACGGATCGGTCCCCAGCTCCTCATGCATCCGGAAATGCTTGGTGTCGGCCAGCAGCATCGAAACATTGCTTTGGGGATCGTTGACGTCGCCAAAAAGCATCGCGCCTGAAATGCAGGAATTGACGCAGGCCGGCGTGACTTCCGGATCGACGCCGGGCGTCTGTCCGGTGTCGGCGGCGAGGTCGATCCGTTCTATGCAGAACGTGCATTTGGTAGCGACCGACAGGCGCTCGGGATCGAACCGCGCGGTCTCGGATTGCATCGGCTCGCCGTAGGCGTAGCGCGGCGTGTGCTCGATCGAGCGCGCATCATACGGGCAGGCCATGATGCAGTTGGAACAGCCGATGCAGAGGTCGTAGTCGATGGTGACGAGACCGTCCTCGCGCTGCTTCGTCGCCGTCGTCGGACAGACGTGCATGCAGGGCGGATTGGCGCAATGCATGCACGCAACCGGCAAGAAGGTGCGGTGGACGTCGGGAAATTTGCCGGTTTCGATATCGAGCACGCGGCGCCATTGCACACCGGGAGGCGTGGCGTTGGCGCTCTTGCAGGCGGCGGTGCAGGTCTGGCAGCCGACGCAACGCCGCAGGTCGATCACCATGGCATAACGCTTGCTCATGCGACGGCCCTCGCCATGCGGCGCACGGCAACACGCACGATATCGGCGCCCGAGCCGGTGGCGTCGGTGAGTTCGAGCGACATCGGCGCGATCGTGTTCAGGCTGGCCCGCTCCATATCCTTGGCGAAGGGCGTCGCCCAATGATCGAACTGGCCGACGATGACGAGCGTGTCCGTCCGCATGCCCTGCGTCAGCGACGCTTTGCCGTAGGTCGCGCCGATATGCGAGCGGACCTCGACGCGATCACCCTCGGCGATGCCGAGTTTGGCCGCCGTGTCCGCGTTGATGATGACCCCGGTATTGCCGCGCACGTTTTCGGAGATTTCGTGCATCATCGCGATCGCGGCGTTGCCACCCGCATGGTACTGCATGCTCTTGGTCGTCAGCAGCCAGAACGGAAAATCCTCGATCCGCGCGCCCGAATTGACCAGTTCACGCTCCCAGCGGGCCGGCACGTTGTCCCATACCGGCAACGCGACATATTCGGATAGCTGCTCGTCCCACCAGTGCATCTTCTGCTCGTGCAGGCGGTTGCCCAATTCGCGGCCGATGCGCAGAAGGCGTTCCTGGTAGGGCAATTCGTAGCGCAGGCCCTGTTTCTCCATCGTCGGCGTCAGATACCACTCGAGACGTGACGTCGGCACGGCGTAGAAGCCATGCTCCTTGTACCAGTCCAGGCCGTGCTCCTCCTTGCCCTCCGATAGCGTCCTGGTCGCGGCGCGGCAGACCGCGTCCCAGATATGGTCGGGCTCCGGCGGCGTCGTCGGATCAAGCGAGTAATCGTAGTCCTTGTCCTTGAGCGGCGAGACCCCGGCGATGCCGCGGTTAAGTGCGGCGATATATTCGGGCAGCAGGCCCGTGCGCGTGGCGAGTTCGGTGGTGATCCAGGTGAAATCTCGGGCTTCACCTTGCGGCGCGACGGCGGCCTGCCGCAACACCACGCCGTGACAATCCCAGAACTGCTCCATGTATTTGGTGGCGCCCATGCGGATCAGTTGCGTCGACTCGAGGTCGGAGGCTTCCGGCAGGAGCAAGTCGGCCATGTAGTTGGTTTCGTCGACCGTATACGCGAAGGCGACCATGAACGGGAAGCGCGCGGCCGCGTCGGCGAGGCGGCGCGTCTCCCAGAACGAGATCGCCGGGTTCGAGCGATAGAGGATCCACATTTCCGGCTGGGTCGGTCTGGGCATGGTCCAGTCCGCCGGCGTGTCCTCCTGGAACATCCAGGCGAGTTGCGTCGGGCCGAGCGCCTGGCTCCAGCCGCCATTGCGGCCGACGATCGGCACCAGCGTCGTGTGGAGGTTGCGCGTTTCGGGCACAGGCCGCCAGCTGTTGCTGCCAGTCGGATTGAAATGCTGGACCATGAAACCGTCTTCGCCCGGCTTGACGCTGAGATGGCGATTGTCCTGCGGACGGTTGAGGCGCACCGTCGTGCCGAGCGTGCCGCCCGGATTCTCCAGCGCGCCGACGAGCGCGGCGAGCACGGTGCGTGACCAGCAGCATTCGAAAGCGCCCCAGCCGTTGTTGACCGACTTGCCGAGCGTCACCGCCACGGGCCGGAACGGCAAGGTCTTGCCGTCGATCTCGGTCGTCGCGCCGATGCTGGCGGCTTCGAGGTATTCGTCGGCGATGCGGCGGATGGTCGCCGCAGGCACGTCGCAAATCCCCGACGCCCATTCCGGCGTGTAGCGCGCGACATGGTCGACCAGCACCCGGTAAGCGGTCGCGCCTTCGACATCTGAATATTCGCTTCGCGCCGCGTCGGCATCGACGGTGGCGGCTTTGGCCACGCGGTACCGGCCGTCGACGGCGAGAACGGTGCCTGGCGTATCGAAGGCAACAGGCTGTCCGGTCGTCTCGTCCCAAACCAGCGGTTTGCCGCTGACGAAATCGCGCAGATAGAGCCCGTCCGGCCCGACCAGATAGGGCGAGGCCGTGCGGTCGCGCAGGAACGGAACGTCAAGCTTGGTGAGGCCGTGTTCATGCAGCAACACGTGGATCAGCGCGAACAGGAAGGCCGGATCGGTCTTGGGGCGGATCGGCACCCATTCAGCCGAACAGGCGCCGGTGATGGAAAGGTGCGGCTCGACATGCACGCGCTTGTAGCCGCGCACGCGCGCATCGGCGTGGCGGGTGACGGCGCAGGGTCCACCGGTCACCTCGACATTGGCGCCGAGCGAGATGATGTAGCGTGTGCTGGGTGTATCGGCGGCGACGGTGAAGCCGCGGTGCCAGAATTCGCCGTAGAGATGTTCGGAGTGGGTGCATTTGACGCCCTGCCCCGAGCCGAAACTGTAGTCGATCGGCCCCCACGCCGCGAGAAAGGCCGGGAACGAGCCCATATAGTTGGCGGGTGTGCCGCCATGGCCGAAGCTGACGGCGAGGCGCGGTAGACCGGACTCGTCGACCTGGCCTTTGGCGCGGATGCGTTTCAGCCTCGCGGCCACGATATCCAACGCCTCGTCCCAGGAAATCGGCGCGAAGCCGGGATCCTCGTCGCGCCCCTTCTTCGGGTTGGTGCGCTTCATCGGCGTGAGAATTCTGTTCGGATTGTAGGTCTTCTGCACGAGACCGTAGGCTTTGACGCAGACCCTGCCATGCGCCGGATGCACATCCTGCGCATCGAAATTCGGCTCGATTTCGGTGGCGATGCCGTCTTCCACCTTCACCTTCATGAAGTCGGGACCGGACACGCAATTGTAGCAGAGGCTCGGCACGCGCTTGACGGTCTTGGCTGCGCTCATCGCGTTCTCCTCAGCCATTCGCGCGGGGTCGCGTTTCGCCACCCGCCTTCCTTGGAATATCCCTTATGCGTATTTCGTATTTTGGTATATTAATGCGTAATTAAGTGATACAGTACGATGGAAGCATAGTCAACGAAGTTGTATCGTATTCGAATTTTCGTTGCGGTGCGCTGCGCAAAATATTCTTTGCATTGCACCATTTTGTTAGGTTTGACGTACGCCTCTGACAAGCGGAGAAACCTGGAATACGACACTATAAAACTCATAAAGCATCATTTCTTGTATCACAATGAAGGAGGATTTCCCCATGAAATCAACACTGAGCGTCGGCCTGTCGGCTACCCGCCGGATCGAGATCGATACGCCGCGTACCATCGATTTCCTCGGCGAGAAGCTTCGTGTCTACGCCACGCCGGAACTGGTGCGCGACTTCGAGATCGCCTGCCGTGAGTTTGTGCTCGGCTACGCAGATCCCGGCGAGGATTCGGTGGGGACCGGCATCAGCATTTCCCACGGCGGCGCCACGTTGCGCGGCATGCACGTCGACATCACCGTGACCGTCAGCAAGATCGAGGGCCGTCTCGTCACCTTCGATCTTTCGGCGAAAGACCCTGTCGAGGAAATCAGCCGCGGCAGCCACAGCCGCTTCGTGGTCGAGGTCGAGAAGCTGCGCGCCAAGGTCGCCGCGAAGGCTGCAAAGGCTGCCGCGGCCGCTGCGTGATGAGCACATGTGCTGACATTCCGTTTATGCAGGCCGCGCGAGCCGAGGATCAGGCTTGCGCGACGCCTTCAAGCCGGAACGTGCATCGCGAAATCTGGCGCGATGGCTTGCACAGCAGCAGCGAGCGACCCGTTCCGGAAGAAACGCCAGTGGCGATGGTCTATGACGGCAGCACCTATGCGGTCATGATGGCGACGCCGGAAGATCTGGAAGATTTCGCGATCGGATTCAGCCTCACGGAGGGCGTTGTCCGCAGCGCTACCGACATAGACTCTATCGATCTCGTTCGTTCGCCCAACGGGGTCGAACTGCGGATGTGGCTCGCACGCAGCGATTCCCGGCGGCTCAGTGAACGCCGCCGGCGCATAGCGGGACCGACCGGCTGCGGGTTGTGCGGTATCGAATCGCTCGCGGAGTCCGTTCGCCCGGCGGAGATCGTCGGTGATGGCCGAAACTTTACCCCGGATCAGATCATGGCGGCGATGCAAAGTATTCTGCCACTGCAAAAGCTGAACATCGAGACTCGCGCGGTTCATGCCGCGGCTTTCTGGCAATCTTCCCGCGGCGTCGTTGCCTTGCGGGAGGACGTCGGACGCCATAATGCGCTGGACAAGCTCGCCGGTGCACTTTGGCGGGACGGCGCAGCGGGAAGCGACGGAATTGTGGTTCTGACCAGCCGCGTTTCCGTCGAGATGGTACAGAAAGCGTCGGTGATAGGCGCGTCGGTCATCGTGTCGGTCTCCGCGCCAACGGCCCTGGCGGTCCGCGTCGCCAATGAAGCGGGAATCACGCTGGCCGCGATCGCGCGAGCGGATGGTTTTGAGGTCTTCACGCGAGGCGACCGGATTTCACCAGACCCGCGCGCTGACGTCGAACTCTTCGGTGCTCCAGATTGAAATTTGTGACGCCGCCACAAAGGTCCGGAATTTGTTGAACCGATCAACCTGACCATCGCCAAAACGGGAGCGGAAAATGGCCTTCTTGAAACGAGATTTGTCCCCCGAGGTTATCGACGCCGATCGTTATTCCCTGGTGTTCGATACCGACAGCAAACGTTTGTACGTCGAGCTTGAGGTGGCGCAGTTGGATGCGACCGTCGCCGGCGCGGTCAATGACCGGACAGCGACGATGGATATTGCCGACTATCTCCGGCAAGGCGGACAAACCGCCGGTCACCGCGAGTTATGGCGGCTGCTGAGGACGCTGTTCAGCGAGAACAGCGACGATACCGAATACGCCGACGAGGCATCATCCGCGGCGACGACTTATGACAAATTTCGAATCTGGGAAAATTACTACTGCGAATAGCCATCCGCTCCTCGGACGCCAGGAACCGGGGCAAGACGTCGATGTCGAGCAAATAGCCAACCAGCTCGGTGGCCTGTCCCGAAACCATCTCCGCAAGATCGTTCAGGATCTGGCGGCGCTCGGTATTTTGCGCACTGTTTGAAGCCTTTTCGAAACCTGCAGGCCTTCCATTCATTTCCTTATCGGTCGAAACGCGGATCAACGTCCGCTTCGCGCCGGAAGCAGGCCAGCTGGCACAAGCCGGAGCAGGAAAGGGCCCTAAGTAATTGTTATCCGCCCAGCGTCCCTGAGCACCGCGATCGTCCGCAATGCGATATCGCGCATCAATCCGATCTCGGTCATATCCCGTCCGTCGGCGAGCGCTTTTGCAACGATCGCGAGCTGGCGCCAGCACAGGCCGGCCTCTGAAGGAGCCTCGCGCATCCATAGGGCCGTGCGCAAAACAACGTCGGCCCATCTATCACGATGTCGCGCAATGACGCTCTGCAATAGATAGGTCGCAAGTTTGGCACGATCACGGCCGCGGGCGCGCTCCACAGCTTGAGCGACCTGCGGGTCGTCCTCGAACCAGGATTGTGCGACGGCCTCCAGCTCGGCAAGTTCGTTGCTCTTCCGCAGCACCGATGCGAGCGTGGCGGGCTCACACATCGCCTTGGGGACCTCGGCGATCAGCCCGGCGAGCGTTTCACCAAAATCCATGCGCGCGGGTTGCCAATCAGCACCGCCGATCGTTTCGGCGACTTGGAGCAGGCCGAACGGCGGCGCTTCCCGTTTCTCTATACTGAGCGCCAGTTCGTGCGCCACGATGCGATCGAGATATGATCGGGATACCGCAAGTGTAGGGGTATCCATCCCGGCGGCGGCGAGACTCATCTCGATCTGGCGGCGCGATTCCGGTTCGCCACTCCAGGCATCCGCAATCCCGCCTTTGGTCAAGACCGACGAGATCCGCTTTTTCCGTCCGGCCGGCGATATGAGCAGGAATCCTTGCGCCGTCGCGCCATCGATCGCAGTGGCGACAATTGCCTCGATGCTGCCAGCCTCCCATGGTGCGCAATCGATCCCGGCCGCCCGCGCCTTGCGTATGACCGCGTCGACTTCGGCTCGCTCGTTCTCGGGTCGCCAGTTGCGCATCGCGATCAGCCGCCGAACCTCGATCGGCGTCAGCGAGGCAGCGACCTGCGCAAGCGCTCTAGCAACCGCGCGGCGCACCGTCGAATTTGGATCGAGCAGGAACAGAACCGCGGCACCACGCGCTCCGGCGTTGCCCGCAAGCGCCAAGGCACCGGCCAGAGCGCCCCGGGCTTCCACTGGCATCGCATGACCGGTTTCGGTCAGCGCACCGACGGTCGTGAACGGATCGCCGTCGCAGGCTTCCAGGATGCCGGCAAGAGCGGCGTGGACGTCGGCCGGGAGCGGTCCGTCCTCGTCCCGATCAAGGGGCTGCTTTACCGAAGCCGCGGTAAACTCCGGTGTTGCAGGGATTTTCGATTGGTGCAGGGCTCCTCCCACGAAGGCGAGCATGCGCCCGTCGACGTTTCCGGCCTCGACTTGCGCGACGACGTCGGCCTGAAAATCCGCAATCAGCTGGCTTGCGTCCGCGTAGCCCCGATCGGTGCGATAACGTAGATGCTCCAGCAGCCGCTGCAGCAGAAACAGATAACCGATCGCAAGCGGCTCATCCTGGCCGGCCGGTGGCATGTGGCGAGCCGCGCCCGTGAAGGCCGCAAAGATTTCGCGTGGGGAGCTTTCGCAGTACCGATCGAAGGCATCATTGAACGGGGGCGGTCGACCCTTGGCGATCGCCTGCGCAATCCGTCTCGCATGCTCATCCGTCGTCGTGTATTTTTGCTGGGTTCGGCTCATCGAGGCGCCTCCGCGAATCATCGGCAATGATAGCCGGGAGTTGGTCTCGTTTCTTTCAGATCTGGCGATATCCACTCACAAAATCCGCACCCTTGGCGTCGGACAGGCTGAAAAGGAATTATCCGGCTTGGCGGACTCCTGTAACTCCGCCCGCGCTCTTCTTACTATTTGGTCGCTTGGCTATGCGTACCGAGTGCGCTCGATGTGACCACCTGACCGGAAAACAGATCGTGCGCACTCAATATCTTGTAACCGATTGACTGATAGCCAATGCGGCGTTTCGCAGCCATACGGGCCAGAACCGGCACTCTCATGTCGGCATAGTCATAAATGATCACCTCGCGCTTGGCGTCGTCGAGACGATGCAGCCGGCCGGCATACTGAGCGAGGGTGCCTTTCCAAGCAATTGGCATGGTAAGAAAAAGGGTATCGAGGCGAGAATCGTCGAAACCCTCGCCGAGGTAACGTCCGGTCGCGACGATAACACGTTCCTCTGCGTGGGGAATTGCTGCGAGCCGCGCGGCGATGTCGCGGCGCTGCTTCTCGCTTTGCCCACCGCGCAATACGACCACATGCCTAGCGAAACGCTCAAGACGTTTTGCAATGGTCTCCAAGTGCGCGGTACGCTCGGTTATCACGACAGGTGAGCGGCCCGCCTCCAAAGCACACAAGACATCATCGAATATCAGATCGTTGCGCGCTTCATCATCAACCAACCCCTTGAGAACATCCTGAATGGAAGGAGCAGGAGTGCCCTTTGTGGTTTGAAGTTGGAAGCTGGTATCCCTGATCCGTACCACGTGATCGAATGGACGCTTGGCCGCCTCGGTTCGTGCATCCACGCGATGGCGAACGGGACCACATTGCATAACGATGATCGGGTGATGTCCATCTTTTCGCGTAACCGTTGCTGATAGACCGAGGATGTAGCGAGCCTTGCTGCGGCGCGCGACCAGTTCAAAGCTAACCGCCGACAAATGGTGGCATTCATCGACTACGAGATGCCCATAATTGCCGACGATATCATCGACCTCTCCCTTGCGAACCAGGCTCTGGATCAGGGCGACGTCAACCTGACCTTTCGGCTTGCGACGACCGCCGCCGATCATGCCGATCGCGTCACGCGGCAGAGTCGAGAACGCTGTGAGCCTCTCGATCCATTGATCCATCAGCTGACGGCGGTGAACGAGGATCAATGTATTCCGTGCACGCTCGGCCATCATCCGGATGGCTAGGATCGTCTTGCCGAACGCCGTCGTTGCCGCCAGCACGCCGGTATCATGCGGCAGTAGGGCTGTGATCGCGCTTTCCTGATCGGGCCGCAATGAGCCAGTGAAGGCAAGTGGGATCGCCTCACCGGAAAAACGGCTATCTTCGATTGTTGCTGTAATTCCAAGTGACGCAAGCAGATCTAGCACTGCGTTGAGGCACCCGCGAGGCAGCGCGACGTGGTGGCTGGTCAGCTCCGCGCAAGAGATGATCCGAGGCTTGTCGTGGGTCGATCGGCGCATGGCTTGTGCGGCGTAAAATTCGGGATTTTGGAACGCGGCAACGCGAATAAGACGCGCGATCAATGAGGGTGGCAGCGCGTGACGCGGGATGTAAATCTGGTCAGCCTGCACGACAGTGATCGCACTTGGCAGCGGCCCGCCTATTGCCGGCGGTGGCTGTCGGCGCGACGGCGGGGCAAGCCACGGCTCTTCGTCTTCGTCGACGAGAGGAATGCGTACGCCGAGAATTTTTCCAGATGCACTCGCTTCCTCGATTAGATGATCCACCCTCGATCGTGCCATAGGTTCGATCGCTGACAGGAAGGCCCATTGATCCAGATATGGCGAACAAGATCCGTCGATGAACATGCTGTTACCAGAGGTTCGCGCGAGTCCCTGAAGCGGCAAGGCAATCAGATTGCCGAACCCACCCGCCGGCATTGTATCCTGGCTCGGAAAAAGACGATCGTAGGATCCGAATCCGATATCGGGGACACGCTCCATCGTGTCAGTGATAAGGAACGCCCCGAGGCGGCGCGCCGACGCTGCTGATATCGGTTCCTCGAAAAAAATCCAGGCATGAGCACCGTTTCCGGATCGCGACCGCTCAATGGCAACGGGAATATTGTGGCGCTGGCAGGTCTCCCTAAAAGCGAAGACATCTCTTCGCCACTCCCCTTCGTCGAAATCTGCAGCCAGGAACGAGCAAGTGTTATCTGCAAGCATCGGATAGACACCCATAACGAACGGGGCGCCATTCGCGTCGGTCCCGCGTAGATGACGTTCGATCGACACTTCATCGACGGCCTGGAATGCCTGATTTGGACACGCCGAACATTTGACTTTTGGTTTTTCGCAAATCCCACGCTGCCACTCATTCGCACAGGCAGGTGCGTACCCGCTGCGCCCCGTCGTGCGATTCTCCCAACGGATGGGGAAGACATCTGAGCGGCCGCGGAAAAGCCGGCAAAACAGAGCAATCTTCTTTTCGATTGTCGAATTCCGGTCGATGGGATCGCCGGCTTTTGCCGAAGGGACCGCTTTGATAGTCGCGGCCTCTTCACTCGGCACCGATCGCAGGGTGTCGAGCTCGGCTAAGATCTTCGCGCGCTCGCGTTCCAGCGCCGTGAGCCGGGCTACGAGTTCGGTAATTCTGGCGTCCATTTGCGTCATCGTGAAGATTGGTTTGCGCCGATATTATCCAATATCAGCTTGACGCAATTTTGCTTCGCCCGATAGCTGCGCAAAAAGGGGGCCGATCACAATCGGCCGATCCAAGGCCCCGAGTTCGCAGTTTTATTCTGAATGGTGGCAATTTGGCGCGCCACTCAGAATAAAGCTGCGAACTCCTATGTCATTGAAATTGCGATATAATTTTTTTTCGATCGATTCCATTGGGAGCGCCACCTCACCTGCCACGTCCCCCAATTTGACGAATAGGCGGCGCAAAACGCGCCCGGGGCTCTCTCACATCCACCCAGCGTCCCTATATCCTCGCCCGATATAAGCATGTCCGTTCGCAATGGCCCGACTCGATATAAGCCGAACTTGAGCGAAGACGAGCCGCTGTTCAGCGCGAGCACTTTCAGTTCCGGTCGACCGCCAGCCTTATAATCCGGCACCGAGATCATGCCCGCGGGTTCCAGCGCCAGTCGCGAACCTCCGGCATGTCCTGGCCATGCTCGCTGATATAGAGCTTGTGGCGCTCCATGGCGGTCCAGTAGCGGGCGGTTGCCGCCTCCACCTGAGCGTTGAACCGCGGAATTCGCTTGATGGCGTCAAGCGCGAGCTGATAGCGGTCGAGGTTGTTCAACACGACCATGTCGAAGGGGGTTGTGGTGGTGCCCTCCTCCCTGTAGCCGCGCACATGAAAATTGTCGTGATTGTGACGACCGTAGGTCAGCTTATGGATCATGGTGGGATAGCCGTGAAAGGCGAAGATCACCGGCTTGTCAGTCGTGAACAGTCCATCGAAATCCTGGTGTTCCATTCCATGGGGGTGCTCGGACTGACGCTCCAGCACCATCAAATCCACGACGTTGACGACCCGAATGCGGATGTCGGGGAAATCCGCCCGTAAATGCGATACCGCGGCGAGCGTCTCGAGAGTCGGCACGTCCCCGGCGCAGGCCATCACGACGTCGGGATCGCCGGCGTCATTGCTGGCCCACTGCCAGACCCCCGCGCCGGCCGTACAATGACGAACGGCTGAATCGATGTCGAGCCACTGCCACTCGGGCTGCTTTCCGGCGACGATCAGGTTTACGTAGTTGCGGCTGCGCAAACAGTGATCGGCGACCGACAGCAGGCAGTTCGCATCCGGCGGCAGATAGATCCGCACTATCTCGGATTTCTTGTTCGCGACATGATCGATGAATCCGGGATCCTGGTGAGAAAAGCCATTATGGTCCTGTCGCCAGACGTGCGAAGTGAGCAGATAATTCAGCGAAGCGATAGGCTTACGCCACGGAATCTTCCGGGTTACCTTCAACCACTTCGCGTGCTGATTGAACATCGAATCGATGACATGAACGAAGGCCTCGTAGCACGAGAACAGGCCATGGCGTCCCGTGAGCAGATACCCTTCGAGCCAGCCCTCGCACAGATGCTCGCTGAGCACTTCCATGACCCGGCCATCGACGCTGAGATCGACGTCGACCGCCTCGACCTCGGCCATCCATTCCTTGCCGGATACTTCATAGACGGCCTCCAGTCGATTCGACGCGGTTTCATCCGGACCGAACAGACGAAAATTCTGCTTGTCGAGGTTGAGCCTCATCACATCCCGGAGAAATCTTCCGAGATTGCGCGTCGCTTCAGCCTTGATAGCTCCGGGCGACGGGATTTCGATGGCATGATCTCGGAAGTGAGGCATCGACAGAGGAACCAGCAATTCGCCGCCATTGGCGTGGGGATTTGAGCCCATGCGGCGGTGGCCGGTAGGCGCCAGCGCAGCGAACTCGTCACGGAACTTGCCCTTCTCGTCGAACAGTTCGTGCGCCCGATAGCTCTTCATCCATTCTTCGAGCTGTTTGAGATGCTCGGGATTTGACATGTCCGCGATCGGGACCTGATGTGCGCGCCAGGTGCCTTCGACCGGGAGACCATCGACGAATTTCGGTCCGGTCCAGCCCTTGGGCGTGCGAAACACGATCATTGGCCAGCGCGGCCGTTCAAGGTTTTGCGTCTCGTCCCCGGATCGTGCGTTACTCTGGATCTGACGGATCTGAAGCAGAATCCTGTCGAGCGTCCCGGCGAGGCTTTGATGCACCTGCGCCGGATCGTCGCCCTCGACGAAATATGGATCGTGGCCGTACCCGCGCAGCAGCTCCGTCAGCTCCTGGCGACTGATGCGGGCCAACACCGTTGGATTTGCGATCTTGAACCCGTTCAGATGAAGGATCGGAAGCACGACGCCATCACGCGCCGGGTTCAGAAACTTGTTGGAATGCCAGCTGGTGGCAAGAGCGCCGGTTTCGGCCTCTCCGTCGCCAATGACGCAGGCAACGATCAAATCCGGATTGTCGAAGGCGGCGCCATAGGCGTGGACCAGCGAATAGCCTAATTCCCCACCTTCATGAATGGAGCCTGGTGTTTCCGGCGCCACGTGGCTGGGAATTCCATAAGGCCAGGAGAACTGTCGGAACAGCCGGTGCAGTCCGCTGCGGTCGCGCTCGACCGCCGGATAGCGCTCGGTATAGGACCCTTCCAAATAAGTCAGCGCCACAATGCCCGGACCGCCGTGGCCCGGACCGATGACGTAGATCATGTTGAGATCATTGTCCTTGATCAGCCGGTTCAGATGGACATAGAGGAAATTCAATCCCGGGGTCGTGCCCCAATGACCGAGCAAGCGAGGCTTGATGTGTTCGAGCTTGAGCGGCTCTTCCAGCAGAGGATTATCCTTCAGGTAGATCTGCCCGACCGAAAGATAATTTGCGGCGCGCCAATAGGCGTTCATCTTTCTGAGGAGGTCGGGTGACAGGGGATCGGGCATCAGGTCTCCGAGTTTAATTGGCGCTCAGCCGGACTTGCAGCCGATGGACGGCGCCGTCATCCTTCAGCGGGATAGCGAGTGGCCGCAATGTAATCGTTGCGCCATCGAGTTCCGCTGCTGCGACGCCTCGCTGCACGCTTTGCGGGTTCTCGACCACGATCTCGTACCGTGACGAGCCGTGGCGGAGTGTGATCTCGAAACGGGGCCAGGACTTGGGAATGCAGGGGTCAAGACGCAGAACGCTGCCTTCGATACGAAGTCCAAGGATGCTCTCGACGCCGGCGCGCTGCATCCAGCCGGCCGCGCCCGTATACCAGGTCCAGCCACCGCGCCCGACATGACCCGGAGCGGCATAGACATCGGCGGCAACGACATAGGGTTCGACCTTGTAGCGGTGCATGTCGATGCGCGTGCGGGCGTGATTGATCGGATTAAGCATCCAGA
>Ga0182014_10000209_pt1 | contig 73266 bp, 60 predicted proteins | sample 612S2DmetaG_FD_120489 | JGI IMG/M metagenome (GOLD analysis project Ga0182014, IMG submission 120489) | Permafrost microbial communities from Stordalen Mire, Sweden - 612S2D metaG | ecosystem: Environmental > Terrestrial > Soil > Wetlands > Permafrost | place: Sweden: Stordalen | collected...
CAGCCACGTGTGGCACCAACGACCAGCCGAATGCGAACAACGTGCTGCGTGCTGAAGTAATTCCGTCAACGTAACGGATCAACGTCAGGACACTAGCGAACGAGCCTCGGCGCCTTGGTGCCGGGGCTCGTTTTTTTGTTTCGTCCGTTGTCGGGTCTGATAGACTCGTTCATCGGCAAACTGCAGACGACACGGGTTCGACGCATGTGGAATCGCAAGAGGCGGGAACTGGTTTTGGTGCTCGTCCTTGCCTTGCCATTGTTCACCTTCCCGTTGGGTTGGCTCCCCAGATCCTGGGCCCACTTTCGGTATGACTGCTCGGTGCCGTTGCCCGAGATTATCCTGGCTGGGAGCGCGGTACTCGGCGGCACCAGGCTTCTAAGAAAAGCACTTGGTGGAGACACCGCGATGGATCTCCCGGCTTTTCCCTTCAAGCAACGGGTGATTGTGCCCGTCCTGGCGGTTTTGGCAAGCGCCATCGTCTCCACGCGATTCAGCGAGCATTCGTATTTTGGGATTGGATTGCTTCCGCGGCTCTGCGGAAATGCAGCGATCTTTTTTTTGGCGGCAAACGCGCCGCGTGAATCGACCGGCCGTATTCGCCAACTATGGATCGTCGTGGCCGTGATGGTGGCGGCGAATGGACTGGTGCGGCTGAAGTTTGAACCGGAGTTTCTGTCGACACTTGGGAACTGGGACTTCCTCGGGGTGTATCTCGCGGCGTCTTTGGTCATTGGCGCATCCGTCGGCGGAACATGGCCGGTTCTTGGCAACCTCGTCTTGCTTGCGGCGATGCTGTTCTGCCGTTCGCGGGGAGCGTGGCTGGCGCTGGGAGCCGTGGCCATCTTCTGGTTTGTTGGGTTTGGGGATCGAATTTTGCGGCGTTGGCTGGCGCGCGCCATCGTCGTCACGCTGGCGCTCGCGATTGTGAGTTTGTTGGGGCGGTCCTGCGTTCGAGAGCAATGGCAGTCCGATGTGAGACCGCCGATCTGGAAAGCAACGATTTCCATGATTGCCGCGCGGCCGCTTCTGGGACACGGCTTCGGAACGTATGTAGCCGTGTATCCACAATATCGGTTGCCGCAGTATTTTTTGCGACGGAAAGCGACCAACGTTACCGACCATGCGCATAACGAACTGTTGGAAGTCGCCGCGGAACAGGGGCTGGTGGGTTTGGCCGCCACACTCTGGCTTTGGGGGATGGCTGTGTGGTGCGGCCTGCGCGCAAGTCGGCAAACCGATGGAACCGAGCGCGGCGCTACACTGGGGTTGTTGGCGGCGATGCTGGTGTTCATGCTCCACAGCTTGGTGGATGTGGACGTGCGGTATCTCCCAAACCAAAGTTTGCTTTGGTTGCTCATGGGATTGCTGGTCGGAAGGGGAACCGCGCCATCCGACGCGGCTCCGTTCACGTTTCGCTCCAAGACGCTGCCATGGTGTGCCGCAGCGGTATGTTTGATTCTAGGGATCGGAATCATCTCGTCAGCCGTCGTTCACCCGATGGCAGCGGATTGGCTGGACCGCCGGGCGCGTCTCGCGGAGGAAAGGGGCGATATGGGTGCTGCGGCCGATTACGCGTCACGAGCGCTCGTCTTGGAGCCCTTTCGATTGAGCACGCGATACCTTTTGGCCGGGGCGCTGGCCCGCTCACTCGACATGCCAGCACGCCAGATGGCCATCGATCAATGTCTGCAAATTGAAGAGTTTGCGCCCGATTACGCTGACACGACCTACAATTTGGGGGAGTTATACATGGCAGCCAACCGGGTCACCAGCGCACTTCCCCGCCTGCGGCGCGCTGTGGAAATCAACCCGTATAACGTGGATCGTCGTGTGGCGCTGGCCGTGGCGTTACGTGATGTTGGACAGAAAGAGGAAGCCATGCAACAATTGGATCGTGCCCTGCATCTCCAGCCAGACAGTCAGTCCGCCCGCGCTCTTCGGCGCGACATTCAACAGGAGCGCGCGCCATGAGGGGATTGCCTCGAGCCTTTGACTTTCCACGCCACGCCCGCTAAACTGACGATCGTAACGAAACCATGAAGGTCGCGATTCCCAAGAAGACGGTCTACAGACTGAGCGTATATTTGCGCTGTCTGGATCGATTCACGGAAGACGGCGTGCAGACCGCGTCGAGCCAGGCGCTCGCGCTGGCGGCGGGCGTCAAACCCACCCAGTTGCGCAAGGACTTGACCAGCTTTGGTCATTTCGGCACGCGCGGTCTCGGATACGATGTCTTGAAGCTGCGCGAGGGGATTGCCGAGGCTTTGGGGCGCAAACAGCTTCAACCGGTCGTGCTCGTCGGTGTCGGCCATCTCGGCTCAGCGCTGCTTGCCTACAAAGGCTTTGAAAAGGAAAGCTTCGAGATCGTCGCCGGTTTCGATGTCGATGTGAAACGCAAACGCCGCAAGACGTACAATCAGCCGATCCTGCAACTCGACAAGCTCGAACACTTCATTCGCGCGCGCAAGATTCACATGGGGATCATCACCGTGCCGAGCACCGTCGCGCAGGACGTGGCGAACCGGTTGGTTGCTGCCGGCGTGAATGCGATCCTCAATTTTGCGCCCAACGTGCTGCATGTGTCCAGCAACGTCGTCGTCAGCAACGTCAACCTCGCTATCGAATTGGAAAACCTCAGCTACTTCCGCTCACTCGCTGAGAGCTGAAGGTGCGAGTCGCGTCGTTTTGGCAGTGCCCTCCTGCTTGAACCCGCAGCGAATTGTTGGTTGAATGGGCGAGTAATGACCTCGAACCGGGCTCAATCAGCGGCGAGCCAGCTCGATGCACCCCGGACTCCTTTCGGCTTGCCCGACTGGCTGCTGGCGTTCTTCCTGGCGGCTTCCACACTTCTGGCATATCAGCCGGCCTGGCATGGGCAGCCCATTTGGGACGATTGGCGGCATATAACCAGGGCCGAATTGGGGACCCCGGGTGGCTTGAGACGGATTTGGTTGGAGCCCGGAATCACGCAGCGTTTCGACCCGCTGGTCGATACGGTATTCTGGATCGAGAAGAAGCTGTGGGGGACTGCGCCATTGGGCTACCACCTCGTCAGCATCACCTGCCATGTCGGCGCAACCCTGCTGCTCGTCGCTGTCTTGCGACGCTTGCAAATCAAAGGAGGTTGGCTCGCCGCGGCGATCTTCGCGCTGCACCCGGTGCACGCCGAATCAGTCGCTTGGATCAGCGAACTTAAGAACACGATGTCGGGAGTCTTCTTTCTCGGCACGGTCCTGGCATATCTGAAATTCGATGAGAGGCGAACCGCGGCATCGTTCGCCATGGCCATGGGATTGTTCCTCGGCGCGTTGCTGAGTAAAACGACGACGGCCGTATGGCCCATCGGTATGGTCGCGATCATGTGGTGGAAGCGCGGCACCCTCTCTTGGAGGCGCGATGTGCTGCCGCTCATCCCATTTGCGGCACTCGCGGGTTTCGCCGGATGGGTCGCGCTCGGCATTGAACGCGAGGCCGTGGGTAATGCGATCGGGGAATTACAGTTCTCGCTGGCGCAACGGCTTGTTATTGCCGGTCACGCCTGTTGGTTTTATTTGGGAAAACTCCTTTGGCCGGTTGGCCTGTGCCCCATTTATCCCCGCTGGCAGATCGACCACCTGAGGGGCGTCGACTATCTTTACCCCATCGGCGTCCTGGCGTTGCTAATCGTGCTGTGGACCCAGCGGAAGAGAAGCCGGGCCCCGTTGGCCGCATTACTTTTCTTCGTCGGCGTTCTTTCGCCACTTCTCGGCATCTTCTCGTTCTCATATCAGCGGTACTCCTTTGTGGCGGATCACTTTCAATACCTCGCGAGTCTCGGAGTCATTACGCTGGCTGCCGCTGGCAGCATCTGGCTGCAGGACAGGCGGCGGCTGGTTCCTGATTTCGCAGGCGTCATCCTGTGCGTCGTGGTCCTGGCAACGTTGTGGACTCTCACCCGCAAGCACAGCAAGGCATACGCGGACCTGGGGACGTTCGCCAGAACCACATTGGCTGGCAATCCAGACAGTTGGGTCGCCCGCGATCACCTGGGCCTCGTGCTCGTGTCCGAAGGGAAGCTGACGGAAGCAATCGATTTGTTCCACCAAGTGCTGCAGACAAATCCAGAATACGGTCTTGGCCACTACAATCTTGGTTGCGCGCTTCAGTCGCAGGGACGGATCGAAGAAGCGATGGAGCAGTACAAACAAGCGATTCGGTTGGAGCCTGATTTGGCTCGCCCCCGCTACAATCTCGGTTGCATCCTGGAAGCCCAGGGCAGGTTTGCCGAAGCCATCAAGCAGTATCAGGATGCGCTTCGGTTGGAGCCCTGCGCTTCCGAGGTGCGCAACAATCTGGGAGTCGCGCTCGCCTCGTCCGGAAAACTCGACGAGGCAATCGGGCAGTTTCAGCGAGCCATCGAATTACGGCCCGAGTTCGCCGAGGCCCACGTCAATCTGGGCCACGCCCTCGCGATACGGGAAAACTTTGCGCAGGCCATTCCGCAATATGAAGAAGCCCTGCGGTTCGACCCGAAAAACGCCAGTGCCCACTACGATTTGGCCATTGCCCTGGCCAACAGCGGGGATTTGGCGCAGGCCACCGAACAGTTTCGAGAAGCGGCGCGGCTCAATCCGGACCTGCCGGATGTTCATAGCGCACTGGCCAAAGTGCTGGAAAAACAGGGGCTGCGCGACGAAGCGCAGCGCGAGTTTGTCGAGGCACAACGGCGTGCGACGCCCGCTCTCAAAGAAAGCCCAAACGCGAGTCCCGCATCGTCTCCTTGAGACACGAAGGCTTTGCGTTCAAGCGCGCTTCACACGCGTGCCGTCGTTGTCGGCGACGAGAATGTGTGGCTGACAATGGATTTGCTGGCGGACAAACACGTTGACCATGGCCTCAGCAACGGCTTTTTCCTTTTGCTCCGTGATGCAGACGATGCCGGGGCCGGAGCCGCTCAGCCAGCCGCCGAGCGCGCCGGCTTCGGCGCCGGCGGCGATGACATCATCCAGCATCGGGATGAGCTTCTTGCGATACGGCTGATGAAGCTTGTCGTCGAATAAACCACGCAACAGGGAGTAGTCGCCCGTGGCGAAGACCGAAGTGATCAACGCCACCCGTTTCATGTTCTCGACCGCGTCGCCGAGGGACACTTGTTTCGGCAACAGGGGCCGAGCTTTTTCCGTGGAGACGGGAAAATCGGGAACGCACACAACGAACTTCAGCGAGGGAGGCACGTTGAAACGGCGGTAACGAATCGTGCCGTCGATAACACCGGATACCACGAAGCCGCCAAATAAAGCCGGCGCGGCGTTGTCGGGATGGTGCTCGAGTTCGGTAACGACTTCGAGCAGCGCCGTATCGGAAAGCGGGCGGCCGTTGAGTTCGTTGAGGGCGTAGGCGATGCCGAGGCGGACGGTCACGCTGGAGCCAAGTCCGCCGATGGCCGGTACGTCGCCCTTGACTTCGATTTGCAGGCCGTGAGGTTTGACCTTGCTGCGGCGGAAAAAAGCGTCGACCGCTTCCCGCGATATTGCGTTGGCGGAAGGCGAACCCTTTTGGTCGTCGACTCGTTCGACGTTCAAGCCGTCGGACTCACGAATGGAAATGTGATTGTGCAGCTTGAGGGCAACGCCGAGCGTGTCGATGCCGGGCCCGAGATTGCTCGTCGTGGCCGGCACCCGAACGGTAACGGATGGTTTTCTCACGGCGCGCGATATTGCATCGCATAGCGGGGCAAGTCAATAGCTGGCACGGATTCATGATTGATGGCTGATGGCTGATGGGGCATGATGCGAACAGTGTCGATTTCCAAGAACGGTTCAAACGTATGAAATACATCATCATCCTGGGCGACGGCATGTCGGATTATCCCGTCGCGCGTTTGGGCGGCAAGACACCCTTGCAGGTGGCCCGCAAACCCAACATGGATCGCATTGCCCGTGAGGGCCGCTGCGGTTTGTTCAAAACCATTGAAGAGGACATGCCCACCGGCAGCGAAGCCGCCAACTTGTCGGTGATGGGCTACGACCCTCGTCAAGTCTTGCAGGGCCGCGGTGTGCTTGAGGCCGCCAGCATGGGCGTTGACATCCGCGATGACGACATGGCGATGCGCTGCAATCTGATTTGCCTGTTTGACGACGGCCGCATCAAGAACCACTCCGCAGGGCATATTAGTTCGGCCGAGTCCGGGGAAATTCTCAGGACGCTCCAAAAGAAAATCGGCGGCCCCGGCCTCAATTTCTACACCGGTGTCAGCTATCGACACCTGTTCGTGGGCAAAGGGCTTGACGCGCGGCTCGATTGTGCCCCGCCGCATGATCATCCCAATGAACCGGCGGAAGGATTGCTCATCCGCGCCAAAGTTCCGGAAGCACAGCCGACCGCCGACCTGCTTAACAGCTTGATCCGCCGTTCATGGCCGATCCTGAAGGATCATCCCGTCAATCAAAGTCGCCGGGCCGCCGGCAAAGATCCGGGCAACTCGATCTGGCTGTGGTCGCCCGGCAAACGTCCGAAGATGTGGACGTTCCAAGAACGGTTTGGGGTGAGCGGCGCGGTGATTTCGGCGGTGGACCTGATTCGCGGCATCGGCGTTTACGCCGGGCTGGAAGTCCTCAAAGTCCCCGGCGCGACCGGCCTTTTCGATACCAACTACGAAGGCAAGGCCGACGCCTGTCTGGCCGCGCTGGAACACGGCGATTTCTGTTACGTCCACGTCGAAGCGCCCGACGAGGCCGGCCACGAGGGCAATCTCGACCTGAAGATTCGCACCATCGAAGACCTCGACGCCCGCCTGATTGGCCGCATTCTGACGGGACTGGAGCAGCGGAAAGTGGAAGCGGTCGTGGCCGTTTTGCCGGATCATCCGACGCCGGTGGAAAAGCGGATTCACGTTCGTGACGCCGTCCCGTTTGCGATTCGCGGCCCGAGCCAAGCGCCCGACAAAGTCGAACGCTATGATGAGCGAAGCTGTGCCGCTGGCGGGTTCGGTGTGGTTCACGGCGACGAGTTTATTCGTGCCGTCTTTCAGAAGTAACTGGCGGCCGTCTCGGTTGCCGATCATACGCACAAGAGATTTCTCACGCGAAGCCGCAAACGCGGCGTCAAGCCGCCGCACTCCACGTGGGCCGCACAACTTTCGCTGTCGCCACACACCGGGTTTTTTGTTAGTGGTCGGGTATGATTGAGCGATGGTTCAAGGTCCACGAGCTCGGCTCGACCTTTCGCACGGAACTGTTGGGCGGAACAACCACCTTCATCACCATGGCGTACATTCTTGTGGTGAACCCGGCGATTCTCAGCTTTGCCGGGATACCATCCGGGCCCAGCACGGTGGCAACCATTTTGTCGGCGGTTTTTGGCAGCTTGCTCATGGGATTATACGCGAACCGCCCGATTGCGGTGGCGCCATATATGGGCGAGAACGCGTTCATCGCGTTCGGTCTGGCGGCGATGGGGATCGGTTGGCAGCAGCGGCTCGGCGCCGTGTTCGTCAGTGGCGCTGGATTTGTGATCATTACCTCGCTGGGCATCCGCTCATGGCTGGCCAACTCGATCTCGTCGAGCATGAAACACAGTTTCGCGGTTGGAATCGGGCTCTTCCTCGCCTTTATCGGTCTCTACGAAACGGGCATCGTCACCAGCTTCGTGACCGGGATGCCCGCAAAATTGCTCCTCACGCCGAATACCGATCTGATACGGACACCCGATGCTCCTGTGAAAATCGGCAATCTGCGCGATCCACAGGTGCTGCTCGCGATCTTCGGATTCCTGGTCATCGTGGCCTTGTTGCATCGCCGCGTCCGCGGAGCCATTCTTTTGGGCATCGTCGTGACAGCCGTCGCCGGGTACGCGCTCGGTTTTGGCCACGCACCGCACGGTGTCATGGCCATGCCGTTCGTCGGGGACTACGACCTGCGCGCGATCGCATTCAAGCTGGACATCGCCGGTGTGCTCCGTCTGGGCTTCCTCCCGATCCTGCTGACGCTTTTTCTCATGGGCTTTCTCGATACGCTCGGCACGCTCGTGGGTTTGGGCGCTGCCGCCGGGATGGTCGACGAAAAAGGCAATTTCGACAAAATTGAGCGGCCCATGATGGTCGACGCGCTGACCTGTATGTTCAGCGGTCTTGTCGGCACGTCCACAAGCGGCGCGTACATCGAGTCCGCGACGGGAATTCGCGAGGGCGCGCGCACGGGGTTGGCGGCAGTGACAACGGCGGCGCTGTTTGCGGCATCGCTGTTTTTCATCCCGCTGATCGAACCATTGCAGAACCTGCGATTCGCCTATGGCCCCGCGCTCATCGCGGTAGGAGTATTGATGCTTGGTTCCGTAAAAAAGATCCGCTTCGACGATTTGACCGAACTGGTGCCGGCGTTTGTGACCATCATCATGATGCTGTTCACCTACAATATCGCCAACGGGTTGACGGCGGGACTGGTCGTTTATCCCGTCATTAAGCTGGCCTCCGGGCGTTACCGCGAATTGAACTGGGGCGCTGTTACGCTCGGCTTCTTGTGTTTGATCTACTATATCTTCGGTTTGCCGCATTGATGATTTTGCCCAGGCATTTCAGCAGCCGCATTCCTCTTTTTTGAGATTCCTCAAAGATTCGCATCGACGGGAAACCTTGATTTTTGGCCTTTGGAATGGGGTTGGCATACCCACTGCTATTCAGGCCTACCGTCAGGCGTTAGTCAGAGGCGGGACCAAGAAATGACCGAAGCCATCAAACAGGGGATTTACCGAGTGCTCATCGTGGACGAAAACGCCCCCATGCGCGAGATGTTGGCCGGCTTGCTCCGCGCGCCGAATCGGAGCGTGGAAGTGCGCGATGGCGCACGCGCGGCATTGGAGTTCGTGCAACACAATCCCATCGATGTGGCGTTTGTCGATGCCGCGCTCACCCATGCCTCCGCCCAACACCTGGCCGATGCCATCAAGAAACGCTGCCCGCACGCGCATGTGGTGGTCTGTGCGGGGCGTTTATCTCAGCCGTGGGACGCGGCCGGTCGCTCCAAGAAGGGCGAAAGCGTGCTGAGACAACCATTCAATTTTGGCGAGGCTCTTCAGCTCGCCGATTCCTGTACCACCGAGTGAACACAAACCCATTTAAGGCGCTGGCTCTAGGGTTGGCCGTGAAGCAGGCTGCGCGGGGTGCGCAGGTTATACCGTTCATGGCGGGCCAGCGCTTTTTTTACAGCGGAAGCACCAAGGGCCCGCAAGGCCCCGGCCCTTCCGCGTGTCACGGGTTGAGAGTCAACTGTTCGAATCCCCCCAACGCCATCAAGGTCGGCGCCTCCTCCGACCGAAGAGCAGTCTGATCTCTCAACCCGCGCGCGCGGTGGTATCCCACCGCGCGCGCATTTTTTCGCCGCTGTTTGGGCCGCGCCGCGTGCTTGCTTTCCTGGAACCGTCCGCTATATTGATTGCGCCATCTATCGCTGCATTTTCACGGGGGCGAAACGGATTCGACTTTGTGAGGTGGGCGTGAGCGGCATGCCGAGGTTGTTCGGAGGCCTCGTTAAACACCGGACAAAAACATAACTGCGAATCAAGAACTCGCACTCGCGGCTTAATTGACCGCGACGTCTCACCAGCGACACCTGCTGGTTGGCTGAGACGACACTAGCAGGTTAGTCCGTGGATGTTGTCTTCAGGTCCCCGGGCGAAACATTAACTGGAGACTGGCGCGGCGCGTGGCCTGTCCACCGGCAGCGCGCCGGGCGAGACCTAAAGATGGAACAAGCATGTAGTCATTCACGGTTGCTTTGCAGAGGACGTGGGTTCAACTCCCACCGCCTCCACCATTTTTCACACGGCCCTAGCCGGGTGAAAAATGACCCTGAGGAGCGCCATTCCACAAACGACCATCGCTCCGCCCCTCCCACGGAAGGCTGACCTTCCCGTCGCTCTCTCCAACCTTCCCCAGCCACCTCATTTCTCCACCCGTGGACGGTCGCGGACGATTCATCCCACGGCCCCTCCGCCCCCTGCCCGCGAACCCTGATTACCTCCAGTTACCCCATATTACCCGATGTTAGCCCCCGTCAATTGCGCCATTATTTACCTTGACAACGGAACAAGATACTGTTTCATTCTTTACATCCCACCACCCGCCACTCCATCCACCCCGTAGCCGCCCCCTTAAGGTGCGAGGATCCCGCCAGTCGCGCCGGTGGCGCGGCTGTTCTATGAACCGTTGACCGTTCCCGCCGCTGTAGCCGCGGCGCTTGCCCGCCCTCGACGCGGCTCTGTCGCCGCGCCCAATGCGATGTAGAGCCGGGCTCTCGCCCGGCCGCTCCGATGATTGCGCCGCTCCCCGATCTGTCTGGAGGGCCACGCTCCGTCGTGGCCGCTCGTTCTCCCATCTGTGTATCCGTTGCTTCGCTTCGTGGCCTTCCTCTGCCAAGGCGCCCCCAAATCAACCCCGGTACTGCTCGTCGCTGACCTTCTCCATCCACTCCACCACTTTACCGTCGAGGTATTCCTGAATCGCAATGTGCGTCATCGCCGTCGTCGGCGCACCGCCGCGCCCGTCACAACCGCCCCGCCCGCTCCCATCCTCGTAGCGGATAAAGGGGTGAGTGCGCCCCGCCGCCTCCACCATTCCTCACATGGCAGCCGCCATGCTCGTTCGAAATGCCGTCTTCCATCCAGCCCCAAAATAATCGCCGTCAGGCACTGTTCGGCAGGAAACCGGCAAGGGTGAAAAAGCGTTGCGGTTGTTGATAGCAACCTCTACAACTTGAGCCACGCTAGGAGACGAGTGATGGAACGAAGGCCCATCAAGACGCGATCACGCAACTGGGCGCACCAACTGAGCGCCGCGCTGATTCGCACAGGCCGGACACCAAACCAAGTTTCGCTATTGGGCATAGTGTTCGGCTTGGCGGCGGGTGCATTGTTGCTGCGATGGGCGAGTCTGCCATTCTGTTTGCTGATTGCCGCAGCATGCATTCAATTGCGCTTGTTGTGCAACATGCTCGATGGCTTGATGGCCGTGGAAGGCGGACGGAAATCGCCCACCGGCGATCTGTTCAACGAACTTCCCGACCGCATTGAAGACATCGCAATTCTTGTCGGGGCCGGGTACGCGGCGCGATGCCCGGCGCTGGGCTGGGCTGCAGCGCTCGCTGCTGTGGTGACAGCCTACGTGCGTGCGTTCGGCGGCGCCCTCGGGCAGCCACAGGACTTCTGCGGCCCGATGGCCAAGCCGCACCGGATGTTTGTCGTCACACTGGGCTGTTTGGGAACTGCGATCGAGCTGTGGTTGGGGCGGCAACCAATCGCGTTATCCGTAGCCTTGATCATCGTCCTCGCGGGCGCGATCCTCACCGCCGCCCGACGCACTCTTCACTTGGCCCGAGCCTTGGAGACGAAGTGATCGGACAGCTCATCGCTGAAGCCGCGAAGCTATTCAGCGGCGCCCGGGCCCGCTGGGTGGGTTGTGCGCCAGATACACGCTCACGTGTCTATTTCGCCAATCACACCAGCCACTTCGATTTTGTCGTGCTCTGGGCGACGTTGCCCCGGCCCGTCCGCGAACGCACCCGCCCCGTCGCTGGCAGCGATTACTGGAATCGCGGTTGGCTCCGCCGCTATCTGGCCGGTCACGCCTTCCGCGCCGTCCTCATCGACCGCGAACACGTCACTCGCGACACCAACCCGGTCGAAGCACTGGAAGCAGCATTGCGCAACGGCGATTCACTGATTCTGTTCCCGGAAGGCACGCGCTGCCCGGGATTGGAGATCCAGGAGTTCAAGAGCGGCCTCTTCCATTTGTTGCACACTATGCCGGACGTCGAGGCCGTGCCGGCCTATATCGACAATCTCAACCGCGTCTTGCCCAAGGGCGAGCTGTTGCCCGTTCCCTTCCTGTGCTCGGTCACGTTCGGCGCGCCCTTGCGGCTGGCGGCGGGTGAGGGAAAGGTGCCGTTCCTGGCGCGAGCCCGGGCCGCTGTGGAGGCTCTGCGCGATTTATGAACCTCGTTATCGACCGTCAAATGGAGTGGCTGATCGGCGGTATACTGGGACTGTTGGCGCTGGCCAGCGTCGTAACCTGGGTGCTGTCCCGATGCGTGAACTCAGAATCGGCGCAGGCGACGATCCAGAACCTCGCCGCCCGCGTGCGGGCGTGGTGGATGATGGTTCTGGTGTTCGGCGCGGCGATGCTGACCGGCGGAATCGGGTCGGTCTTGCTGTTCGCCGTGGTGTCATTTCTCGCGCTCCGGGAGTTCATCACATTGACGCCGTCGCGGCCGGGGGATCATCGGGCGTTGTTCCTCGTCTTCTTCGTTATCCTGCCGTTGCAATACTACTGGGTGGCGATCAAGTGGTACGGGATGTTCACCATCTTTATTCCCGTCTACGCCTACCTGCTCGTCCCGATGCGGTCGGCCGCCGCCGGTGATACGACCCGCTTTTTGGAGCGCACCGCGAAAATTCAGTGGGGTCTCATGGTCTGTGTCTATTTCGTCAGCCACGCGCCCGCCCTGTTGACGCTCCCCGTCCCCCACTATCAAGGGCAAAACGCAAAGTTGTTGTTCTTCCTGGTGTTCGTGGTGCAGATCAGTGATGTGCTCCAATACGTCTGGGGCAAAACTTGCGGCAAACACCCCGTCGCGCCCCACGTTAGTCCCAACAAAACCATCGAAGGCTTCGTCGGCGGGGTGTTGACGGCCACCGCGTGCGGGGCCGCACTGTGGTGGATTACGCCGTTCAATCCGTGGCAGGCCGCGGGCATGGCGCTGCTCATTACCCTGATGGGCTTTTTCGGGGGCTTGGTCATGTCGGCAATCAAGCGCGACCGCGGTGTCAAGGACTACGGCGCCCTCATCCCAGGCCACGGCGGCATGATGGACCGGATCGACTCATTGTGTTTTGCCGCACCCGTCTTTTTCCACGTCACCCGCTACTATTTCACATGAACCATCTCCTCGCCATCGGTTCCCAGGAGACCGCGCGCCAGGTCGTGCGACGAGCCGCCCGGGAAGTGTCCGCCTATCAAACATTCTTGGCCGAGCACGATGGCTCACCCGATGATCCGTGGGAACGATTGCCAGTGACCGACAAAACCACCTATCTTTCCCGGTTCCCATTTAGCGAGCGCGTCGGCGGCGATTTCGCGAATACCTTCACGATTTTTAGCTCGTCAGGATCTTCGGGGCAGCCGTTCTACTGGCCACAACTCAAGGACGGCCACGCTGACTCAGCCGACAAACTTCGCCAGTTTCTCGAAACTGCCTTCCGCATTCGCGAACGAAAAACACTCGCAATCGTCGGCCTGGCACTGGGCAGTTGGATCGGCGGCGACCACTTCTCCTGGGTGCTCAAGAGCATGGCCGTACGCCTGCCGTACCCATTCGCCGTGTTTTCTCCCGGGAACAAGCACGACGAGATTATCGCCATGATCGAGAGTGCCACGCCATTCGTCGACCAGATCATTCTGTTCGTCTGCCCGTCCGCTATCGGGCATTTGCTGCTGCGCGCCCGCCAGAACGGCCGGACCCTGCCACTGACCAAACTCCGTTACATCGTTATTGGCGAGCCCTTCCCAGAGTCGATGCGCGGGCAACTGCATCAGGAGGCCGGCGCCCCGCCAACTGAACCGGTCATGTTCTCGATTTACGGTAGCGCGGATACGGGCGTGCTCGGTGTTGAATCACCAGCCTCCGTCGCGTTGCGTCAGGTATGTCACGTCGACCCCGTTGTGCGCGCAGGGCTCGGCTTCGAGACCGGCACACCGCACTTCTTTCACTTGGCTGATCCCACGGCCTACATCGAGTCGTTGGCCGGGGAGTTGTGCGTTACCAAATGGCAGGGCGTTCCGCTGCTTCGCTACAATCTCCACGACCGGGTCGAACTCCTTCGATGGAGCGACGTGCGCCAGGTGGTCCAAAATCACGATGAGTTGCCGGATTTGATGGCGATCCTCGGCCGCGCCGACCGCTGCTTGATCCTCTGCGGGACCAACCTCACCGAGTTCATGCTCAACGAAGCCCTCCGCTGCCCGGAATTGCAGGACCTGCTCACCGGCCTTTACCGCGCCGCCATCATTTTCGAGGAGGGCCGCCAACGCCTGGATCTGACGCTGGAGTTTCGGAATGGCGTCGCTGTGGATCTTGACCGCGTCTACCGGGGCTTGGTCCGCGCGCTCGGTCAGGTCCAACCGGAATTTCGCGACGATTGGCAAAACATCTACCGTCAATGGGACGACGACCCCGCCCGGCGCATCCTCCGGTTGCAGGCTGTAACATGGCCCGAGTTGTCGCACCGAACGGAAACCGATATTAAGCAACGGGCAGTTCAATGACGCGCGACCAGATACTGGGTCGCCCGGGCTTGTGGGCGGCGGCGGTTTGGGGCTTCGCCGAGGGGACCGTCTTCTTCCTCGTGCCCGACATCCTGATCACCTTTGTTGCCATGTTCTCCGCCAGGAAATCCGTCCAACATACCGCCGCAGTGCTCGGCGGCTCGCTCCTGGCCGGGGCCCTCCTGTTCCTGCTCGCGGCCAGCGGTCAGCAATGGGTCGTGGACACCGTGAAGCATGTGCCGTTTATCCGGGAACGGATGGTCGACCAGACCCGCGCCGATTTCGAAAGATACGGAGCCGGCGCTCTGTTGCGTGGACCCTCGTCCGGCATCCCCTACAAAGTGTATGCCGTGCAGGCGCCACGTTACACGACCTTGTGGATGTTTCTCTTGTTTAGCATCCCGGCACGGCTGGAACGGTTCATCGTCGCCTGGGCAGGTTTCGCGATGGCCGGCCTCTGGCTTCGTCAGCACCCGCGCTTCGCGATCGCTGTCCACGCACTTTTCTGGGTGGTCATCTATTCCTGGTACTGGACAAGAACATGACCGAACGATTCCAAGCCGACCGTTACGTCGGGGCCACGTTCCTGCGCGGTGTCCCCGGCCTCATCGCCATCGCCGCCGCCGCCCTGCATTCCATTCTAATAGCCGGAGTCGCTCTGGTGCTCGCCGTTTGGGCGGATGCTTTGGCGGGCTGGATCGCGAGGCGATGTTCCCTGTCGAAAACCCCGAGCGTGACCACGACCGAGTTGCTGGTGGATCTGGTTTGCTTCATATGGGCGCCCGCGCAGTTCGTCTTGGCCCAGACGACTCACCCGGCTGCGCTCGCGGGCCTCGCCGTGTTTGTCGCGGCCGGTCTCTTTCGACTCGCCCGGTTCGGCGTCGAGGGACTGATCAACGGCCGGTATCGTGGACTGCCGGTCACGTACAACGGCTACATCTTCCCGCTGGCGGCATTGGCCAACCACTATGACGGGAATCACGCGCCGGCCCTCTTCGCCACCGTCTTGGTGGTCGTGTCGGCATTGATGGTTTCCCGTAAACTCACCGTGCCGGAACTCGGATGAGAGACCTCAACACTCGTGAGATGCTCGCCCTGGTGCGCACGCTGCTGGGCGGCGCCCGGTTCTTGCATCAGGCGCCCCGCTGGTCGCACGATGAAATGCAGGCGTGGCAATTCGCCCGCATCCAGCCGTTGGTTCGGCACGCGTGGACAAATGTCCCATTTTACCGCCAGTTGTACACCGCAGCGTCCTTCCGCCCGGACGACTTGCGGAGCTGGGCCGACTTCCAGCGGTTGCCAACCGTGACCAAGGATGACGTGATCGCCAATTATCCAGCCCGAATGCTGGCGGACGGCCTGTCACCGGAACATCTCATCGTCTCGCGCAGCAGTGGTTCGAGCGGCAAGGTCCTTGATATCGCCTACGACAGCCGCGCCATGGTCACGTACACTCTCGCCGGGCTGCGGCTCTATCAGATGGGATTCAGCTACCGCCCCTGGCACCGGCAACTCTACATTTACACCTCGCCATATCCCTTCCGCTCGTTGTTTGGCCTGTACCCATTGCATTTCATCTCGACGCTCTCGCCGGTGGACGAAATCGTGGCGGCCATCAAACGGGTGCGACCAGATCTCCTGGTTTGTTACCCGTCCCACCTGCAGCAAATCGCCCGGGCCATGACCGATGCCGATTGCTCCACGCTGCCCTTGAAGTCCATTTCCGTCAATTCCGAGATGTCCACCCAGGCCGAACGCGACGCGCTGGCCGAACGATTCCATTGTCCGGTGCTCGACGAATACTCTTCGGAAGAGCTTACCCGCGTTGCCGCCCAGTGCCGGCACAAGACCTATCACCTGTTCGAGGATATCAACTATATTGAGACGCAGTCCGATGGCGTCATTGTCGGTACCAATCTCCACAACTACGCCATGCCGATGATCCGCTACGTACAGAACGATCTCGGTGCAATTGAAGTCCGTCCCTGCGATTGCGGTTGGCGTTTCCGCCATCTGGTCAACCTGCAAGGCCGCAAGAATGATAGTTTCATACTGCCATCCGGCAAGGTGTTGTCGTCAGGGTTCCTCCTTGATGCCACCTACGAATTCCTACTTGCCTACCGTACTGCGGTGAAAGACTTCTGTCTAATCCAGGAGGCAACCGACAGGGTTGTCCTTCAAATCGTTGCCGGCACCGGTTGGGACAGCGACATTGAGCGCAAGATCACGCAACGGTTCCGGGAGTTCCTTGGGTCCGACGTTGAATTCCATGTTGCTACGGTCGCGATCTGTGACAAAACCAAGACCGGCAAACGCAACCCCATCATCAATCGCATCCATTCGCGGTCGCAGTCCTGAGCCAGGTCTCAACACCACAACATTTGATCGCCGTCACGCCCGCTTCCCACCTCCTGCCTCCTCCATGCGCGACATCGCGAACGGTGTCCCCTGAATTTTCACCCCGAACCATTTCGGGGCTGTCTCCTGACTCCTACTAATTTGCTTTGCCGGCCCGGTACTGCTCGTCGCTGACCTTTTCCATCCACTCAACCACTTTACCGTCGAGATATTCCTGAATCGCAATGTGCGTCATCGCCGTCGTCGGCGACGCGCCATGCCAATGCTTCTCGCCCGGCGGGAACCAGATCACGTCACCCGGCCGAATCTCCTCGATCGGGCCGCCCCAACGCTGCACCCGCCCGCAACCCGCCGTGACGATCAGCGTCTGGCCCAGCGGATGCGTGTGCCATGCCGTCCGAGCACCGGGCTCGAACGTGACACTGGCGCCAGCCGCGCGTGCCGGCGCGTTCGCCTGGAACAACGGATCAATCCGCACCGTGCCGGTAAACCAATCGGCCGGCCCTTTCCCCGATGGCTGCGAACCACTTCTCTTGATTTCCATATCGTGAATTCCTTATCTTAACGATAGCACTTGTCTGCCCCGCTCACCGCCCAGTCATCTTCTCCAGCTTCTCCGGATACCGCGCCCCTTGCACCGTGATCTTGGAAGCCGCGCTGTCAATCTCACGAAGATCGTCCGGCGTCAGCTCCACCGCAACCGCTCCGATGTTCTCCTCCAAACGATTCAGCTTCGTGGTGCCGGGGATCGGAACAATCCACGGCTTCTGCGCCAGCAGCCACGCCAGCGCGATCTGGGCGACCGTCGCCTTCTTCCGTTTCCCGATCCTGCCGAGCAGATCGATCAGCGCCTGATTCGCCTTCAGCGCCTCCGGCGTGAACCGCGGCAGCGTGCTGCGGAAATCGGTGCTGTCGAACTTCGTGTTCTCGTCGATCTTCCCCGTCAGAAACCCCTTGCCCAGCGGGCTGTACGTCACGAAGCCAATGCCGAGTTCTTCGAGCATCGGTATCACTTCCATCTCCGGCGTTCTCGTCCACAGCGAGTATTCGCTCTGGAGCGCCGTCAGCGGCTGGACTTTGTGCGCCCGACGAATCGTCTGCACGCCCGCTTCCGACAGACCGAAATGCTTCACCTTGCCTTGCTGAATCAACTCCTTCACCGCTCCCGCCACGTCTTCGATCGGCACGTTCGGGTCAACCCGATGCTGATACAGCAGATCGATGGTCTCGACCTTGAGCCGCTTCAGCGAGCCCTCGACCGCCTGCTTGATGTGCTCCGGCCGACTGTTCAGGCCCGGCATACCGGGCCGCGTATCACCGCCACTCAGGTCGAACCCGAATTTGGTCGCAATCACCAACTGCTTGCGGAACGGCGCGAGCGCTTCGCCCACAAGTTCTTCGTTCGTGAACGGGCCGTACACTTCCGCGGTGTCGAAGAACGTGACGCCGCGCTCCACGGCCGCCCGAAGCAGAGCGGTCATCTCCTGCTTGTCTTTGGGCGGACCATAGGAAAAACTCATTCCCATGCAGCCGAGTCCGACCGCCGACACCTCCAAATTACTCTTTCCGAGTTTGCGCTTTTGCATTTCTTGCACTCCTTTTTGAGTTAAACGCCGAGACGAACCTACCCCACATCCTCGCGCCTGTCGCACCCAATCTTGCTCGACCTGTTGCGATCTTGCTCGAAAGTACGGCGCGGAGCACCTCATGCAATAGGGGAAAACAAGCGAGAGCGAACCACAGCTCAGTCTAACCGGCAGCGACGTTGTGCTAATACTGACGAATTCTTTCGGCGATGTCCGTGTGCAAAGTGGCCTGGTCGGGTGTTTGTCCCGCTTTGTTCTTGGCGTGAGTATCAACACCCTTAGCGAGGAGGATGTCGATGACTTCCATGCGACCGTGGATCGCCGCGAGATGCAGTGGCGTGTTGCCGTCTGCATCTTGGGCGTTGATGTTCGCGCCCTTCGAGAGCAGGAGTGCAACAATCTCAGCGTGACCGACGTTGGCAGCCGCGCAAATCAAGCGATTCAATTGTTTCGGTTTCGGACGCGGGTTCAGGTCACACAGGAATGCGAGTACATCCTTCTTGTCGTGCATTTGAGCGACATCCAAGATCGTCCAGTCGTCGTTTGGAAACTCCAACCGAGGCTTCGCGCCCCTGTCGAGAAGAAGCTTCACGGCGGAGACGTGGCCGCCTACGACAGCCCAACTAAACGGGTACTCCCCTCTTTCGTCTGGAGTGTTGGCCAGCCTGGGATTTGCCTTGAGCAACTCGGCCATGCGTTCCGTTTTCCCCAACCGGGCGGCGGAGTACATATCCAGCTCGGCACCAGCGGCACTGAGGATGTCGACGATTCCATACGCGCTCCAGGTATTGGCGATATGCGCCGGAGTAAAGCCTTCGTTGTCTTTCGCATTCACATCGGCACCGGCGGCGATCAGGGCTTTGGCGGCTGCGTCGTTCTGCCAGCCATGCCAGCCCGTCAGATGCAGCGGTGTCATTCCCGTGGAATCTTTGACATTGACGTTTGCCCCTCTGGAAATCAGGAAGGCAACAAACTCGCCGCCGCGTGCTTGCATGCCATTGCATACCGCATGGTGCAACGGTGTCCAGCCCTCCTTGTCTGTGGCGTTGATATTCGCGCCGTCTTTTAGAAGCCGCTCGGCGTTCGTGATCTGTCCATAGGGCGCGCCGACCTCGTTGATCAGCGCGACGTCCTTGTCGCTCAAGGGGTGAGGTTTGGCGGGTTTCGTGGGCGCCGGGGCGGCTTTTGGCGGTGTGGCCGCGGATGGCTCGGGACGTGGGACAGCTTCTTCCGACGTGGCTTCTTTGGGTTTCCAGTTGCCCGACCTGGATTTCAATTCTTCGACCTGAATACCTGCCGGTGGCTGATAGACGAATTGCTCATCGGGGGCATCCACGTTGAACTTCACGTTATGAAACTCGAATCCTGCCGCCCTAACCAACGGATTGGCTGGATCGCTCTTTTCCGCAAACTCCATCTTCTGTTCGACGGCGTAGACAAATCCATCCTGCTCGCCGATGACGACGCGGGCTTCGCCACTGACCGACTGGAACTTTTCCAGGGCGTCTTTCGTGACCGCCGATTTTTTGAGCGAACCTTTCAAGACGTACATTGATTGGCCCATGATTTCCTCAGATGGACCGACGGAGAACTCGAATGACTCGCGAAGTTCGTTCCAGAGTTCCGTGAAGCCAACTGCTTGAAGAAGGCTTACCGCTACGCCTCCTTCTGCTCGTTCTTCCCAAGAGACTTTCGCGAGATCGGCCTTCAGGACTGCCGAGCCTCCGCGGGCCGTGTTTTGCTGCCACAGCACGCGATCTCTTCCGATTACAATAAGGAGGCTGGTGGATTCGCCGAGCATTTCTGTTTTCGCTTGGATGCGCACTAGGTCGGGGGACTTCCACAAGACGGTGCCATCCGACGGCACGGCCGTTCCAAATTCGCTAGCGAGATGATGAACGTCCGCCGACCAGCTTTTGTACTCGCGTGTCTTGGTTTGGGAAAACGCGATGACCTGGTCGACTGTTTTGGGGGATTCGGCTTGAGCGTTCCACACGAGGCACCAACAGAGAGTCCCCGCGAGAAGCTTCTCCTTCATGCGCCGGATCCTAAGCGGTAGTTCTGGATTGTACGAGACAAAACGCACCGTGCCCGGCATGGCGACTCGTCTTGATGTCGGGAAGATGAAGTTCCGTTCCCCGGCGAGTCTGACCGCAGAAGCGACTTTACCGCTGCCGACGGTAGCCGCTTGGGGAAAGGCCGGTTTCCCGGCGGAACAGCTGCGCGAAATGGCTGGGAGGTCGTCCGCAGTGGACTCGCGCTGCATCGTCCCCCTCAACGATGCAACACGGAGATTTCAACCTCGGTGCTCTCAGCGTGCTCTGCGTGAGACAGACGGGCGCTTCCCATGCACGGCCCGCCTTCGCGTCGATTCGCATCCATTCGCGGTTGGCCATGTTGACTCTCCGCCCTCATTCCTCGCTGCACAAAATTTGCGTTGATTTTGTGCCCCTTTTGCACGAGACATAAGGGCTTATGATAAGGAGGGTGGCGTGTCTTTTTCTGGCGCTTGGCGCGGGTTGTTTCTTCTCGGTGGCTGCGGCGACGGAATCCTCCGACCCCGTGGAATCCATCAAGAGCTTCAGCGACTTTGCCACCATCGATCTGGGGCGCGTCCTCAACGGCGAGATCCTCTCCGAGCGCGGTTCGCTGATGAATTCTCCAAACGGCATCTCCGCGCAAACCTGCTACGTCATGGCGTTGCCCGCCGACGAGGCCGCCAAACACCTGCAAGTGTGGAACCCGTTGCCATTTCCCGAATTGAAGGTCTTTGCGTTCCACTCACTCCACACGCCGTGCGAACCAGCCGATTTCCAATCGTTGGATTTCCGTAACAGCCCGAGCCCCGTTCGATGGTTGCTGGGAAAGACGCTCGCCACCACGCCGACCCGATCGGACCTGAACCTGACCCGCGACGAAGCGAAGCAACTGTCGGCATGTCTGCCGAAACCGGCGGACCCGGCAAAGGCATCCGACTGCTGGGCGAAGTTGTTGCAGACCCGCGTCTCCGCCTTCCAGCAAAAAGGTCTCGCAGGCATGACGCCGTACGAAGTCGCGGGAGAAACCGTGTCCCCGGCGGATCAGATTCGCGCCATGCTTCTCGAACAAATATCGATCTCGCACGAATTCCTGCCGATCCTCAAAGGAATCGGATTACTGGGCAAAGATACCGAGCCGTCGCTCACGCCATTCTATTACTGGACGTTGTTCGATGCCGACTACCACGGGACCATCAGCTTGGGCGCCGTGTATCTCCTGCCGGTTGGCGACCACTTCCAAATCTTGGACCTGGAATACTACGTGAACGCGAGTTATTACACATCGGCCACGCTCTACGATGTCTGGCCCGTGCAAAACCAGGGCGCGCCCGCCGCACTCGTCTGGCGGGGCGATTTCTTCGCAGCCCCGACGCTCCGATTCACCAAGGGAACCGACCGCATCGCCTACGGCGCGCTCATGCTGCAGGACATCAAGAAGGAAATCCATTGCATGCAGACTGAGGCGAGGACCAAGCGATGAAGAAGGGATGCGTCGCGATACTCGCCGCCCTGGTGCCATGGGCCGCGCTGGCCGCCAATCCGATGAGTGTCTCGGAAGAATTGGATGCCGTGTACAGCTACGTCGGCGACGCCCATACGCGAGGCGCAAACCTCAAGAGCGGCGAGGTTGACGAACAAAGCGCCGACGTCAAGTACGTGGTGTCCCCGCAGGTAAACAGGGACCTGCTGTTGCGGTTCGGCTTCGAGTGGCAGCGGTTTTCGTTCGATGTCCCCGACCACGTCGCCGTGCCCCGCGTCCTGCAGCAAGCGAGCGGGGTGTTGGGGTTCGACTATCAAATCGCGGATGAATGGCTGATGCGCGTCGAGACGGAGCCGGGCATCTATGGCGATTTTGAAAATATCAACTGGCGCGATTTCGATTCTCCGCTGATTATCGGCTGCATCTACTTGGCGTCCGCCGACGTGCAATGGTTCCTTGGGCTGAGGGTCGATGTGCGGTGTGAATACCCCGTCCTGCCCGTGGCGGGCGTCCGCTGGAAACTCTCCGACGAGTGGACGCTGAATTTCATGCTGCCCAGCCCGCGCGTGGAATATCAGGTGAATGACCGACTCACGCTGTACACGGGCGCGGGGATCGAGGCGGGGACGTTTGCCACCGGGGAGACTTTCGGCAGCGACCACGGCGAACGGAAGCTGAATGGGACCATCGTGGATTTCCTCGAATTTCGTCTCAACGCGGGATTCTCCTGGAAACTCAATCCCCATGTTACGGTGGAAGCGGAAGCGGGCTACATGCCCTATCGAGAATTCGACTTCTTTGAGCCCGACCTCGATGTGCGAAGCTACAACGCCCCCTACGGCCAAATCGCCTGCCACGCCCGATTCTAAGTATCCGTCCGTCTCAACCGTGTGCGGAGGAAGGGCGCGGGGAGGTGCTTTCAGGAGGATGAAGCGGTAAGAAACCGCCCCCGCGCGGCAGCCAAGGAGGACTGGCAGCGTCCAAACACTACCCGAGCCAGACGGCAATCACGGTTCGGAATGGAAACAAGTTGGTGACAGTGCAACGGGTCACGGAAGTTCGCTGGCGTGGGAAACGGTTAGCTGTTGGCTTCAACACCAGGTGACCCGATTCGTTGCACGGCATACCTGTCGCCGGTGGCAAGAAACGCGCCAAGAACAGCATTACAGCAATTCCATTTGCGGGCCGGAGGGACGGCGGAAGGCGGCGGTCGAAAGCTGCGGCCCGCGCTCCGGGAAGCCCGCGCGGCGACAGGCCACGGCGAACATTTTGGCAAGTTGCTCGGCGAGGATTCCCTGTCCCGTCATGCGCGTGCCGAAATCCGAATCGTTCAATTTCCCGCCGTGCATCGCGCGGATTTGGGTAAGAACTTTCTCTTTGCGGTCGGGCATGTGCTGCTCCAGCCATTGTTGAAACAGATCCTTGACCGCGTAGGGGAGGCGCAGGGGTGCCATCCCCGCGAATTGCGCGCCGGCTTCCGCCGCCGCGTTCACAATCGCGGGCAGTTCGTGATCGGTAAGGCCGGGAATCACCGGCGAGACCATGACGCCCACCGGGACGCCGGCGGCTGACAGTTCTTTGATCGCCCGCAATCGGGCCGCGGGTTGCGCCGTGCGCGGTTCCATGAACCGGGCGAGATCAACATTGAGGGTCGTGACCGAGAGGAACACGGCAGCGGCATCGTCGCGCGCGAGATCGGCAAGCAGATCGATGTCGCGCGTGACGAGAAGATTCTTGGTGACGATGGCAACGGGGTTCCGAAATTCGGCGAGCACTTGCAGGCATTTGCGGGTGATTTGGAGTCGGCGCTCGATGGGCTGGTAGCAGTCCGTGACCCCGCTCATCGCCAGCGCTTGTGGCTTCCATTTTCGGGAAGACAGTTCCCGGCGTAGTAAGTCCGGCGCGTTTTCCTTCACCACAATCTTCGTCTCGAAGTCGAGCCCCGCCGAAAAACCGAGGTACTCGTGATACGGCCGCGCGTAGCAATAGACGCAGCCGTGCTCGCACCCGCGATAGGGGTTGATGCTGGAAGCGAATCCGATGTCGGGACTGTCGTTGTGGGTGATGATCGATGCGCTCGCGTCACGATAGAACTGCGTCTTCGGCGCGGGATCGTCGGGCTGATCCCATCCGGCGTCGCGTTCATACGCGGTGTGCTCGAACCGGTTGGGCGGATTCTCCGCCACGCCGCGTCCGTGAATGGATTGCTTCGCGCCCATCGACACGACCGTAGCACTCATGCCGCATTCGTCAACCCCGGCGTGAGCGACGGCGCGGCAAGGGGCCGCGGTTGCGCCCTCGCCAAAAAAAACATCCGCTTGACATATGATTCATACGTATGTATTGTTTGACTCGTGAAGAGGAAACCGATGGCCCGGCCCGCGGGTGAGCGCGAGACGGCGGAGCGGCTGCTGGACACGGCCGAACGGCTGTTTGGCGAGCATGGCTACGACGGGGTGGGCATGCGCATGCTGGCGGATGAAGCCAGGGTCAACTTGGGCGCGGCAACGTATCACTACGGGTCGAAGGAGGCGCTCTACATTGAAACCTTCATGCGCCGCTTCCGCCCCACAAATGCTGAAAGGCTGCGGCTGCTTCAGGAAGCCGAAGCGAGGTCGGACGGCAAACCCTTGCCCGTGGAGAGAATTGTGGAATGCATGATCCGACCCGCCTTCGAATCGGGATTTGAACACCCCGCCTTCCAACTGTTTCTGTCACGGAATCTTTTCATGCCGCCGCCGTTTCTTCATGCCGCGATCCACAAGGAGCTTGAGCTGGGGATGAGGGTGTTCATTACGGCTCTCCAGCGCGCGCTGCCGGACCTGCCGGAGGACTTGCTTCACATGCGCTCCATGTTCGCGATGGGCGGGTTGATAATGTTTTCGATGCGCGCGGGCGAGATACCGGGAATGCGGAACCCACAACTACACGAGGTTGTGCTGCGCGAAATGGTGGCCTTCATGACGGCGGGGTTGCAGAGTGGACCGGCGGTTTCAGCAAAAGATCGTCCGCGTCCGCCATTTCCACCCATGCTGCCAAGGAAATAGCGAACTTATGTCAAGACCATCCTGCATCGTTCTCGCACTGGCCCTGGTTTTATCGGGCTGCACGATGATTCCCCAATACGAACGCCCGGCCGCGCCGGTGGCGGCGCAGTATCCGGGGCTGGCCGAAACCCGGAAGGAATCCGCGGCCTCCGACATCGCATGGCAGAACTTCTTCGCCGAGGAGCGTCTGAAAAAGTTGATCGAACTGGCGCTGGCCAACAATCGTGATTTCCGCGTGGCCATCCTCAACGTCGAGCAAAGCCGGGCACAATACCGCATCACGCGGTCGGCGTCATTTCCCACCGTGGATGGCAGCGGCAGTTACACCCGGCAGCGGGCCTCGGGCGTCACGTCGGACCAGTGGAGCGCCAGTCTTGGCACGACCGCGTATGAAGTGGATTTGTTTGGCCGGGTGCGCAGCCTGAACAGGCAGGCCTTGGAAAAATACCTCGCCACGGCGGAGGCCAGACGCAGTGCGCAGATTTCGCTCGTGGCCGAAGTCGCCAATCAATACTTCACCCTGCGTCAGGCGGAGGAGCAACTCCAACTGGCGCGGCAGACATTGGCGTCCGTCCAGGGATCCTACGGTCTCAACAAGGCCACGTTTGACGCCGGGGCCAGCAATGAATTGGACCTGCGCACGGCGGAAGGACAGGTGCAAACCGCGAAGATCAATGCGCTGACCTATGAGCGCCAAGTTGCGCAAGCGGAGAATTACCTCGTCCTGCTCGTCGGCCAGCCGCTTCCGGCTGACTTGCCTGCGTCTCGGTCGTTTGGTGACACCAACGTGCTGGTCGATGTCCCGGCGGGACTGCCCTCCGAACTCATCCAACGTCGCCCGGACATCCTGGAAGCCGAACATACCTTGAAGGCCGCGAATGCGAATATCGGCGCGGCTCGCGCGGCATTTTTTCCCACTATCACTTTGACCGCTTCGATCGGCGCCACCAGCTCCCAGCTTTCGAAACTCTTCGGCTCGGGCACCGGCATCTGGAGTTTTTCGCCGCAGGTGACCCTGCCCATTTTCACCGGCGGCCAGAATCGCGCCGATTTGGATTCAGCCAAAGTGAGCACCCGCATCGAAGTAGCCAATTACGAAAAAGCCATTCAGACTGCGTTTCGCGAAGTGGCGGATGCGCTCGTCGCCAACAGCAGTTATGCGAGCCAAATTGCGGAGCAAGGCACGTTGATCGACGCGCAGCAACGGCGCTTTGATCTCGCCAATACCCGGTATCGCCAGGGGGAAGACTCCTACCTGAACGTGCTCTCCGCCCAGCAGGACCTTTACAGCGCGCAGCAGGGCCTTCTCGAAGCTCAATTCAACAAACTTGCCAGCCAGATTTCGCTCTACACGGCGCTGGGTGGCGGTTGGAAATGATTGCGAAGGAATCTAGAACGATGAAACTGAATATGAAACTCTCCCCTATGCTGCCAGTCATTCTTGCTGCATTCTTGCTGACCGTTTTCTCCGGCTGCAACCGCAAAGGTAGTGTGAGCAAATACGAAACCGCGCCCGTATCACGCGGGGACATCGTACAACATGTCACGGCGAGCGGCACGCTCAGCGCCGTGGTCAGTGTGGACGTGGGCAGCCAGGTTTCCGGAAAAATCACCGCGTTGTATGCCGACTTCAACTCGCCGGTGAAAAAAGACCAGCTCATTGCGGAAGTTGATCCAACCGTCTATGAAGCCGCCCTGCATCAGGCCGAGGGCCAACTGGCGAGCGCGAAGGCCAATGTCACCCTGAAGCGCCAGAATTTGGAGCGAAAGAAAATCCTCGTGCCGCTAAAAGCCGCCTCGCAATTGGACCTGGATCAAGCCGTCGCCGAACTGGCGCAGGCCGAAGCCACGGTCACCATGAATCAGGCGGAGGTCGAGAGCGCCCGGGCCAATCTCGGCTACTGCAAGATCACCGCTCCCGTGGACGGCATCGTCATCTCGCGCAAGGTGGACCAGGGCCAGACACTGGCCGCCACCATGACCACACCGGTGCTGTTCACCATCGCGCAGGACATCACCAAGATGAACATCAGCGCCTCGGTGTCCGAAGCGGACATCGGCCAGGTCAAAAACGGGCAAGCGGTGGACTTCACCGTGGACGCCTTCCCCGATGAAGTTTTCCACGGCACCGTCACGCAGGTGCGCAAAGCGCCGACGACCACGCAGAACGTCGTCACCTACGAGACCATCATTACCGTGGACAACCCGGAGCAGAAATTGTTTCCCGGCATGACGGCGGATGTGTCCATCCTTGTCGCTCAACGCAGCCATGTCTTGAAAATCCCCAACACCGCGCTGCGCTACACGCCGCCGGAGGGCGCGACGTTCGAGCAAACTCCGCCGGCGAAACTGGAACGCAGTCAGCGCCTCGTCTATGCCACCGCCGGCGGAGGCGTGAAACTCCGGCCCGTTATCGTCAAAGCCGGCATCACCGACGGGGTGGACACGGAAATCCTCGAAGGCGTCACGGAAGGCACGCCCGTGGTGACGTCAACCCTTTCGTCCACCGCCAAGTCCAGCGGTTTCGGTGGCAGCCCCCCACCCCAAAGCCCATGAGCACGTCGACAGGCAACACGCCCGTCATCCAACTCCGCGATCTCGCCAAAACCTATCAGACCGGCGAAGTCGAGGTGAAGGCGGTGCGTGGCGTCACGCTGGAAATCCAGCGGGGCGAGTTCGTGGCCGTCATGGGTGCGAGCGGCTCGGGAAAATCAACGCTGATGAACATCCTCGGCTGCCTCGACCAGCCCACAAGCGGAAACTATTTGCTCGACGGCGTCGGGGTCGCCGCGCTCGGCCGCAAACAACTGGCGATCCTTCGTAACAAAAAGCTGGGGTTTGTGTTTCAAAGTTTCAATCTGCTGGCCCGCACCACGGCGCTGGAGAATGTCGAACTGCCCATGTTCTACAGTCATCCGCTCATCCCGCTGCGCACGCGTCGTGAACGCGCCTTGCAGGCATTGGAGAAAGTGGGGCTCGGCGACCGTGTCGGGCATCATCCCAGCCAGCTTTCCGGCGGACAGCAGCAGCGCATCGCCGTGGCTCGGGCGCTGGTGAACCAGCCGGAGCTGGTGTTGGCCGACGAGCCGACCGGCAATCTCGACACGCGCACGAGCATCGAGATCATGGGTCTGTTCCAGGAACTCAACGACTCCGGCATCACCATCGTCATGGTCACGCACGAACTGGACATCGCCGCCTATTGCAAACGCATCGTCGTCATGCGCGATGGGCAGATCATCGGCGACCAGCGGAATGAAAATCGTCGGCACGCCCGCGAGGAACGCGCCACGCTCGACCAAGCCGAGCAGAAAGCCCGACTGGCTTGACCATGTTTACCTATATTCAAACACTCCTGCTGCGGTCGTTGCTAACAACGATGATTGCCCTGCGCGCATTGCGCCGCAACAAAATGCGCTCCACCCTCACAGCGCTGGGCATTATTATCGGAGTCGCCTCGGTGGTGGCGATGGTGGCGGTGGGCAACGGCGCGCAAGCCCGGATCGAGTCCCAAGTCTCGGCCCTCGGCCAGAACTTGCTGAGCGTCTTCGCGGGCAGCCGCCGTTCGGGCGGCGTGAACTCCGGCTTGGGCAGCGCCAGCAGTATGACCTTGGCCGACGCCGACGCCATTCGACGTGAAGTGACCGACGTCGCCGCGATCAGTCCCGAAGACTCCACCACCGCCCAAGCCATTGCCAATGGACGCAACTGGTCCACCACTGTCGCCGGCGAATCGCCGGACTATCTGAAAATCCGCGATTGGAAACTGGCCTCGGGCTCGATGTTTACCGACCGCGAGGTGCGCGGCGCGGCGAAGGTCGCCGTCATCGGTTCCAAAACCGCAAACGAACTCTTTGGCCCACTCAATCCCGTCGGTCAGACCGTGCGGGTGCAAGGCATTCCCTTTGTCATCATTGGCCTGCTCGAAAGCAAGGGCGCAGGCATGGGCGGCCAGAACCAGGACGACCGCATCCTCATTCCCTACACGACCGCCATGAAGCGCGTGACCGGGGATAAATACCTGCGCTCGATCAACGTCCAGATCGTCAGCGCCGATCGGATGGAAGTCGCCCAGCAACAAATCACCGTTTTGCTCCGCCAGCGCCATCGCCTGACCGCGGACCGTGACAATGATTTCAACATCTTCAATCAAAAGGAAATTGCCGACACGGTGAGTTCCATTTCGCGGATCATCACGCTGTTGCTCGGGGCGATCTCCGGCATTTCACTGGTGGTGGGCGGCATCGGCATCATGAACATCATGCTGGTGAGCGTTACCGAACGCACGCGTGAGATCGGCATCCGCATCGCCGTCGGCGCACAACCCGGCGATATCCGACTCCAGTTCCTGATTGAGGCGATTACGTTGAGCCTGCTGGGAGGAATCATCGGCGTGCTCTTTGGCGTTGGCGCGTCGAGACTCGTTGCGGTCGTCGCCAATTTCAACGCCATCGTCTCGGCCGTCTCAATCCTTCTTGCCTTCGGCGTCAGCTTTGCGATTGGCGTGTTCTTCGGTTTCTATCCTGCCCGCAAGGCCGCCGCCCTCGATCCGATCGATGCCCTGCGCTACGAATGAACGCTGCCCGTAAAATGCGAATTTTGTCTTGCCGTCTGCCTTTCATGTTCTGATTTGCTCTTCAGGGCCGGCCAACCCGGTGTTCCTCCATCCGCTGCAACCCTCACCGTCATGGGTCGGCAGCAGACCTCGCAGTCGATGATGAATTCGGCGTCACCTTCGCTCGGGTCAAAGGAAACCTCGAAATCTTCCCCGCAATGCGGACAGGTGATCGCGAGAAAGGCGCTCATTTCGATTTGATTGAGATCCACAGTTCGTCGTACCACGCGGTGCGGTGGCCGAGGCCCTTGACGAACTCGAGTTTGTTCATCACGTCGGGTGGGGGATAGATGACCGGATTTTTCAAATCTTCGGGCTTGATGAATTCGAGCGCGGCCTTGTTGGGCGTGGCGTACTGGTTGAAGTTCGCGACCTGCGCGCCGATTTTCGGATCGAGGATGTAATTGATGAATTTTTCGGCCATCCCGCGGTGCGGGGCGCGCGCGGGCACGGCCAGGTTATCGAGCCAGATCTCGCTGCCTTCGCGCGGGACGAAATAGTATGTGTCGGGATCTTCCCGCATGCCGCGGACGGCGTCGCCGTTGAAGACCGTGCCGACGCGGCAGCCTTTGGCGAGGACTTTGTTCTTGGCGCCGACGCCGCCCTCGAATCCGAGCGAGCGCTTCTTGGCCGCGATGAGCAGGTCGCGGGCTTCCACGAGTTGTTTCTTGTCGGTGCTGTTGAAGCTGTAGCCCTTGTATTTCAACGCGATGCCGATGGCGCTACGGGCGTCGTCGATCATCAGGAACGCGCCGATTTGTTTCCGGGCGTCGAAGAGCAGTCCCCACGTTTCGTCGATCGTTTCGCCGGGCTTCTTGCGGACGTAGAGACCGACCGTGCCCCACTGGTAGGGAACCGTGTATTTGTTGTCGGGATCGTACTCGCGTCCGGCGAACCTCGGATCGAGGTTTTTGATGTTCAGGATGTTTTCGTGGCGCAGTGGCGCCAGCAACTTCTGGCTGATCATCGAGCGGATGATGTGATCGGACGGGACCACGACATCGTATAGGGACGCACCGCCGCCTTCCAGCCTGGCGACCATGCTTTCATTGTCTTCGTACAAATCGACGGTGACCTTGCAGTCGTGCGTCTTCTCGAAGCTCTGGATGACGGCGGGGTCGATGTACTCGCTCCAGATAAACAGATTCAGCTTGTTGTTCTGCGCCCACGCCGAGGTAGAGCACAGCAACGAGAGTGCGATTAGGATATAGGTTAAAAAGATCAAATTCAGGCGATTTCCCCGATCATGAAACGGGCGCCACTTTCATATGACGCGAGTTTATGCTTCCTGGCCGCATGTACTTCTGTGACGATCACGCCATTCATTCTGAACAGCGGCAATGGTAACGCTTCTGACTATGCCGACAAGCCGATTTTGCGGCCTCTGCCTTCACTTCAAGACCGGATCCCCTGCTTCGGGGAGGGGCATCCTGCCCTCGGTGCTGTCCATGTCCGGTTTTTGAACGCAAGTCTGCAAACCATCGGCCCTCCCACGTATCCCTCCAGCGTTTGCCATCGCGACGGGTGGTCGGCACGGCACTGGCGTGGGCGCAATGGGAAAATTGTCCGGCAGGAGGGGAATCGGACGATTTGTTTTGTGCGCGGCGGATTTGTAACGCCCTTATTATCAATCTGTTAAACATTCAACTGGCTGGTTTGCCGGGCTTGTGTTATGCTATAATCGACCAGCTGGGAGAGAGATTGGGATGGACGAGAAAGTTCCAGAGACAACGCAGACAAAGGACGCGGCGGCGGTTGTGACGCCTCCCGCAACCCCTGCGCCTCGCGAGGCGGCAAAGCCCAATAAGATTGAGGAACTTCGCCGCAAGTCCGCGGACTACCTCGATGCCGTCAGCGGGGGCAAGAAGCTTGATCCCGAGGACAAGAATTGGATCATCAAGCACACGCTGGAGAATTTCGACGACTACTTCAATCGCGGCTTTCTCCACTATCGCAAGTCCGTCGCGGAAGCGGAAGATTTTGCCGCCATCGAATGGACCGGCCAGGGCTCGATCATCGAGGACATCATGGGGCGGAAGTTCATCGATTGTCTCGGCGGCTTCGGCGTGTACAACATGGGCATTCGCCACCCGAAGATCGTCGCGGCGGTGAAGGCGCAACTCGAACGAATGCCGCTCTCCTCGCAGGAACTCCTCGATCCGCTACGTGGCTTTCTCGCGGAATTGCTGGGTGAACTCACCCCCGGCGACCTGCAAGACTGCTTCTTCATCAGCAATGGCACCGATGCCGTCGAGGGAGCGCTGAAACTGGCCCGACTCTACACCAAGAAGACCGGCTTCATTTCCACCACGGGCGCGTTCCACGGCAAGTCGATGGGCTCGCTCTCGGTGATGGGCCGCGCCGTGTACCGCAAACCATTCCAGCCCTTGCTGTCGGACGTTTACTTTGTCGATTACGGCGACGCGAAAGATCTCGAACGCGAACTCAAGAAGCTGACGGATTTGGGCGAGGACATCGCCGCGATCATTCTCGAACCCGTGCAGGGCGAAGCCGGCGCCGTGGTCCCGCCGGACGATTATCTGCCGCGCGTGCGCCAACTCTGCGATGAATATGGGGTGCTGTTGATCCTCGACGAAGTGCAGACTGGCATGGGTCGCACGGGCAAAATGTTTGCCTGTGAGCACTGGAATGTCGTGCCCGACATCCTCTGCCTCGGCAAAGCGCTCGGTGGCGGCGTGATGGCGCTCAGCGCGTTCATGAGCACTCCAAAAATCTGGAAGGTGCTGGAGGACAATCCATTTCTCCACAGCTCGACGTTCGGCGGCAACCCGCTCGCGTGCGCCGCGGGCATCGCCGCGATCAACGTGATGCTCGAAGAAGACCTGGCCGGGCAGGCTGCGGAGAAGGGCAAATACCTCATGAAGCGGCTGGGTTCGTTGCAGGCATTGCACCCGGACATCCTCAAGGCGGTCCGCGGCAAGGGGCTGCTCATCGGACTCGAATTCAGCGACCGGTTCATCGGCTATCGCGTGGCCGCAGCGCTGTTCAAACGCGGCGTGCTCGTCGCGGGCACGCTTCTCAGCGCCCGCACCATCCGCATCGAGCCCGCGCTCAACATCAGCTACGAACTCCTCGACCAGATGCTCGACAACCTCGCCGACGCGCTGAAGCAAATCGAGAAACAGATCGACAAGGAAGCCAAAGAAAAAGCCTCCAAGGACAAGGACGCGAAGGAATCGAAGGACGGTAAAGACGGCAAAGGAGATTAGGCCTCGAGACCTCGCCTCCAAACCGTCCCCGGCAGCCGCAAACCGGAAATATTCACATCCATTGGGGGCCCCAATGGCGGGCCGACCTGATGCTCTACGGAGGCCTGAAAAACAGTGGCTTGGGGAAGAAGGAGCCACGGCGCGCGGTCGTGGAAACGACGGAGTTGAAGAGGGTCGTATTTCACCTAAGAGATTGAAAGTGTTGACGTTATTTCAAAGAGTTGTTACAAGTTCGTCCAGTATCGGGAAGCCGCTAGCGGGGGATAACACATAGCATACGACCAGTTTATGCGAACGATGGCACAGCCAGGGACGGGAGGCGCGTCAGGCGTGGACACGCAGCTACAGAATCAAACCATGCGAGTCGAACGAAAGCATTTCACGTTCGACCTGAGAGAGAATCCGCGGGGCCGGTTCTTGAGAATCATCGAGGAAGTTAATGGCCGTCGAGACGCTATCATTATCCCCGTGACGGGACTCGAAGATTTTCGCGATCAACTGAACGAAATTATCAAGTTCAGCAAGACTCTCACACCAAAACTGTAGCCTCCGGGTGTTACGCCGCGAGGTTGAACGAAGAACCGGGGCCGTTGCGCTCCGCGCGATTTCGCGGCCTTATTGTTTTCCACTATTGGTGATTTGGCCGATCGCTGCCTGGGCCTGCTCTCTCACCGTTGGATCCGTGTCTCCAAGCAACACCGCAAGCGCATTTGTGCCCTCCGTCAGCCCACATTCGCCGAGTGACCGAGCGGCCAGGCGACGGATTTCAGGGTCTTTCTTTTGGACAGCGTCGGCCAATGGTTTCAAAGCCGCGGGATCATGGATTCTGGCCAGCGCGACGGCGATGTCGAATTGCTGCGCCGGGCCGGCCGATTCAATGGCGCGCCTCAGCAACGGACGGGCGGGTTCCGTTGCCAGTTCGTAGAGTGCCCGGCCCGCGCTGTACCGCACGTTGCCATCCGGATCCGCCAATAATTGGACCAGCCATCCCACCGCGCGCGTGTCACCGAGTTTGCCGATGGCCGCAGCAGCCTCGGCGCGCACGAACCAGTTATCGTCGGACAGCAGCCGAAATAGCGGTTTGAGTGCCGCAGGGTTTCCCACTCGACCCAGCGCATGCGCGCAGTAGCCCCGCACCCAAAAGTCGGAATCGTCCAAAGCACGGACGAGTTCGTGGAAATCGTTTGCACCGGGTTGGTTGGATATGAGCTTGGCCGCGCTCTCCCGAACGACCCGGTTGCGGTGGCGCAGGATCTCGGGGACGATCGATCGGCCAGCGGGGACGTGTTGTATCGCGAGCGCCGCCTGATCAAGCTGTTCTTCACGGAGCAGAACCACGACATGCATCCGCAAGAGCGGCGCGGAATTCGGATGTCGATGGAGATAGTACTCAACCATGTCCCGGGCGGTTTGGACACGCCCTTCGTCCAGCAAAGCATTTGCCTTGTCGAGGGCGGCGCGTTCAGGACTCTTCGCGCAGCCGACGAGCAAGACGATCAGGATCAACGTAGCGAGACGTGGCATCGTGAATGACCAATATGCTCCAGGTGGCGTAAACCTGCGCCAGTCCCCGGAGTCGATACTGGCTGTATCTTTGTCGCGACTCGCCACGTGGTCAAGAGTGAACTGCGCCGTAACCATGGGTTTTGGGCTTCGGGGTTGACACCCCCTCCAACGGCCCGTAGACTAGGAAGTACTATGCTGGGGTCGACATTGAGCGAAGCCATATCCCTTAAATCGCTTTCCGAGCGAAACCTGTCGGATTTATTGGAACCAGTTGCGGCCGAATTGCCTCGGGTGGAAATGGCCCTGGCCAGCCAGGTGAGAAGTTTTGACCCGCGTTTAGGGGATTACGTCCAGTATATCCTGGGGGGCACCGGAAAGCGCCTTCGCCCAAGCCTTGCACTATTGGCAGGCGGCGCGACTGGCGGCATCCGGGAAGAACACATTACACTGGCCGTCATTGTTGAACTTATACATGTCGCTACTCTTGTCCATGACGACGTCTTGGATGAAGCCGAACTCAGGCATCGAATTCCCACCTCTAACTCTCGATGGGGCAATGAGATAAGCGTTTTGTTGGGGGATTGTTTGTTCGCTTACGCTCTGCGGCTGGCCGCCGGGTACCCAACGACAGACGTCTGCCGCAGGGTCAGTGAGGCCACAAATACCGTGGTTTCTGGGGAAATCGTCCAAACACAACGCCGATTTGATCTTGATCTGACGCTCAATCAATACCTGGACATCATCAACATGAAGACGGGAGCGCTATTTGCTGTCAGTTGCGAGCTGGGCGCCGTTTTGAACGATGCACCCCCTTCTGTTGTCAAATCGATGTATGAGTACGGGGCCAACTTGGGGATTGCGTACCAGATTTATGACGACTGCTTGGACATTTTCGGCCAGGAACGACAGGCCGGAAAGTCTTTGGGGACAGACGTGAAGAAGGGAAAGCTAACCCTACCGTTTCTGTTGCTGCTTCAACACGTCGATTTCGACAGCCGTCAGGAGCTGGGGGCGATGATTCTCCGAAATAATGATGGGCAGGAGCAACAGCGGTTGCTGCGGCTGGTACTCGGCAATGGCGTTGTGGGCGAGTCGCTGGCCGCGATTGACAAGTATATCGGGCGCGCCCGGGCAAATCTTTCCGCGCTACCAGCCAACATTTACGGCAGCACACTCGGATCACTTACAGAATATCTTTCGGGGCAAAGCCGGTCGCTTCTTCGGGAAGCGGTTGCGGCATAGCCCCCCGGGACCCAAGGGTATCGGATACGAATCGTCATGAAGCTGAAGGAAACAATCAAACTCGGCAGCCAACGGCTGCGTCGGCCGAGTTCATCCGCGGCTGAGGCAGTGCCCGCGACCGAGCGTGAGATCGACCTGCAGCATGAGGATGACGAAGCGCTTGTTCGGCGCACCCAAAAGGGCGACAGCTCGGCGTTTGATGTCCTGGTTGGCCGTTACAAGGAACGTCTGTACGCGACGGTTTACCACATGACGTCGAACCATGAAGACGCCAATGATCTGGTGCAAGATACCTTCATCAAGGCGTACAAGAGCCTGCGCAGTTTTCGCGGTCAATCGAGTTTCTACACATGGGTCTATCGGATCGCCGTCAATCGCACGATCAATTTCATCAAGCGCCGCAAGAACCACAACCAATACAGCCTTGACGATATGGACAGTTCAATCCAGACCGACCCTGATCTGGTGGAGTTGATGTCGCATGTCACGCCGCGCCGCGAGGTGGCCCTGACGGAGCTTCAGCAGAAATTGAACGAAGCCCTGCAACACCTGTCTGAACCGCACCGGGCGGTTGTTGCCATGCACGACATACAGGGAATGACGCACGCCGACATCGCCCGGGTCATGAAATGCTCGGAAGGCACCGTCCGCTCCAGGCTGTTTTACGCGCGACAACAACTGCAGGGGCTACTCAGCGATTATTTGTGACAACCGCCATGGACTGCAAGAAAGCACAACCATTGTTCGACGATCTCTCGCAGAACCGGCTCGATTCCGAGACCGCCGTGCGCGTGCGCCAGCATCTGACCGATTGCACGGACTGCCGTGTGTTGGCACAACGCGCGGCGCGTCTGCAGCGGCTCTTGGCGCTCAAGTGTTACGAGCGGCCGGCACCGGAGTATCTGGATGATTTCCTCTCGGAATTTCACAGCCGATTGATGGCAGAGACGCAGCGAGCCGCGTGGTGGGAATGCGCGTTGGGGCGCATCGACAGTCTTCTGGTGGTCGGGACGATGCGCGTGTGGCGTTACGGTGTCGCCAGCGCCATGGGCGTGGCCGTCGTCGTGGGCGTGATGTGGATGAGCGTGTGTCAGACGAACGCTCCGGACAGCGCCGCCGATCAGACCGCCGCCGCCAATCCGTCGTTGGTGCTCGCTGATTCGCAAGCCACACCGTCCCCGTCGCATTCCGCCCCCGACGCCCTCGTGGCGCCCGTTCCCGCTTCGCTGCAAGCAGTACCCGGTGATGACCAGCCCACGACGGCTGGCAGTGTGGACTTGGTTCAGACTACGGCGCGAGCGGATTACACCGCGCCGCGCTACGTGCTGGACACCGTCGCGGTCACCCCTGCCAGTTATGAAGTTTCCAGTTTCCATTTCTAAGCCGCGCGTCGGTTGGTGCGCCGCCTTTCTCGTCGCCGTCACCGCGTCAACTGTCTTGGGGGAAAGTTTGCTGGAGACCATGGACCAGGAGGTCGCTTCCATCTACGAGAAATCCAGGGACGCCGTTGTAAAGGTCCATGCATTGCGCCAGCTTCAAATCGGCAATTTGGTGCTGTTGCCCACGTACCGGATTGCCACCGGCTTCTTCGTTGACAAGGACGGTCATATCCTGACCACGGCTACGGCGGTGGACGACGTGGATACCTGCTGGATCGATTGGCGCGGACGGAGAATCACCGCCCGCATCGTCGGGCGGGATCCCCAGACCAATCTCGCGGTGTTGAAGATCAATCCCGAAAGCGGGACGCCGACACCCTTCCTGCCGCAGGGCGACTCCGACGCGTTGCGCGTTGGCTCGATGGTGATCGCCATCGCATTTCCCTATGATTTGCCCAGTGCGCCCGTCGTCGGGTTTGTCAGCGGGCTGGACATCCAAAGCAACGGGCATGTGTTTCCCACCACCCATATTCGCGCGGGATGCCGGCTCAGCCCCGGACAGGGCGGTGGTCCGCTGTTGAATGTGCATGGGGAGGTTGTCGGCATCGCGGTCGCTGTGCATGCGGACGGTCAATGCTGCGCGTTGCCGATCAACGCCGCCCGCAAGATCAGCAAGGACATCCTGGAATTTGGCCAGGCGCAGCACCCGTGGGTTGGCTTGGGCGTTTCCGAACGTCCACCCGCCGTCGATCCCATCGAGTCCAGTTTGCGTCAGGTTTTCGTTCAGCAGGTTTACTCGAACACACCCGCGGCCGACGCGGGGTTCTGCAACGGTGATATTCTGGTGTGCATCACGAGTAATGAAGTCCGCCGTTCCGCGGATGTCCTCAACGCGATGTTCTACCATCGCATTGGCGATCAAGTGGAGTTCACGGTGCTTCGGCATGGACTGGAGCAAAGAATCGTGCTGGTCGTTGGCAGCCGTCCCGCGCAAGAAGCGTTCGGCTCCGTGTCGATTCCACAACTTGTTCCCCCGGGGCCGTCCGCGCCGTGGCCAGTGGCGGTTCCCGCATCACAAGAACGCTAGCCGCAAGCGGGCCCATCCTTTTTCCGCCAAACAAAAGGCGCGAAACGTTGCTTCGCGCCCCTCGTGCGAGATGGGGAATTCGAGAGGCTTACTTCTTGCCGACCTTCGCTCGGACATCATCGAGCTGACCGGCGGATCCGAGAGCCTGGTTCTTGTGCGCGATCATCTTGGCATACTCCTCGATATAAATCTTGCCGGGGTCGCGCAGGTCAAACTTCTCGGGATGGTCGCGGAAAAATTCGCGGTGCACGCGCGTCCAGACCAACCGTCCATCGGTGTCGATATTGACCTTGCAAACGCCCATCTTCGCGGCCGGCAGGAAATCCTCTTCGGGGACGCCGCTGGTGTTGGGCATGTTCCCGCCCGCCTTGTTGATGCGGTCCACTTCGTCCTTCGGGACACTGGAACTGCCATGCATGACCATCGGATATCCCGGCAACAGCTTCTGAATCGCTTCGATGACTTCGAAGTGCAAGCCGAACTTCTTACCCGGCTCCGCCTTGAATTTGTACGCGCCATGACTCGTGCCGATGGCGACAGCGAGAGAATCACATTTCGTTAGCTCAACGAATTTCTTTGCTTCGTCAGGATTCGTGAGACAAACGGTGCCGACGATGTCTTCTTCGACGCCGCCAAGCATGCCGAGTTCCGCCTCGACGGACACGCCGCGGGCGTGGGCGCGGTTCACGACACGCTTGGTGATTTCGGCGTTCTTCTCGAACGGCTCGTGGCTGGCATCGATCATCACCGAGCTGTAGAAACCGGAATCAATGCAATCGTAACAGGTCGGCTCGTCGCCGTGGTCGAGATGCACCGCGAAAATCGCTTCGGGGAACACCTGTTCGGACGTGCGAATCATCGCTTCCAAATAGCGCTTGTCGGTATACTTGCGCGCGCCCTTGCTGAGTTGGATGATGAACGGCGCCTTGCTCTGGACGTTGCCCTTGAACAGGCCAACCGTTTGCTCCAAATTGTTGATGTTATACGCGCCGATGGCGTACCTGCCGTAGGCGATCTTGAACAGTTGTGCGGTGGTACAAATCATCTCGAATTCTCCTCATTGAACCAACGTGGCCCAACTTATCGGACCCGGGTGAAATCAACAACTCAAGCCCTTTCCACAGTAACGAACGCGTCCCACGTCGTCAAACTTCATTTGGGGCGCGAGCCAACGCTAATACGGCAGCGGGAAACGCGTGGTCAGGGCGCGCACTCTGTCTTTCACGTTCGCCTGCAGGGCCGTGTCATCGGGCTTTTCGAGGACCTCGGCAATGAGTGCGGCGATTCGGTCCATCTCGGCTTCCTTCATCCCGCGCGTGGTGACGGCGGGCGAACCGAGGCGGATGCCGCTGGTGACGAGTGGTTTTTCGGGATCGTAGGGAATGAGGTTCTTGTTCACCGTGATGCCCGCTTTGTCGAGGGATTCCTGCGCGATCTTGCCGGTGAGCTTCTTCGGGCGAAGATCGACGAGCATGAGATGATTGTCGGTGCCGCCGCTGACGATGCGGAAACCGCGCGACGCGAGCGCCGCGGCGAGCGCCTTGGCGTTCTTCACAATCTGTTGCTGGTAGTCCTTGAAATCAGGCTTCATCGCTTCGAGGAAACAGACGGCCTTGGCGGCGATGATGTGCATGAGCGGGCCGCCCTGAATGCCCGGCAGCACCCAACTGTCAATGTCCTTGGCGTATTTCACCTTGCACAAGATCAAGCCCGCACGCGGACCGCGCAACGTCTTGTGCGTCGTGGTGGTGACAAAATCGGCGTACGGCACGGGGCTCGGATGAATGCCGGCCGCCACCAATCCGGCGATGTGGGCCATGTCGACAAACAACAGCGCCTTCACGCTGTCAGCAATCTCGCGCATCCGCCGGAAATCGATGACGCGGGAATAGGCGCTCGCCCCGGCGGTGATCATTTTCGGCTGGCAATCCTGCGCGAGTTTCGCCAGTTGATCGTAATCGATCACTTCGGTGTCCGGACGCACGCCGTAATGGACGACTTTGTAGAAGCGGCCTGAAAAATTGCGCGGCGAACCATGCGTCAGATGGCCACCGTGGGCCAGTTCCATCGTCAGGATCGTGTCCCCGTGCTGGATCGCGGCGAAGTACACCGCCATGTTGGCCTGCGAACCGGAATGCGGCTGAACGTTCACGTGCTCGGCGCCGAAAAGCTGTTTGGCGCGGTCGATGGCGAGTTGCTCGACGATATCCACGTATTCGCAGCCGCCGTAATAGCGTTTGCCGGGGTACCCTTCGGCGTACTTGTTGGTCAGCACCGAGCCGGCGGCCTCGAGGATCGCCGGCGACACGAAATTCTCGCTGGCGATCAGCTCGATGTTCTCCTGCTGACGCTGTTTCTCGCGCTGGATCGCGTCGAAAACCTCGGGATCGGCCACCGCCAGCGCCGACGCCTTCTTCGCAGGCGAGCCGGGAGCGTTGATCGTCGGTGGATGGTCCATTTCGCAGACGCGACGGGCATGGCGACCGCCGCCAAAACCTGTATGCAGCCAGATATCGAGGAGTTGCTTCGCCTGCTCGTCACTGGTGTCGATGCCCGACAGGACGAGAACGTTGGCGTCGTTGTGCTCGCGACTGAGACGGGCCAAGTGTTCGGTGCTGACCATGGCGGCGCGAATGCCCGGAAACCGGTTGGCGGCGATGGTCATGCCGATGCCGCTCTTGCAGATCAGCACTCCGCGGTCAAAGTTCCCCGCGAGCAACTCGCGCGCAACAATGAACGCGTACTCCGGGTAATCCACCGGGTCGGTCGTGTGCGTGCCGAAATCCGCGAACGGATATCCGTGTTGCGCCAGCCAGTCCTTCAACGCCGCCTTGATCTCGACGCCGCCGTGATCGCCCGCCAACGCAATGCGTAGTGGACGGGCGTTCTCGTTTGTGACGGGTGCCGCAGCCTCCTTGGTCGCCCTGCGCGTAACGGCCGCGGTCTGGTCGATAAACACAATCAAGCTCGGCAGGGCATCGCGGATTTGATCGCGCGTGCGGCGGTAGATTTCGACCGCTTGGCCGATCGGGTCGGCAATGTCCTTGTTCTCACCCGGGCGCGACCCTTCAAACTCGCGCACGAGAAACGTCTTTTCCGACGCGGACGGGAACAATGTCTGGAGCGCATCCTGATGCTGGCGGGTCATCACGAAAATGAAATCGGCCTGTTGCACGAGGTCGCCGTTCAACGACTGGCTGAGGTGCGAAGAGATGTCGATGCCGAGTTCGGCGACAACCTTGGCAGCGACATCGGTTACATGCAAGCCGTCCAGCGCGCCGAGGCCCGAGGAGGTGACCTGGATGTCATCGCGATCCCGCAGCATGTGACGGAGCATTCCCTCCGCCATCGGGCTGCGACAAACGTTGCCTGTGCATACGAAGAGAATCTTCTTCATCGAATCCTCACAGTATACCAACTGCGGGCCGAACGTGCCATGCAGCGCGTCTCATTGCCAGGACAAGAGCACCCGGATACCCTTCAAAATGTCCACCGCCCGTTGCAGCACGACATCACGCACGTTTTGGATCTCGCCTTCCTCTTCATGCTCCCGGTCGGACGACAGCTCATCCCCATCGACCGACTGTCCATGAAACGCCTTGACCAACTGCGCCTCGGTCAAATCCTTCTTCTTTACCCGTGGTTGCAGGCTTACGGTCAGCGTCTCGTTGGTTGACGGGGAGAACACGACGTTATATTCCTTTTGTGTGTCAATCTTCACCGCCACATCCGGCGTGATTCCGTTGGGAAACAGATCAACAGGCTCGCCTCCCGCGGTGGAAGGCGGCAACACAATTTTCGCCGTCGCCAACCGCAGCGTGCGGCCATCCGCCAGCTTCATGTCCTGCCAGGCCGCCGCGGAGCCCGCGGTTTCCGAACCAACGACAATGCCGCGATCCTGCGCGCGCAATGCGCCGGCCAACGCCTCGGCACTGCCCCGCGTTTGCGCGTTCACCAGCAGCATCAACGGCGCGGAAGTCAGGTCGGCGCCCTCGGAAGAGCCGGATTTGACTGCCGAGCTTGCGTGAAAGACCCGGGCGCCCTTTTCCGAACTCTTCAGCGTGAACAGCTCCTGCCCGTCGGCCAGAAACCGGCCCGCGATCTCCGCGGCGGCGGCAAAATTCGTCCCGTCGGCGAATCGCAGATCAAGCACATAGCCCGTGACTTTTGCTTCGGCGAACTGCTTCAGTTGCGTGTCGAGCGCCGCCGGAGTCCCTTCCGTCACGTCGCTCAGGCGGATGTAGCCGATGTTGGGGTCGATGACCTCGGCGCGGGCGAGGACGGGCATGAGATGCGGTTCGGCGGCGACGACGTTGGCGTTGTTCGTCGACGGCGGTGGCTGCGAGACAATCACCACGCCGTGGCCGAGGGCGTTGAGGAGACCGTCCACCGTGGCTTTGTTGAGCAATTTGTCATTGAGCTTGTCGCGATCGACGTAGTTCGATTTGAGGACGCTGATGACCTCGGTGGTTTCCCGCAACGACGAATCGGCGGTGGCTGCGCGGCAAAACACCACCCCGCCGGCAATCACCATCAAAACAGATGCACTAATCCTCATGGCCATTATCCTCATTGTCCCTCGCTGCAAAAAGACTTTGGTTCACTAACCGGCGGCAACGTCGTCACTTCCGCGCCGCAAGGGCGGCGCTTTCGATGGTGTTGCCCGGCCCCGTTACGCCCAGAACCCGTCCAGCGTCCGTGACGGTCCATCCTCATTCCGCCGCGTGCCCGCATGAAACACGCAGACACTATCCGAGTTGGCCGCCTGTTTCAACCCTGCAATCGGCTGGCTCCGTTCATACGGGCCCGGATACCCGCCCGCCGCCTCCAATGACCAGGATTCTCATGGCGACAACGGGCGCCACTGTAGGTGAAACTTTCCGCGAGGATCAATCCCGGAAACCCCGGCTTGTCGCACAAGAAGTCGGTGAAGCTGTGATACGTTACTGCACGGCGATCTCGGACAAGTGCGCGTGGGTATCGTCTTTGCCTGACATCTGGATTTTGGATCGCGAGGACTTGAACACTCCGGACAGGGAGCTGTGCTGGGTGTCGGTCCCAAACGTCCGGTTGAGGGACGCATTCACGGCGTCGTGCGACGATACAATGATCGTGCCGGAGAGCGTGAACGACGCTGCATCACTTAATCCCTGCCCGGTGACGTCGAAGACAGCCGGGTAATTGCTGGAGGCGGTAGCGACAAACGACTCGTTGAGAGCTTTCCCGTTGCGTTTAACGGCACCGTTCCAGGAACCGCTCAAGTCAGGAAAACTCTGGGGTTGCTCGCCCTTGCATCGATATCCGCCGCTGCCGGTGGCTTTACCCCGGAACCGACCGGAGGACAGCATGTGAGCGGTGAGAGTGAACGCCGAGCCGACGCCGTTGAGCGTTTGGATGCAGGCGGCGACCACGTCGCCCTTGCTGTTGAAGCTCCAATTGCCCGCCAAGGTGATGAACCCGAATTGTTTTCGGGTGACACCGTAGCCGCTGACGGTGGAGTTGTTGGAAAAGGTCATCATCACAATGCCCTTTTCAGAGCCCAGAATGCTGACCTGCCAGGTGCCGACCGGCGAAATGGTTTGCCCGCGCGATAGTGCCGGTTGATCGAGCAAAACGCCCAAAAAAAAGCGCAAATCACGAATGACCGCTTCATTACCTCCTCCTTATTGTTACGAACGTCCCCAGTGCGAGCTTTTAGCGTATTTCCCCTTGCAGGGCAAAGAAAAAAGTGGTAAGAATAGAGGCCCGTGGCGAGCTGGAATTTTGCGCGAAAACCGAGCGTAATTGCCACAAGAGCCTGGAAGGGAACTCGTAACGTAAGGATGCTGGTCGGACACACCGAAATCTGGGATGTTTGAGCTAACTTTTCGGTGGCATGAAAGGGAGACGAACACGTCTAGGGAATTCTAATGAAGAAAACACTTACAATCGGGGCAATCACAACTCGTGGTCTTTTGGGTGGCTTGGCCTTCTTGGCGGCTTGCGGCATTTCGACGGTCGCTTCCGCAGGCACGAGAACGATACGTGTCGTTGCGTACAATATTGATGCCGACCAGGGACAAAGCGGTGCTCAGTATACCCTTCCGCAACCCGGCTTGATTGCTCCCTCCAGCGGCGGAAGCGTGACAAATGGCGGCGTGCTCGAAGGGATCGGGGAAGAGGTTGTTAACGGCGATCCGGCGCAGCCAATCGACGTCCTCGCCTTGGAAGAGACGACCAGCAACTCGACAACCGTTCAGCCGATCGTGGACGGTTTGAACGCTTTCTATTCATCTCGCAACATCCCCGCCGGGTATGCGATGAGCCCTTACCAGGCAACGGAGAGTGGCGGTGACCCCACCAGTGGAAACGGCCCCAGCGCGATGGTGTACAATACGAACACGTTGCAATTGGTCGCTTCGGTCGGAGTCGGCACGCCAAGCGGAGCGGGGAATGGGGAATATCGTCAGGTGGTGCGCTACGAGTTTGCGCCGGTCGGTGTTCCGCCGATGACAAATAATGAGTTTTACATTTATGTGAGCCACTACAAAGCGAGCTCAGGCAGCGCCAACGCGGCTCTCCGCAATGGCGAGGCCCAGATCGTCCGCGCTGACTCGGCAACGTTGCCGAGCAACGCTCGAATTCTTTACATGGGCGATTTCAATTGCAGTACCAGCACGGAACCCATGTACCAAACGCTCACCGGGGCAGGAACAAATCAAGCCTACGATGCCTTGAATCCATCCGATTTATACAACATAACCTGGAATTCATCCACTCTGACGGCGCTCACCGAATCGGCGACGAGTCTGAGCACGCGGGACGATTATCAGTTGATGACGAGCAATGTTCTTTACGCCGTGACGGGCGGCGGGCTGGCGCACGTTCCCGGGACGTACCACACGTTCGCCAACAATGGCACGATCCCCTACCGCTGGGGCGTCAATTCCGGTTCGGATACGGCGCTCAACACCAATCTAACGACGAATGTGACGGGGATCACCGCCACACAGCTCTACCAGTATCTCACCACCGCCACCGATCACCTGCCCGTGGTGGCCGATTACACCATCCAAGCCCCCACCGTCTTCATGATCGTGATGGAGAACGAGAACTGGGCGTCGATCAGCGGCAATGCGGCGGCGCCGTACATCAACAACACCCTGCTGCCGATGGCCTCGCACGCCGAACAATATTACAATCCCCCCGGCAACCATCCCAGCCTGCCGAACTACTTGTGGCTGGAGGCAGGGACGAACTTTGGCGTCACGGCTGATGAAGATCCTTCGGTTGCCAGTCAGACCACGACCAATCACCTCGTCACGCTGCTCAATAACGCCGGCATCTCGTGGACATCCTATCAGGAGGACATCAGCGGCACCGTCTGCCCCCTCACGGCCACCAACCAGTACGTTCCGGAACACAACCCGATGGTGTATTTCGATGACGTCACGAACACGAACAGCACCGGCTCGACCTATTGCATTGCCAATGTGCGTCCGTGTTCGGAACTGGCAGGCGACCTGCAAAGCAATGTGGTCACGCGCTACAACTTCATCACGCCGAACCTCTGCGACGACATGAACGGCAACACAGGGTGCCTGACCGGTAATGCCTTGATTACGCAAGGTGACACGTGGCTCTCCAACACCGTGTCGACCATCCTGAGTTCCCAGGCCTACAGCAACAACGGCGTCATCTTCATCACCTGGGATCAAGGGCAGGGTGGCAATGGCCCGATTGGTATGATCGTCCTTTCACCCTGGGCCAAGGGTGGCGGCTATTCCAACACCATCTACTACACGCACAGCTCCACGCTGCTGACGCTGCAGAAACTCTTCAACGTCGGGCCCTGGCTTGGCGACGCCGCGAACGCCACCGACCTGAGCGATCTGTTCATCAACGGGGCGCAACTGGCGGTCAGCCCGGCATCTGGGTTTTCCTCCAGCGGCGGACAGTTCGGTCCCTTCAGTCCCAGCAGCCAGACATATACGCTCAGCAACACGGGTGGTGTGGCGATGGTTTGGTCGGTGACCAACACGGTCACCTGGCTCACGCTCTCCGCCACCAACGGCACGCTGGCGGCAGGCGGCAGCACGAACATCATCGTTTCGATCAACACCAACGCGAACAGTCTGGCTGTCGGCTCGTACTCGGATACAGTTGCGTTTGCCACGTCCAACGGCTCTGGTAATACGACGGAACCCGTCAACCTGACCGTTAACAATGCGTCTGGCGTGCTCACCGTCAGCCCATCGTCAGCATTCAACTCCGGAGGCCCGACGGGCGGGCCCTTCACCCCGATCAGCCAGACCTACACCTTGACCAACGTTGGAGGGGCGGCACTGGTCTGGACGGCGAACAACTCCGCAACATGGCTGACGCTTTCCGCCACCATCGGGACACTGACAGCCGGTGCCAGCACGAGCGTTACCGCCACCATCAACACCAATGCCAACAGCCTTGCATCCGGCATGTATTCGGACACGATCGGATTCACCAACACCGAGACCGGCTCCGGTAATACAACGCGCGCCGTCAACCTCGACACCTTCTGGTTCTACGACGACTTCAGCACGTTTGCGTCGGGCAACCTTGTCGGCCAAGCCACCTGGACCCAACTGGGCACGATATCCAGTTCGGCGGTGCAGATCACGGGAGGCCGGGCCGGGTTTACCGGCGGGCTGACGGTCAACGGCCAGACGGCGTACAAGAATTTCACACTGACCAACGAGACGGTGTTCTATGGCCTTACCCTGACGGTGACCAATACGGCAACTACCAACAGCGTCCCGTACATCGCGGCGCTGTATCAGGGCAGCAACGCCACCGGGAGCGTCGGGTACCGTTTGGCAGTCGGGTCACCCAACTCGGCTCTGACGAATTACGTGCTCGGCGTCAAGATCACGCCGGCTTCGAATGACCCGGTCACCTTCGGCACCAACGGTCTCAGCTACGGGACCCGTTATCGCGTGATCGTCCAAGCGGCTGGCACCAATGCGATCGTGTACGTGAATCCAACCAGCGCTATTCTCGGGGCGCAGACGCAGTACGCGCACAATATTGCCCCGAGCACATTGTCATCGGTGGGGTCGTTCGCGATCTTGCAGCTGGGCAGCAGCACGGCACCCAGTGCTGGTGGCTTGATCGGCAAGGTCGTCGTCGCCGACGACTTCGGGACCGTGTACACAGATTTGCTCGATGCCGCACCGACTGCCAGTTTTACCGCCAGTCCGACCAACGGCGCGGCTCCGCTGTCCGTGACCTTTACGGACAATTCCACTGGCAACGTCACCAATTGGTCCTGGATCTTTGGCGATGGCGGCACAACCAACCTGACGACCAACAGCGTGCTCTACACCTATGACACTGCAGGAGTCTACACCGTGACGGAAATCGTCAGCGGCGCGGGCGGATCGAGCACGGACACGGTGGCCAACTACATCACCGTGCCGCCGCCACCGGTGGCGAGCTTCATGGCGAGTCCGACCAGTGGGGCGGCGCCATTGAGCGTGGGCTTCACGGACCAGTCGTCCGGTTCGATCACAGGCTGGGCGTGGGCGTTTGGGGATGGCAACACGTCAATGAGCCAGAGCCCATCGAACATCTACGCGAATCCGGGCACTTATACCGTGCAGGAGATCGTCAGCGGCCTGGGTGGGTCCAGTACTGACACCGTGTCGAACTTGATCAGTGTTTATGACCGGTTCGTGTGGTGGCAGCAGGGCTACGGCGTCACCAACTGCGCGTTATGTGATGGTAGCGCCTCCTACACGGGCGACGGCATGAGCAACACCAACAAGTTCATGGCCGGCTTCAACCCCACCAACGCAGCGGCATACCTGCACGTCATTAGTGTCGTGAAGTCGGGCGCGAACATCACGGTTACGTATCTCGGCGCCAGCGGCGACACGACGTATCCGGGTGGCCCAAGCGACCGCACAAACATACTGGAATACACGTACGGCACCGGCAACGGGAGTTTCACGTCGACCAACTTCACGGGCGCTGTGACGAACTTCCTCGGTGTTGATTACAACAGCGTTAACGGAGGAACAGGACTCGGTACCGTCACCAACATGACGGATACGGGGCGCGCGATCAGCGGCGTCACGGATCTGTACTACCGCGTGCGCGTGTTGTTGCCGTAACACCGCTTGGAAATAGCCGGGGCTGGTACGTTCTCCACAAGGAGGCGTCGTCCGCGCGCCAGAACGCCCGTTTGCGCGGCAAACCGCAGGCGTGGGGCATGTTCGACGGTCGCGCTGGCGGTGCTTTCGCCGTGATTCTTACGGATGGAAAATGTTGCGTTGCCCGTCCCGGGGCTACCACACGTACGATGCTGGACGGAAGAGAGCGGTTTCTGGCCAGGATTGGTTCGGCAAGCGCAACCGCTTCCAGCATGGCATATCGTTGCCGGCCCAGGTAACTTCAAAGCCAGTCGCAAGAAAAGCATCATTTACCGAATGGACAAGTTCGGACGAGGGGGCTTCGCCGGATGATGTAACAACAAGTGGTGCTACAGTTCCTGTGGCACGTTCTTGTAGCGGGAACATGCCAAGAGTTCTGTTCTTTGCGATGTTCCGCGAAAAACGGGCGCGAGCATATCGGGTGGAATTGGACCAAAAGCTGGCGCGGGCCATCCTGCGATCTGGAGGCCGCTGTCTATTGATGAAGCAAACTCCTCTGCCTCTACGTCGTCCGGCAGGTACAAAATCACCGCTCTACCGGCAGGTTTCCGTTTTAGGGAATCACGAAATTTACTCATTTGCTCATTGAACAAAATCTCTCGCGGCCAGTTCTGCATTGCTAAAAAATCGATTTGCTGTGCTTGGGCTAGGTTCGCTGACTGGAGCCGGTCAATTTCCAGATTTGAAATGCGGTATGAAGCTCCAAAAGCAATCATTTCAATCCCCAACCCGATCACCACCGCCCATCCACACCGCTGCGTAAACCGCTCAGGGAAGTGGTATCGTTTAGCCAATAATTCGCCCATACAGCCCGCAAAAATTGCAATGATGCTCACAAGCTCCAAAGCCTCCCAAAACGAAAGCCAAGAGGGTGAAGAAAAGACTGACAATGACGCAATCATCCGGTTCCAAGAATTTACGTTTTACTGCATCGAGTCTTCCGGCTTGGCGCTGGTCGCAGCGGGAGTATTGATGGTTGTTGGAATAAAGAGAAAGCAAAAAATAGATGTTGACAAGCTATTGCGCTAAGTATAAAATTACCACCATGAAGAACACGAGAGCGCCTCAACTCGAAACATCGCAAGTGATTCGGGACATTCGAGAGGCTTGTTCCAATGAACTTGCGGCGGTTGAATTTCTTGAGCAACACCGATGGGGCGACTCGCCTTGCTGCGTTCACTGCCAGTCCACTAACGTCTACAAGATGGTAGACGACAAGACCGGCGTGCGAAATAAGCGGTTCCTGTGGCGCTGCCGCGATTGCAAGGAGCAATACACCGTCCGCATTGGCACTGTGTACGAAGAATCCCGAATCCCGCTCAAACACTGGTGTTATGCGTTCTGGCGAGCCTCTACCTCCAAGAAGGGTGTGAGCGCGTTGGAAATCATGCGGCATTGCCAGATCAGTTACAAGTCAGCCCTGTTCCTGATGCATCGCATCCGCTTCGCAGTAGCGCCGGATGGTTCCGCACCAAAGCTCAAGGGCCGTGTTGAAGCCGATGAAACTTTCATTGGTGGCAAGCCCCGTCCGTTTAACTATCACCGTGGCATGGCACGACGCACGAAGAAAGCACCCGTGTTCGCCATGGTCGAACGTGACGGTTCAATTCGTCGCCTTGTGGTTCCGACCGTCAGTGCCAGAAACTTGCGGGCGGCATTGGCGCAATACGTTGATCGCAGCGCAACGCTACGCTACTGACGGATGAGAACCCCGCATACCTTGGTAGTCATTCTCGGTTTGAAGGCGGTCACTTCACTGTGCATCACGGCAGCGGCGAATACGTCGCTTTCAACGGCGCTCACATCAATACCGCAGAATCTTCGTTCGCCATCTTGAAGCGCGGCATCAACGGCATCTTCCATGCGGTCAGCAAGAAGCATCTGCATCGCTACGTTGGTGAGTTTGATTTCCGGTGGAACACCCGCAAGCTGAATGACGGTGACAGGACGACAGCGGCGATTCGGAGTGCAAACGGGAAGCGGTTGATGTACCGTTACGTTGAACCGAACAAGGCAGCATAATCTATGGCAAAAGCGCGAAATCGTAAGCGAAAGAAGAAGCCGGGGCCAAAGACCGAACGTCTCAAGATCAACATGGACTTCGTGTCGGCAATCAAGGCGTCTTTGGCAAAGAAGAAGCCGGTTTCAGGCTGGCCAGAGCCAGCGACAGAATAGTGTCTTATGGCACATCTTTGTACATCCCGCCTCCTGTTGCGTTATGTACACACTTCCGGACGTTAACGTTTTACGACCGAAGCTGCTATGGCAGAAGACACTGCGTGGCACGCAAGGTGCTTGGATTGAGGCGAGGGCATTTTTTGATGTGGGGCCACACACAGTAGAAAGGCAATTCATGGAACCGAGCGAACCAGCAAGAAACGGGGCGGACCTTGCCGATGTCCGCATCTTGATTATTGATGACGACAACATCAACGCGATGTTGGCCAAAAGCGTCCTGGAACGGCTGGGATGCATAATTCAAATCTCATCCAATCCGGTAAAAGCGCTCGAAAAGTACGCGCGCGACAAAGACACGATCGATCTGGTGCTTGTGGATTATTTCATGCCCACCATGGACGGAGGCGCGACGGTCGATCACCTGCGAAAGCTCAATCCAGAGATCAAAGTGCTCCTCTTTTCGGGTGCGGACGAAATGCGGCTGCGGCAAATCATCCGTCAGCATTCCATCGAGGGCTACCTTCATAAACCTCTGCGGAAAGAAGAAGCGCAGCGGATCATTCGCGAGATTTTCCCGGCACGATCCGAGCCGGTAGCCAGCACCTGACCCGCCCGTCGATCCGGAAGGCATGAACGCCACACGCATTCCTCCTGGCGGAAATGCGCCGGCGGCAAACGATCCGATAACACAATCCCCGGATCAATCCTGCTTGCCGGTCTGACCGTGCGTCCCACCGAGTGTTCTCACGACGGCGTTGTAATTGGTGACCAACTCGTTGTATTTGCGGATGCTGGCGTTCAGGTCGGCGGCCAGTTGTTCAATCCGGGCATTGGCTTCTTTCATGCGTTCATCGCGCAGCGCCACGGCGTTCGCCCAATTCGTGATCGCACCCTTAAGTTGATCCCGTTCCAAGGTCAGTTGCGAGTCGCGCGTAGTTCACGAAGAGCAGGCGACATCAACGGCGGACAGACAAGCTGAGAATTCATTGTTGCGGGCAAAGTCACATCTGTTGTCTCCCTGGCATCCCCTCGTTGACTCTGTAAATCCCTTGCGACTCTCTGTTCTCCGACTTGCGCTTTCAGGCATACAATCGCCTTGCTATTGAAATGGTCTTTTGAGCGCACCAACCACACGCAAAAAGAATTCCAAGGAGCGCCACGTCCGTGGGGCCGACAGGCAAATCCCATTGATACGCAATTGCGAAACCGAGCAAAGCCGCGATACCACCAACCAATGAGGCGAGGACCATAAGCTGACGCATATTGTCAGCGAATAAATGCGCGGTCAACGGCGGAATCAGCAGGAAGCCAAACGCAATCAGCGGCCCCACGCTGAGCACGGCCATCGACACCGTCAACCCGATGAGCAGGTACAGCAACACATCCCAGAATAATACGCGCTTCCGCAATGTGGCCGCCATGTCGCGGTCGAACGAGACAAACAGCAATTCCTTGTAGAACAGCCCGAGTACGAGGAGCACGACTGCCAGTGCGGCGGCTGTCAGAGTGAGATCAAAGTTGGAAATCGTGATGACCTCGCCCTTCAGCAAATCAAGCCAACCGATCTCGGCGTAGCGATTCTTCGACAACAACAAGATGCTCGCGGCGGCGGCGACGACGTACGCCGTACCCAGCCGCCCCTCCGCCATACCGCGTCCGCGTCGCTCCAGAAACGCCAGGACGAGGATTGCGACCAACGAAAACGTGAGTGAACCGAGAAACGCCAGCGTGTGTTCGCCCTGCGAACTATGGGCTGTCACATCGGCCCCTAACCACATCGGCAGTGACAGCGCCAGGGCCACACCCGTGGATGAGATTTGTGGCAACGCCACACCCATGAATACCAATCGTCGCAGCACGAGGAACACGCCGACCAGTGGACAGGCAAGTCCGATGAGCACGCTGGTGTAGACGGAATTGCGCAACAGAAAATCGGGCGAGAGAATTTGGCGTAGCGTGTCCATATTAGCTCATCTCCATTTCAAGAATCTCTGCCATCCGTTCCGGCGTGAGCAACTCCGCCACGGTGCCGTGCAAGACCCTGCCGTCGTGCAGCCAGATAATTTGTCGCGCGTGTTTGCGAACAAGCGGCAGGTCGTGTGTGACCAGCAGGACCGTCAACTTTCGTTTCTCATGTATCTCCGTGATGAACTCCAACAGCGAGTGTGTGGCCGCCGCGTCGACGCCGGCGGTGGGCTCATCCAACACCAGCACGTTCGCCTTTGTGGCCAAGGCCCGCGCGATGAGCACGCGCTGTTTTTGACCGCCGGAAAGCTCATTGAATCGTTGGCGCGCGAATTCTCCCGCATCCGTTGCCTTCAGACATTCGCGAGTGAAGTCGCGCTCAGCTTGCGGGACACGACGGCCGGGCCCGACGCGTTCATAAACCCCCATGAGCGCCACCTCAAATCCCGTCAATGGATAGAGTGGATCGAATTGAATTGTCTGGGGTACATACCCGAAAATCACCGGGGCATCGATTCGGACGCGTCCCGAGATCGGCGACAGGAGTCCCAGCAACGTCTTCAGCAGTGTGGATTTGCCCGAACCGTTTGCGCCAAGGAGCGCAGTGAAACTGGCGCAGGCAATGGAGAGTGAAATACCGGAGAGCACCGGTTGGTTGTTGTAGCCGATGCTCAAGTTATCCAGGGTGATCAGGGATTCGCTCATGGGCTCGTCGGGCCGGACCCGCCCCGAAAGTTTTCGGGAGGGGTCCACATCCCGTGTGTTCATTTCTTTACGGCCGCGACCATGGTCTTGATGATGTAGTCCATCATTTCAATGTAGGTATCCGTACCCGGCACGCCGCCCGGCATAATCGGCAGTTTCACCAATGTGACGCCGGCTTGCTCGGCGATAAGCCTCGGCACTTTCTCCGGGAACTGCGGTTCGCCGACGACAATTGGCACGTGCTCGGCCTTCATCGAAGAGACCAGTTCCTCAATGTGGCGCGCTGTGGGATCGATACCGGGTTTGAGTTCGACCGTGCCAAAATACTTCAGGCCGAAACGCTTGGCGAAGTACGGCCAGTGTTCATGGTACGAAACGAACGCCGCGCCCTTGATTGGTGCAGCCTCCGTTTTCCACTCGGCGATTTTGGCGTCGAGTTTGGCGAGGTAGGCATCGCGATTGCGTTTGAATTCGGCTTCGTGTTCCGGCGCAAACGCCACGAGTGCATCGCAGATTTCCGCGACGGCGGTCTTTGCCAGGACCGGGTCGAGCGTATAATGCGGGTTGCCGTACGGATGCACGTCGCCTTCGGAATGGTCCGTGGACTTCGGCACATCGAGCGGCGTGATGCCTTTCGCGCAATCCACATAGCCGACGTTTCCCTTCTGAATGCGCGGGTTTTTGCTGGCTTCCAACAACGCCGGCAGAAATGCGTGCTCGCAATCGAAGCCCACGAGCACGATGAGATCGGCCCGATTCATTACCGGGACGAAGCTCGGCTTCATCGGCACGCCGTGCGTGTCTTCGATGCCGGTCGCCAAGCTGCGCACCTCCACGAGATCGTCGCCGACCTCGCGGGTGAAGTCGGCCAAGTCAGTGAGTGTGGTGACGACGCAGACTTTCGCCTGCGCCGCGGACGCGATCATACCGGCCATCAACAATAAACGGAATAGTTTCATGATTGTTTTCTCCTTTCTTTAATTAGCGTTGTTGCCAGCCGTGTGAGTGGGCACCGATGATCCACGCCCATTGCAGGTACACCGCATCGTCGCTTTTCAACCCGGATACGGCATTGTGGTCGGTGTACGTGTACTGCAGCCGCAATTGATTCCAGTGACTGAGCGCCCAGGTGACGTACGGCGAGCAGGCATACGTGATGTCGTGTTCGTTCTCTGCGTTTTGCACGTAGTCGAACAGAAACCCAGTGGACCATTGTCGGTGTAACTTCCACGTCAGGTATGAGTACATCCCGAACGAGCCGACGGAGCGACTGAACTCGTCCCCGTCGCCGGGAGTCCCATCGGGGTCCACGAGATACCGGTTGTCGCTGTACAACAACTCCGTTCCCCACGTGAGACTGCGGAATTGATTGTCACGCAGCGGCACGTAGCGCACCTGGAAGTCTAGGCCGCCCAAGCGACGTTCGTGTTCGGTCATCGGCAATCCGCCGGGACCTGTCTGTGCATCGATACCCCCGCGATCGTTGGTGCGGGGGTTGAACAAACCCGACACGCCCATCTCAGCCTGCCAATCCGGCGTCAGGTCGAAGTACGTGGATAACCGGCTCCAATAATTCAATTCATCAATGCTGCGGAACCCACCCGGATCGCTCGGGGGAGAGTCGCCGCCAAACGAATCGCCGACGCCCACGGTCCAACTGACGTAGTGCTCGACCGGTACGAGCCAGTTGAGTTGCAACCCATCGGTGCGCGACTCGCCGCCGATGTATTGGTCGATCGCCAACGGGCGGTTCACCATCGGCAGTTCGTGGTCGTGGATGTACTCCAGCTTTCCGAATTCACCGAAGAAGCGGCCAGCCTTCAATTCCAGATTCCACGGCAACGACGTCGTTTGCAGCGCCGCTTCCTCGATGCCGAACGTGGATTCGCCCGTAGCCGCATCTGCGGAAGCGTTGGCGACCACATACCCTTTCGCAAACGGATCCACCGACGCCGCTACGTTCAACTCGACCGACCGCTGCCAGATGTCGAACCCGCCGGGCCGGTTGCTACTGGTCTCGCTTGAATTCCGGGAGCGATACGAAAACACTGTCTCCCCGACCAAGCCAATGGAGGGGTTGAACTCGCTCATCAAGGTCTTCTTCTGCGCCTCGACCACCTTGTCCACTTTTTCATCCACTTCCTTCAACTGCTCCGGTGTCACCGCCCCCGCGGGCACAGTTACGGACGTGGGCGGCGCGGACGTTTTGGCTGTTTCCAACTCCTGGATCTTCTGCTGTAGCTGCTGCATTTGTTGCTTCAACGCGTCGAGGGCACCGTTGGTGCCGTCGGCGCGAGCGGCACACGGCGTCAGTAGCGCCGTCGCCAGTACGACTCTGCGAAGATATCGCTTCACCTGAGTTTCCTCCTGCAAAATAGGTTATGCCGGCCGACAGTTTGGGCCGGATGTTCAATTTAGATAACTACTACTGCGAGATTATGCCGGGGAAGCAGGAGGAGCGCGGCTGGCGGTAGCCGCGGCGAAAACAGTCAGCGGACGAAAATGATCAATCCGCGGCAGCGTGTCGGCAAACACGAGCGCCACGACTACGAGGGCGACTGCGACCGGCACGTCGGACGAAACCGCCATCGCCCATTGGCAGGCACTACAGTGGTCGGGTTCGTTCAGGCCGCATTTGTCTTCGTGGTGGTGGACGACCCCGAAATAGAGGGCGACGCTCAGATACAGGAGGGAAACCACCCAGGTTGCGCCACGCCGCTTCATGATGCCGTGCGAGAATTTGCCAGCGCCACATCGGAAAGTCAAGTGCCCTTGCTCGCGAGTGACTTGATGTTGGCGCGGAGTTGTCGGTAGACTGGCGCAGGTTTGCGGCGGCGGGAAAGGAACGAATTCATGCGGAATAGCTTTCTTCCTTGCAGGGAAATAGACGGAGCGGGATTCTGGAGGGCCCAATGGCGCTTGCGCAAGGTCTGAAGTCGGTGAATATATACAAGGGGGGAGGGGATGGATGGTATGGGGGCGAAGACGAGGTTGCGGCAGTGGTACGGGAGAATTGGCGGGGTCACCGGCGCGGTCGCCGTGTGCGCGCTCGGTTGGGCACTGGATTTTGCCACGACCTGGATCGCGCTTGGTCGGGGACGCGCCGTGGAAAGTCAGCCGCCGGCCACGCACGTGTTTCACGCGCTGGGACTTCCGTCGGGCATGATCATGTATGAAGCGCTGATCACAACCCCGGCGATCTTCCTTGGTTGTCGGCTGGCCACGCGCGCTCTTTGTAACGGTTCCATGGATCATCCGGTGGAAACGATGCTTGGGGAGCAGATGTCTTTTGCTTCGATTGGCGCCATCTCGGTCATCGTGGCCGCATTCAATGCCCAGTACTTGATCTAACCGGTCGGGACAGATGTCAGATGGGGTCCGGGCGCTGCGTGAGGATCGGTATCTGCTGGTCGAGCGGCCCAACATCCGGTAAATTCTCGACATATTGAAAGCACAGAAGCTCATTCCAGTCTTGGTGGTCGCCGCCGGGCTGCTAGCGTATCAGAATAGTCTCACCGGCTCATTCGTCTTTGATGATATTGTCTCCATCAAGAGGAATCCGACCATTGTTCATCTCTGGCCGGTATGGCAAGTGTTGTCCACGCCCCATGGGAACGGTCTTCCGGTAGAGGGTCGGCCACTCATCAATCTCTCGCTGGCGGTCAACTACGCGCTGGGTGGCTATGCCGTGTGGGGCTATCACGCCCTGAATCTGGCGATTCATATTCTGGCGGGGCTGACGTTGTTAGGTGTGTTACGTCGGACGTTGCTGCAGCCGACGCTGCGCGAACGATTCGGTGCGTCGGCAACCGGTTTGGCCCTGGCCATGGCGGTTCTCTGGACGGTTCATCCCCCGCAAACGGAGTCGGTGACCTACGTGATCCAGCGGGCGGAATCGATGATGGGATTGTTTTACCTGCTAACGCTTTACTGTTTCATACGCGGCACAGGGTCAAACCGACCATGGCGATGGTGCGGTTTGTGTGTAACCGCCTGCGCGCTGGGGATGGCCAGCAAAGAGGTGATGGTCTCAGCGCCGTTGATGGTGATGCTCTATGACCGCACATTTGTCTCGGGGTCGTTTCGAGAGGCATGGCGACGGCGACGGCCACTATATCTGGCGTTGGCCGGCACCTGGATTTTGCTGGCGTATCTGGTAACGAGCGCGAGTGGTCGTAGCGGGACCGCCGGTTTTGGCGGGAAGATCCTCTGGTGGCAGTACGCCTTAACCCAGTCTTATGCAATAACGCGGTATCTCGCGCTTGCGGTCTGGCCGCGTCCGCTGGTTTTCGATTACGGAACCAGTCTGGTCACAGACATCGGGCGGTTGGCGCCATGCATACTGATGGTTGGTTTGCTGGTGGTTGGCACGGGGATCAGCGTATGGCGGTGGCCGGCCCTCGGTTTCCTTGGATGTTGGTTCTTCGCGACTCTGGCGCCGAGTTCCAGTTTCGTGCCGGTCGCGACCCAGACCATGGCTGAACATCGCATGTATTTGCCGTTGGTCGCAGTCGTCGCCGCGGTGGTGGTGGGCGGGTTCACGCTGATACGGGATATCGCCGGAGCGCAACATAAGACGTGGAAACCGGTCGCATACGGAGCGAGTGGAATGGTTGCCTTGGTGCTGACGATTCTCACCATTCAACGCAACAACGATTACCACTCGGAGTTCTCAATCTGGCAGGACACTGTGGCCAAGTGTCCTGACAACCCGCGAGCCCGCACAAATCTGGGGTTCAACTTGCAACAAGCCGGCCGCTTGCAGGAGGCGATCGGGCAGTATGAGCAAGCGCTACGGCTCGACCCCGATTACGCCGATGCGCACCTCGACCTGGGGAGTATCTTGTTGGGATTGGGCAGATCGCAGGAGGCGGCTGTTCAGTGCCAGGAAACGCTTCGGCTCATGCCGCACCATATCGGGGCGCGCGTCAACCTCGGAAACGCCCTGCTCCAGATGGGAAAGGTGCCGGAAGCGATCGCAGAATACGAGCAGGCGTTGCGAATCAAGCCCGATTTCGTCGAGGCACACAACAATTTGGGGAACGCCCTGCTGCGACTGGGCAAACTGTCGGAAGCAATGGAACATTGGGACCAAGCGCTACGGATCAAACCCGGTTACGTCGATGCGCACATCAATTTGGGAATCGCCCTGTTGCGACTGGGCCGGCTGACGGAGGCGATGGGGCATTGGGAGCAAGTGGTGCGGCTCAGGCCTGATTACGCCGAGGCCCACTACGATCTGGGAATCTGTCTGACAAAGACGGGCAAGATTCAGGACGGGGTCACGCAGTACGAGGAGGCGTTGCGGCTCAAGCCGGATTTGGTCACGGCGCAAAACGATCTGGCGTGGTTGTTGGCAACACGCACTCCGGCAGAAGGCGGCGACCCGGTCCGCGCTGTCACGTTGGCTCAAGGGGTCTGCGAGCGCACCGGGAAGCATGTGGCAACGTATCTCGATACGTTGGCCGTCGCCTACGCGGCTGCGGGCCAATTCGACAAAGCCATCGCCACCGCAGAGGAGGCGGTCGAACTTGCCCGTTCCGACGGACAAGTGCAGTTGGTCAGCCGGATCGAGATGCGGCTGAGACTCTACCAAACAGGCCGCGCGTACCATCAATCCGAAGGCGGGGCCAGTCTGCAGGTTCCGTGACCCGTGCCGCGGTCAATTCGGAAGCGGGTCCGCCGTTGGCACGACGAATGTTTCACCGATCTCACGGATCACAATCCGATCGGCCCTGTCACCTGCTGCAGTGACGAACCGCTCGAAAAGTGTTTTCTAGTCAATGGAAAGTGGTGTATAAGTGGAGGCAGACATTGGACGAACGAGGGACAATTTCCTCCACAACCGCGAAAAAACCATGCATACCCAGCCGTCAAGAAATCTCCACGGGTGTCACGAAGGCCCAGGATGAACATCAATCTCAACACCATTGCGGTCACGCTGGATAATAGCGAACGGATTCAGTGCGCCGCCGGGACGACCATCCGTGATGCTCTCCCCCAACGCCAATCGCCGGAGGGGCTGCATTACGTGGGCGCGCTGGTCAACAACGATGCGGTTTCGCTTACCTATCCGTTGGAGGTTGACAGCAACGTCGCGTTGCTGACGCGGGGCGACCCGCACGGTTTCCAGATTTACCGCCGCTCGGTTTGGTTTTTGCTGGCGAAGACGGTCAAGGAACTGTTCCCGGATGCTCATTTTGCGGTGGAGCACTCGCTGGGTGCGGGCTTTTTCTGCAGCTTCGAGATGGATGGCAAGCCGGGCATTTGCGAGGAGCAATTGCAGAGCATCGACCAGAAAATGCGGGCGACCGTCGAGCGTGACGTTCCCATCGAAATGCGCAAGATCGCCTTCACGGAGGCTGTTCAGCGGTTCGAACAGGAGAAACAGTGGGACAAATACAACCTGCTGCGCTTCCGCAATCCGCCCAAAATCGCAACGTGGTGGTGCGAGAATTTTTCCGATCTCTCGCACGGCCCGCTGGCTTCGGACACGGGCGCGCTGGCGCCGTTCAAGCTGATTCTGTACCCCCCCGGTTTTGTGCTGCAGATTCCCGAGCAGGCGAATCCAAAAACGTTGCCGCCGTTCGAGCCACAGCCGCAATTGTTCCAGATTTTTCAGGAACACAAGGAATGGGGCCGCGTTCTCGGCGTCAACACGGTGGGCCGTCTGAACGAGATCATTGCCATGCGGGAGATCGGCGATTTCATCAAGATTGCCGAGGCCTTTCACGAGAAGAAAATCGCGCAGATTGCCGATCACGTTTACAAACATCGGAACCAAATCAAGTGGTGCCTGATCGCGGGGCCATCGTCTTCGGGCAAGACCACCTTTGCCAAGCGGCTGGCCGTGCAATTGCGCGTCGATGGTCTGCGGCCCGTGACCATTTCCGTGGACAATTACTTCGTCAACCGCGAGCAAACGCCACGGGATGCAAGCGGTGAACCCGATTTCGAAAACCTCGAGACGGTGGACCTGGCGCTGTTCAACGAGCATCTGATGCGATTGGACAAGGGCGAAGAGGTCGAACTGCCCACCTTTAATTTCGAAAAGGGCTGTCGCGAATATCACGGCGAGAAATTGCGGATTGAACCTGGCCAGATCGTCCTTGTGGAAGGCATTCACGGGTTGAATCCGCGCCTCACGCAATCCGTGCCACCCGCGCACAAATTGCGGATCTACATCAGTGCGCTGACCCAGTTGAATCTTGATTCGAACAACCGGATCTCGACGACGGACAACCGGCTGGTGCGGCGGCTGGTGCGGGACAATAATTATCGCGGCAACTCGGCGCTGACAACATTGAGCATGTGGCCGAGCGTGCGCCAGGGCGAAAGGACCTGGATTTTTCCCTACCAACAGGCGGCTGACATTGCGTTCAACTCGGCGCTGGATTACGAACTGGCCGTGCTCAAACCGCTGGTCGAACCGTTGCTGGCCGAGGTCAAGCCGCACCACTCGCAGTACGCGGAGGCGCGGCGCCTACAGGAGTTCCTGTCCAGTTTTCTGAGTGTCTCCGATCACCTGGTCCCGCCGACGTCGATCCTGCGGGAGTTTATCGGCCATAGCAGCTTCCGTTACTGAGACAAGCGAATGAAAAGAACCAACCCCTGCAAGAGCGCTCGCCTTGCCGGAACGACTGGAGGTTTTTCCCGTGAATGAGACGATCTCGCCCGCATTCGTGCGCGCCATTCCCAAAACCGACCTGCATTTGCACCTGGACGGTTCGTTGCGAATCCCGACGTTGATTGAGTTGGCGAAGGAACTTCGCGTCAAGCTGCTGTCGTACAGCGAAGACGGATTGCGGCGGTTGGTGTTCAAGGACAAGTACGCCAACCTGCCCGAGTACCTGAGGGGATTCGCCTACACGTGCGCAGTGATGCAAACCGCCGAGAGTCTGGAGCGCATCGCCTGCGAGTTGGCGGAGGACAATCTCGCGGAGGGCGTCCGCTACATCGAGGTCCGGTACGCGCCGCAGCTGCACGTCAACGACCAGCTCAACATGGAAGAGGTGGTCACCGCCGTCTGCCGCGGACTGGAGCGCGCCCGCCGGCGACACAATCAATCCCGTGCGGTCATCTCGGGCGCGGACGTGCCGTTTCACTTTGGCATCATCGCCTGCGCGCTGCGGTTCTTCGTGCCGCCGATGTCGCCGTACTATCGGCGGTTGTTTGAGGTCATGTCGTACGCGGCCCCGAAACAGGCGTTTGCGGCTGCCTCGATGGAGTTGGCGCGAGCGGCGGTGGACCTGGCGCACAACAAGGGCTTGCCGGTCGTCGGGTTCGACCTGGCCGGGGCGGAGGCGGGTTATCCCGCTGAAGACCACAGCGCGGCGTATCAGTACGCGCACTCCCACTTCATCCGCAAGACAGTGCACGCGGGCGAAGCGTATGGGCCCGAATCGATTTTCCAGGCGATCACGAAATGCTACGCCAACCGTATTGGGCACGGGACATGGCTATTCGCGCACGAAATGATCCAGAATCCGAACATCTCCGACCCGAAAGCGTACTGCCAATATCTCGCCGAGTACGTAGCCAGCCAGCGCATCACCATGGAAGTCTGCCTCACCAGCAACGCACAGACCCTTCCGCGGATGCGGGACCTATCTCATCATCCTCTGCGCCAGATGCTCGACCACGAGCTGTCCGTATCCATCTGCACCGACAACCGGCTGATGTCGAACACGAGCGTGACCAAAGAACTGCTCATTGCCATCGACAAGCTGAAGATGACGCCGCGCGAACTGCGGAATGTGGTCATTGCCGGTTTCAAAGGCAGCTTCTTCCCCGGCACCTATCGCGAGAAACGCCATTTTGTACGTCAGGTCATCGACCGCTATGAGGCGCTGGAGAAGGAATTCCCCGCCGGGCCCATGCGCGGCAAACGGACGAAATCCGGCGCGTAGCGACAAGCCAGCAACGGACGACGGACGCATTCCTGATTGGGGAACTGATTGCTCTGTTACAGTTCTCGCAAGGCCAAGGCGACCGGTAACCGGGCGGCACGGATGGCCGGGAAGAGGCCGCCAATCAAACCGATCACGGCCGCCCACACCACGCCGCGCACCAACAGCCGCGGCGTGACCTGGAAGGCAAATGCGACCTGGCTGAAGCTTTGGAAGTTCATCGTCGAGGTGTGCAGATTATTGAACGCCAGGTACGCCAGGCTGCCGCCGATGACGCCGCCCACCACCGCCAGCAGCAACGCTTCGATCAGCAGCGAGACCACCACCGCGCCACTGCCGAACCCGAGCGCCCGCAGCGTGGCGATTTCCCGCGTCCGCGCCGCCACCGCGCTGTACATCGTGTTCAACGCGCTGAACACCGCGCCGATGGCCATCAGGAACGCGATCAAAAAACCCAGCGTCGCAATCAACCGCGTGAGCGTTTCCGACTGTTCGACATAATAGTCGGATTGACGGATGACCTTCACGTTGAGTTGCGGGTTCGAGGTCAGTGAATCTTTAAATTCCTGAAATGCGCCGGGCGAATTCAGCCGGACGCGGACGGACTGGAACGAATCGCCGCGATTGTACGCGGCCTGTAATACTTTCGCGTCGCTCCAGATTTCCGACTCGGGAACGCCGCCCTTGGCCGAAAACACGCCGACGACTGGCCATTCGTACCGTCCCACTTTGATTTTCGAGCCGACGTTCAACCCGGCGAATTCCCGGGCCGCGCCGCTGCCCACGATCACTTCATCCTTGCCCCATTCGAACATTCGGCCCTGGACAATCTGCATGTCATCGCGCACCTGCCACGCCGCGCTCTCGATCCCCCGCAACGGGACGTTGGCATCCAGTCCCGTGGCCCGTTTGGGCAGATTGATGATGACAAATAATTCCGCCGAAGAGAGCGGGCCGCGGTCGTTGCGCGCCACGCCCGGGGCATCGCCGATCACGCGCGTTTGATCGCGGCCGAAGCCGCTGACCATTTCGCTATCGGCACCACTACGCAGCACGATGGCCGAGTCGGGCGACCCGGAAACGGCCATGACCTTCTGGAAACCCGCCGCAATCGAAAGAACCCCGACCAGCACAGCCACCACACCGGCAACGCCGATCACCGTGGCGGTCACCGCCCCGCGCCGTTGCGGGATGCTCAGCAATCCGAATTTCGTGATCGCTCCGACTTGTAAAATCCAATGGAGGGGACCGGTCACGTCAGGTCCCCCTCAACGCGTCCGCCACCTGCAAGCGCATGGCTTGCAGCGCCGGGAAAATTCCGGTGACGAGCCCCAGCGCGATGCTGATGCCCAATCCGACGAGCAGGTCTCGCGTTGGGAAAAAGAACATCGGCAACAGGCCGGAGGTTGGATCCCCGCGCGAAATCATGACCCACGCCAACCCGAGGCCCAGCACTCCGCCCAGCACCGTCAGCAGGCAGGATTCCACCAGCACGAGCGCGAGAACCTGCCCGTTGGTGAACCCGATGGCTTTGAGCACGCCTAATTCTCCGGTCCGTTCCCGCACCGCTTGGGCCATGGTATTGCCCGCCACCAATAGGATCGTGAAGAATACCGCTCCCAGAATGGCGGCGACAATCAACACGATATTGCCGAGTTGACTCGCCCACGCCTGCACGAACGCGCCCTCGGGTTCCGTCTTGGTCTCGGCGGACGAATTTTCGAATTCCTGGTCCACCAGTTTGGCGACTTCCGCCGCCCGCGCTGGGTCCGCCACGCGGATCGTAAACCATCCCACCTGACCCTTGCCCCACCGTCCCCGCGCTTCGTCGAAATAGTCATAGCGGAAGAACAGCGGGGTCGTGTCTGTGCCCTTTTTCTTTCCATCGTAGATGCCGACAATATCGAACTCCCAATTGCGGCTCCCATTCTCCTGCGCCCAAATGGAGGATTGGATGGGCACTCGATCGCCGGTTTTCCAATGAAACCGCTCGGCCGTGGTGCGGCCCACGATGGCGCCCGTGCGTGTGGCCAGCCAGGCCTGCTTTTGTTCGGTTGGAAGGACCAACTCGGGAAACATACTCAGAAATTCCTCCGGCACGACAGGGTTCTGCATGAAGAACTTCTTCGGGTCCTGGTAGATGCCGCCGAACCACGTCTGATGCGCTACCAGTGATACGCCGGGAATCCGTTCCATGCGGGCCTTGTAGCTTTCCGGCAGCATCTGGATGATTGATACCTTGTGGCGCACGATCAACCGGTCCGCGCCCGCCATCGCCACGCCGCCAACCAGCGCCTGCTGAATCGCCGACAGAAACCCAAACAAGATAAACGCCACCAGTATCGACAGCAACGTCAGCGAGGTGCGCAGCTTCTTGCGCTTCAGGTTGCTCCAGACAAGATGGAGATATTTCATGCCAGGGGTTCGCTGCTGAGTTGGCCCTTGTTCAGGTACACCGTGCGCGCCGCGCGTGCCGGCGCGTGCGGATCGTGGGTGACCATGATGATCGTTTTGCCATGTTCGCGATTCAAGGCGTGCAGCAACTTCAGGATCTCGTCGCCGGCTTTTCGATCCAGATCGCCCGTTGGCTCGTCGCAAAGCAGTAGCGTCGGGTCGGTCACGATGCCCCGGGCGATGCCCGCCCGCTGTTGTTCGCCGCCGGACAGTGTGCGCGGATAATGCCCCGCGCGATGCGATAGCCCGACCATCGCCAGCGCCGCAGCCACGTGCTTCTTCCGCTCCGATTTGGAAAGATGCGTGAGTAGCAACGGCAGTTCCACGTTCCGTTCGGTCGTCAGCGTCGGCATCAGATTATACAGTTGGAAAACGAAGCCAATGTGCCGCGCGCGCCATCCCGCCAGCCGCCGATCCGAAAGCTGGTGGACACTCTCGCCGGCGATGGTCACCGAGCCTTCGGTCGGACGGTCGAGGCCGCCGATCAAATTCAACAATGTCGTCTTGCCCGAACCTGACGGCCCCATCAGCGCAAGAAATTCGCCCGCCGGCACCTGCAAATGCAGATCCGTCAGCACGTGAATGTCTTCCGAGCCGCGATGAAAGACCTTTCCCACGCCGTCGACGTGTACCAACGCCCCGTTATCTGTCCCGCTCTCGTTCATAGTTTGGTTTCCTTGACCGCAACTCCGTCAACGAGGCCGGGCGGTGCGTCCACGATCACCCGTTCCCCTTCGGACACGCCCCCGAGGAGTACGACGTCATCTTTCTGTTCGCTGCCAACGGTCACGGCACGACGCTCGGCCCGGTGATTGGCGACGACAAAGATCACGTCGTGCCCGTTTTGATTTTGCACCACACTCTTGGGAACAACAACCGAGCGGCCCGCCGCCGCCGCGCCCGTGTCGCGAAACGCCACCTTCACCGCCATCTCCGGCAAGATGCGCGGATCCAGTTTGTCGAAGCCAACACGAACCTTGACGGTCGACTTTTGCCGGTCGGCGGTGGGTATGATCGCGATGACTTTGCAGGGTGTCTTCCAGTCCGGATACGCGTCGAGTGTCGCCTCGACCGGTTGACCCGGCTCGACTCGGTTGATGTAGCTCTCATTGACATCGATTTCGATTTCCAGCGAATTCATGTCCACAATCGTGCAGATGCCGGTGCGGGTGAACCCGCCGCCGGCCGACACCGGCGAAACCATCTCGCCCGGCTGAGCGTCCTTGGAGGTCACGATCCCGTCAAACGGCGCGCGGATGACCATGTCCTCCATCTGTTGCTGCCAGAACTCAACCTGGCGTTGCGCCACGGTGACATCCACTTCTTGCCGATCCAAGCGCGCCTGAAGCGATTTCGCATCCCACTCCGTGTGGTCGAGGTCGGCTTGCGGCGCGATATTCGCTTTGGCCAGTTCGATGGTGCGGTGCCAGGTGAGTTCCGCCTGCTTCAGGAGTGCGCGGGTTTCGTCGAGGGCTTTCTTCGCTGATTCAAACTGGGCTTCGGCCACACGCAGGCTGGTCCGGACGTTTGTGTCGTCCAGCCTCGCCAACACCTGGCCTTCCTTCACCTTCATCCCTTCTTCCACGAGGATTTCGACAACCTTCCCGGTGACCTTGGAGGAAACGGTTGCTTGACGCCGCTCCGTCACGTAGCCCGACGCATTCAACACCGTGCGCTCCCCGCCGCCGGCGGTTTCACGCGCCACAACCGTCCGAACGCTGACGCCGCTGGGAGGCGTGAGTCGCCAAACCGCCGCGCTCAGCAAAATCAGCACCACGACCACGGCAATCGCCAGCCAGATCTTGGATGGTGATGCCGATGGCTCACTTCGTTCGATCCGCAAGTCATCGAGTGTGGGTTTTGGTGAACTCATGGCATCCTCGGCGCCGTTTGGGAGTGCAACGGTGTATCAGATACGGTCTCGGCCTCTCGCTACGACCAATCTTTAACCCCACTCGATTAGACGAAACAACAAATTTCGCTCGGTCGGTGAGGGCGCTGGATCTTCTCGGCTATATTCGCTGGTGAGACACATTCGTTCGCGGGTAATGAGATCTCATCACGCCTGATCAAACCTGATTGCGCGCTACATTGCGTAACGCCCTCTCGTCCAACCACAAAGGTTGGTGCGCTGTGTAGGAATCGAACCTACAACCTAGTGATTAAGAGTCACTTGCTCTGCCAATTGAGCTAACAGCGCACACGTTTCTAGCGTGGAGCACATTACCAAAGCGGACCGGCAAACGCAAGAACCGTTGGCGATGAGTTACGGCAACGAGATATTGATGCGGTAGAACTCCTGCGGTGACAGGGGGTTCGTATCCGTGACCGAGATTTGACTGCCGTTGGTCTCGGGGCCGGTGAAGGTGGTGAGCGACAACCAGACCCCGTTTACCAAATCCGTGTTGAACTGCGGTGTGTAGGTGCGGCCACCCACTATCGGCAGGAATTGCAGGGCCTGGTTGGGCGGTTGGTTAGTGTCGCTGGTGATGGTGAGCAGGAACACGGACGACGGATTTGTCGGGTCGAGGCCGGCGACGAACTTGAACAGATTATTCTGGCCCGTACCATCGGCATCGGCTGCTGGAGCGGCGTTGGGATTGTTGGTGCTGCCGAAGTATTGAATCTGCCAGCCTTGGAACGGCGTCAGTACGACGATGTAATTTGATTGGGTGTTGGTGCTGGAACCGCCGGGGCCGGTGACGATCTCCGTGACGGTATAGACGCCGGCGGTGTTGTAAGTGTACACAACGTTGTTGGTGTTCACATTGGTCGTACCGCCATCGCCAAAGTCCCAGAAGTGATTGGTAATCGAGCCCGTCGATGTGTCCGTAAAAGTCACGGCCAATGGAGCGACACCATTCGTGGGTGTTCCGCTGAAATTCGCCGAGAGTTCAGCACACGCGCCACCGCCGTCGACGAAACACGGAAGACCGGCAACGGTGAGAGTGTAGCTGGAGCAATAGGAGCCCGCGTTGACAGCGTTTACAACCACGATGAAACTCGTGTTGGCCGGGACATCAAACGAGTATGCCGCACTGCTGCTGGGGCTGCTGCCCAGATCGGCCAGATAACTGGTGCAAAGGCTGTTGGAGGTGAAACTGCCGAGGTACGTTTCCGAAGCGATGGCCGTGCTCCCGCTGCCACTGCACGCGGTGGAAACCGTCACGGTGACACAGACGGCGCTGACGTCGGTGTTGGTGAATGAATACGCGTTGTAGGCGTATGAACCAGAAGTCGTATAGTAACCGGGACAAGACTTCGCGGCGCCGCAGGTGCTGGTAGTGCCGTTGCGGGTCAATCGGCCCGTCTGTTTCGGGCTACTGGCGCTCAGGCCGTCGTTGGTTTGGAGACCGGAACACTGACACGTGGGGAGTGAGAATGCATTGGTCGCGGAACCGCCGACATAGGACAACACCAGCGACAAAGAAACCGCCGTGCCGCACACGAATGACGCTGATGTGCTGACCTGGAACGGCGGAGTGTTGGTGGCGAAGAAGCCGGGCAAAGCGTCTGGATAGGTGGCAACCGGCTGGGTAATGGTAACGCCCGGTGTGGTGGTGGTCAGTGTGGCGTTCACGGTTGTCGCGGTCGCGACGCCTGTATTGCGGATGATGATATTGAGAAGATTACACTCATCGGCGTCAATGACACCGTTGCTATTACCGCCGCTGACGACCGTGCTGGAGACGACGAGGTTGGGCAGGTTGGTTGGCGGGCCGACGAGAGCATTGATCAAGTTGGTTCCGTTTGGCGTGCCCCAGCCGGTGCAAAGGTCGTAGCCCGTGACGGCAGTATAGGCGCTGGGGCTGTTGCTCCATTCGTTATTGCCGGTGGTGGTGTCATGAAAGCATACCGTATAGCTTGTCCCGGTGCCGATTGTGTAAAGGGCCGGGTTGAGAAAGCCCACGGGCGATTTGCCATTGGCCGCACCTTGTTGGTTGACCAGCGCCGTGAAACCCGCCCACAACGGCGCCGCGCAACTCGTGCCGCCAAACCAGTTCGTGGTGCCGTTGCCATATGCGACAAAGACGTGATCTCCAGTCAGGGCGACATCCGGGAAATTGCGTCCCGTTGTCGAGCCCTGGTTGTTGGTCATGCTGACGCCCTGCTGCCAGGTCGGAATCGAATAGTGGCTGCTGTACCCGCCGCTGCTGCCGACGCCGTTTTCGGAGGATCCAATTTCCACGCCCCAGTTCCACACGGTTTCCGAGGTCCAGTTATTGGTGGGACCTGCCGTGGACAACGTCGTTCCCCCAACACTCGTGACGTAAGCGCTCTCAACCGGCGTGGCGAACTCGCTGACACTATCGGCGGTCGAGCCGGGATACGCGTCGCTATCACCGGACGCTACGAAGAACGACTGCCCCTGAGAAATCATTTGCATCAGAATCGTGTCGGTCGACGTTTGGGGGCCTCCGCTCCACCCCCAGGAACAACTGATCTGGTTGGCGGTATTATCATTGGCGATCCGGCTCAGGACATCATTGGGAACGAAATTACTGGGATTGCCTTCATACAGAAACAACTTGGCGATCCCCGGTGCCATGGAGTTGACCATTTCAATATCCAACGATACCTCGCCATTGCCGCTGAGGGTTCCCGTCGTCGGAACGCCGCTGAACCCATCCAACAGGATATTCGTCAGCGTAATCGCCGGCAGTCCGGCCAGGGTTTCATACCGCGTGATATCGGACGGGTAGTAGCCGTCGAACTGCACGAGCGCGACGCTCTGCCCGGCACCCGTCAGCAGTGTGCCGGGAACGTAAGCCGCTCGGAAATCGTTCCCGATGTACTGGCCGCCTTCGGAACCTGCGTTCGGTGTCGGTCTGGACCCCTGTTTGGTCAGCCCACCGATGTGGCTATTGGGATGTGGTCGGGCGTAATTGTTCAGCCCGCTGATGTCGACGATTCTTAAGCCCGATGGGATTGAGGGCTCGACATCCGGCGCGTAAAACCTCCGCGCCTCCAACGGGTGCTGATACTCGTGCAGCTTGACCTGAAAGGCCGTCTCGACGTCTGCGGCGGCCGCCTCTACATCGAGCAGCAGGCGATTGGGATGGGTGCCCGCTACCTGAAAGCCGTTCGCTTTTGCGAAAGCGATGACCGCTTCATAGTCCTGTTCGGTCGGGCCAAATCTTTCCGCGAACTGTTCGGGAGTCAGGTACTGATGGTACAAGGGGCTGGCCGGGTCGTAAACCTGTTGGACGAAAGTTTTGAGGCCCGGCTCATCACGCGATGGCAACCCGATGGCCAGATACAGATGTTGTGTGGCAGAAAGAGGCGCCACGGGCTGTAGGTTCAGGTCCTTTACAGGTTGTGGAACGTGGCCGCTCAGCGTCTGTCGTTGGGCAAGGGCAGACGAAATGCTGGCGTGACTGAACACCAATGCAAAGAGCAGTGCGCGACCGACGCGCCGTACTGGAGCGTTTTGACTCACAGTGAAAGAGAATATACCCGAACCGCTCCCCCAGCCAGCAAGGCTTGATTACAGTTTTGTCATGTTCAAGTCGGACACGGCGATTAACTGCGCAAACTCGCCCGGATGTTCCACAAAATCAACCGAGAACCGGGTATCCGCTGTAAATACCCGGTTCCCGTTGGATTGACGAATTACTTCGCCATGTAGCGAATGAGGTCCACGCAACGATTCGAATAACCCCACTCGTTATCGAACCAACTGACGAGCTTGAAGAACCGGCTGTTCAACTCGATACCGCTACCGGCATCGAAAATACTCGAGTGCGCGTCGTGAATGAAATCTGTCGAAACCACCCCGTCCTCGGTGTACGCCAGGATGCCTTTCAGGTACGTCTCGCTGGCCTTCTTCATCAACGCGCAGATCTCCTTGTAGCTCGTCTCCTTCACGGTCTTCACCGTCAGATCGACCACAGAGACCGTGGGTGTCGGGATGCGAAAGGACATCCCGGTCAGCTTGCCCTTGATTTCCGGCAGCGCAAGCGCCACGGCCTTGGCCGCGCCGGTCGTCGAGGGAATGATGTTGATGGCTGCAGCACGTCCGCCCTTCCAATCCTTGCGGGACGGGCCGTCCACCGTCTTCTGCGTAGCGGTATAGCTGTGGACGACTGTCATGAGCCCCTCCTCGACTCCAAGCCCTTCCTTCAGGAGGACATGAACCACCGGCGCGAGGCAGTTCGTCGTGCAACTCGCATTGGAAACAATGTGATGCTTGGACGAGTCGTACTTGGTGTGATTGACGCCGAGCACAATCGTGATGTCCTCGCCCTTGGCGGGAGCCGTAATCAGCACCTTCTTCGCGCCCGCGCCGAGGTGTCCCCGGGCTTTTTCCGCCGCCGTGAACAGCCCGGTCGACTCGACCACGAGTTCCACGCCCAGCGCCTTCCACGGCATCGCCGACGGGCCTTCCTTGACGGCGAGACATTTGATCTTCTTGCCGTTGACGACGAGCGTGTCGTCTTCCGCCACGGACGGACTGGATTTCTCGCTGGAAACCGTGCCTTGGAACCGGCCCTGGGTCGAGTCATACTTCAGCAGGTACGCCAGGTTGTCGGCGGGAACGATGTCGTTGACCGCCACGACCTCGATGTCTTTGCCCAACAAACCCTGATCGCAAATCGCGCGGAACACCAGCCGACCGATCCGCCCGAAACCATTGATGCCTACTTTGATTGCCATGTGTAATTCTCCTCATTATCATCATCAGTGCAACTACGGGGCAAAACTGCAAGAGAGGGCAGGGACTGCCACAGCTCGCAACGCCACCAGAATCGTAAGTCATCCTTCCACACCCGTCAAACGCAAAACCGGTTGCTCATGGCTGCTGACGGGCGGCTAGCCATCGACGAGCTCAAGCGGCCTCAAAAAACCCCACTTTCACCCTATCCCAAGCCGCTTCAGATCGACCAGAACCCCCAAAACGAAGCCAATTTTAGCAAAACGAAGCCAAGTGACAATTTGTCCCACTTGCCAGTCTAACCACTTGTCCCTCAAGCCTATCCACACCGTACAACACCCCAAAAAATTGGCTTCGTTTGGTAATTTTAATGTTTGTGCGGGGGGAGCCTTCCCGTAGCGGCGCTTCCGCTTATAGGGCAGCCGTCCCGGTTTATCCGCCTTTGGCGGGCTGCCGTCGTTTCCTCTTGGAGGGTCGGGCTTCCGCACGACCGTTCGCCGCACCAGTGCCGCCGCGGCCCATCAGCCATTTCCCATTAACCATCGCCCATGTCCCCATTCCCCTTATGTCAAAGATCAAAATACAACACGCGCCGAATATACAGCATCGCATGCTGACTGTCCAGCCCATTCCGATGGCCGGTCAAAAAAGGGCCCGCCTTCATTCTCTGTAGCGACGGCGCTCCATGCCCCGACATCCGTTGTCGGGGTTGGTAGGGATGGCTCTCCGAGCCGTCCGCCTCAAGCGTGGCCCCGTCGCCGCGCCCTGTCCTCAAACCCCCTCTTGCGCGTCATTGCAGACCCCGCCGGCCTGACGCAAATGGGGAACCTCTGCTGAGGGTGGGCCGTCGAGGCCCACAATCCTGGGTGGAGGTGGGCGGTTAGGGGGATTAGGCTGGTCCAATGTCCGCTTTCGTGACGGCTCGGTAACGAAGCGCCGTGGAGCCGAAATCACTGACACCACGCAGTTGCAGGCACCGAAACACCGGACTTGCCCCGGGGGCGGTTGTTATGATTCGGACGTGTCGGGGGGGGGGGCACAACGTATCCGGCTGACGGAGCACGCAGGTTGAGATTGGTTCCTGAGCGGGTAGCAGTTTCTCACCACCATTGTCCATCTCAAGAAGCGACGACGTCTCAGATGCTCTGGCAATCATCTGGGCGGGATGTTAACGTCGCCTGAGTGAGAGATTCCGAAGGAGCGTCGGGGCTGGGCTGCCTTTTGATTATGAACAGGCACGCGGCGAGCCTTGTGACCATCGCGTTGCTGGTGCTGATGGCGTCATTGATGGCGACACCTATCAGGGAGGAATCGGCCACCTATGATGAAAGTGTGTTTTTGGCGGCGGGTTACAGTTATTGGCACGACTACGGTTTCACCCTCGATCCTGAAGCACCGCCCCTCGCCAAGATGATTTCGGCGGCGCCATTACTGTTCATGGATGTGAAACTATCCATGAGAACGCAAGAATTGCTGGATCGGCAGGTTGGGGCGCCGGTGACGCGTCCGTGGTCGGGGGAAGAGCAGTTGGTTGACGAGCATTTCCCGGTGGCGCGTAACAACTGGTATTTCTGGCCGTACGCAGAGATGCTGGGACAGGAGTTCGTTTATGGGGGTGCCAACGATGCCGACAAGTTCCTCGCCGCCGGGCGATGGATGCAGGTGGCGCTCACAGTGCTTACGGGCATCGCGATCTTTTTTTGGCTGCGACGATTGGCTGGCAGGATGGCCGGTGCGCTCGGCGTGGCACTTTGGGCGTTGAACCCGATTACGCTGGCCTACGGACACCTTGCGCTGACCGACATGGGGGAGACGTTGATGTTTGTTCTGGCAGTGTGGTGTTTTGCGAACCTTCTTGACCGGCCTTCGACAGGTCGCGCAGGTCTGTGCGGGCTGGCTTGTGGCGGGGCGCTGGTGATGAAATTCAGTGCCGTCTTGCTCGCGCCGATTCTGCTCGTGCTGGTGGGCCTACACGCGATGCTGAGGCGGGAATGGCGCGGGTTGGGAAAACACCTGAGCGTGATGGCCTTAGCCGCTGCCGGTGTCGTGTTGCTGGTCTACGCGCCGTATTGGACCCCGGCGGCACCGTTGCCAGCCGACGCAGCCACGAAGATCGGCGTGCCGACATGGTTTCAACTGCTGCGGCCAGTGCTCATCCCCCCGGATTTTTTCAAGGGACTGGCGCTTGTGGCCGGGCACGAATCGCCAGGGCCCCTGGCGTTTTTGTGCGGCCAATGGAAGCAGACCGGATGGTGGTACTATTTCCCCGTGACGCTGGCAGTGAAGACGCCCCTCCCATTACTGTTGCTGACGATAGCTGGTTTGCTGATGTGGTTGCGGGGACTCCGTCGGTTTTCCTTCCAGTA
>Ga0182014_10000214_pt1 | contig 72989 bp, 54 predicted proteins | sample 612S2DmetaG_FD_120489 | JGI IMG/M metagenome (GOLD analysis project Ga0182014, IMG submission 120489) | Permafrost microbial communities from Stordalen Mire, Sweden - 612S2D metaG | ecosystem: Environmental > Terrestrial > Soil > Wetlands > Permafrost | place: Sweden: Stordalen | collected...
CAGCAATTCTCATTTTGACGGAGCGCCGACTTGCAGTCGGCTTTGGACACCCGCAAACACCGGCGTCTTCTGGTGGGCGAGTGCGTTAAGCCGACTGCAAGTCGGCGCTCCGTCCGTCAAAATGAGAATTGCTGGAACCAGCCAGCGCGCCCTTGACACCGCGTCAATAGTGCTAAGCTATTATCGCACAATGCAAAAGCTTGAACCGCCTGACACGCACTACTTCCTCGCCGCCATCGGCTGGCTGGAATTGGGCAACCTTGCCGAGGCCCGGGCGGAACTGGCTCAGATCAGCCCGGCTCGGCAAGAGCACCCGGACGTGCTGGAAGTGCGCTGGTCACTATCGGCTGAACAAGGGCGTTGGCAGGAAGCCTTGCAGGTCGCCCAGGCCCAGTTGCGCCGCGCCCCGAAGCGCTCATCCGGTTGGCTGCACCAGGCGTATGCGCTGCGCCGCATCCCGGACGAGGGTATTCAGAAGGCCTGGGAGGCACTGCTCCCGGCCTACGACAAGTTCCCCAAAGAGCCGACCATTTCCTTCAATCTCGCCTGTTACGCGTGCCAGATGCGCCGACTGAACGCTGCCCGGGAATGGCTTCAGCGCGCCATCGCCATCGGCGGTAAAGCAAAGATCCAGCAGATGGCGCTGCACGACTCCGACTTCGAGCCGCTTTGGGACGAGATCAGGCAGCTTTGATTCCTTACAGCTCCCTAATCCATATATTCCGATAACGGACCGGGTTGCCGTGGTCCTGTAGCGCCAGCGGCTGCTTCAGCGGATGGGGTTCGTATTTGGGATTATCGGGGTTACCGGTCAGTCCCAGGATCTCAGCGTGGTCCTGGATCAATATCCCATTCTGCAAGACGGTGACAATCCCCGGTTTCAGCACTTTGCCGGCGGCGTCGAAGCGCGGGGCATGGTAGATGACGTCGTAAACCTGCCACTCGCCCGGTTTGCGGCTGGCGTTGACGAGCGGGGGGTATTGGCTGTAAATCGCGCCGGCCTGGCCGTTGTAATACGTCTTATTGTTGTAGGAATCGAGAACCTGTATCTCGTAACGGCTGGAAAGATAAACCCCACTGTTGCCCCGCTCCTGGCCGTCGCCCTTCACCTCCGCCGGCGTCGCCCACTCGATGTGCAACTGGCAATCCCCAAAGCCCTGCTTCGTGGAAATGCCCCCCGTCCCATTCACCGTGGCGACACCGTCTTTGACTTCCCACTTCGCCGGACCGCCCCCGTCGTCGCACTTCCACTGAGACAAGTCCTTGCCGTCGAACAACACGATAGCATCCGAAGGCGGTGGCCCAGGATCCATGACACGCGGTTCGCCTGTGGGCGGCGGGGTATCGCTGCCCGGGGCGGCGGAACTGATCACCGCAGCGAGCGTCAGGGCCGCCAAACAAGACAAGGTCTGCAAGATCGAACGTTTCATATTTATAGCGAGCGGCTGAATACCAGAGCCCCGGCAGTTCGCAACGAAAAATGTTGCACGAGAATTCCCGGACGTACGGCCCGCTGGTGATTGAGGCCAAGCCCTACGCGCCGAACGCCGATGCGCTCATGGGTGGCGCAGTCATCAAAGGGCGGTTCATCGGGAAGCTGCTGGCGGAGGGCAGGCTTGAATAGCGCTACGCGGAGGCGTGTGCTGCCGGCTCCAAGCTCTCCCGGTATCCGAGGAGCTTGTCGCGCTTGATGATCTCTGCGATAACCGGCGGGACGAGCTGCTCCCATGAGGAGTCGCCAGTCCGGATTCGCGCCAGCACGTCCGCCGAGCGGATGGCCAACAGCTCGGCGCTGGAGTTCTCGATGCCCTGGATGAAACGATTTTCCCTTAAATAAGTGTAGAGGTGGGCCAGTTGAGGCGGGATCGGGAAGTTCTCCACCGTCAGCTTATGGCCGGAAGCCAGGTCGAGGTGTGGATACACGTAAAGCCGGGCCGGGTTCTTGAAAAGCTGGCCCAGGCCGCCCAGCAGTCCTCCTTCGTCCTCGTTGTAAAAGCTCACGTCGAATATCTCGGCCAGCTTGGAGGCGCCCACCGCCAGCCCGATGGACTGCTTGGTGTAGCGGGACAAATAGGCTGCGAGCCGGTGGAAGCGGCGGAAGCTTGAGACCAGCACCGTCTTGCCCAGCGCGCTAAGCATGTCAGCGCGATTCAGGAACTCCGTCTCGTCGATCCGCTCGCCGGTCGTGAGCTGGCGCAAGGTCATTTCCATCAGCACCACCGGCGGCTCGCCTTTGAGATCAGGCTCGTGCACAAACTGCTCCAATGCGCGCTCCAGGACATCCATCGTTGCCCGGGTCATCGGCAGAAAGCTGCCGCGCAGCACCAGTACCGGCTTGTGGTAGAGCACTTCGGCCCATTGCACGGCTTCACCCTTTGCCGTAAACATCGCCGCCTCGGTCAGATCCTGCTGCACCAGTTGCAAGGCCATCAGACGGTTATCGACGTGCACGAACGCCGGCCCGGCGAAGCTAATCATGTCCACCTCCACGCGCTCCCACGTCAGGTTGTCCAGCAGCGACCGGATGAGCGTTTCAGGTTCATGATGCGAATAAAATGCACCGTGCAGTAAATTCACGCCGATGAGGCCCAGGGCCTCTTGCTGGCGAATGCTCTCTTTGTCGAGCATCCGCACGTGAATGAAGATGTCTGACGGGTCGGAGCCCGACTCAGCCTGAAAGCGCACCCCCATCCAGCCATTCCCACCCTCGCGGTGTGTGGCCACGGTGTTCGCGAAGGCAAAGAACGCGTTCTTGCCCCCGCGCGTCTTATCCAGCCGTTCCAGCAGCAGATCATACTCGTAGTCGAGCATGGCCTGCAGCCGGTGCCGGCTGACGTAGTAGTCCGTCGGGCCGTAAATCGCGTCGCTGACCGCCATGTCGTAGGCCGAGATGGTCTTGGCCACCGTACTGGCCGCGCCGCCCGCCCTGAAGAACCAGCGCACGACCTCCTGCCCCGCCCCGATTTCCGCGAATGTGCCATACCGCTTCGCGTCGAGGTTGATTTGCCGGGCCTTCAGATTGGTGTCTGATTGCTCGTTGGCCATTACGCGCCGCTGTTCCGCCAAACTCATTGTGGGCACACCTTCCCACCGAACGACCTTGATTTCAAGGGAATCAGCCGGGCGTTTAATCCCGCTTCGCCCGGTCCCCTTTCCTTTCCGCCCCAAATGTTTAGAAAAGGGCAACCAGCCGTTCCCGCAGAACTCGGCCACCCCCCGCCACGGCGTTCCCCTCACCGATGCCTCAAGCGCCTGGGTGAGACTTGAGCTTTCCCGCAGAGCGACCGCGCTCGCGATTTGGCGGCATTATCCGACCGCACTGCCGCGCTGAGTGCGTGAGCCTCACGCAAAATGCGTGAAAATCTCGCGCGCCGGGCAGGCGGAGCTTGCGTATTCCTTAGGCTTTTCGTGAATTGGCACTCTGGCACCGTCATTGCTAAGCAATAAGTCGATTCGGGTTGACAGCGTGGACGCCTTAAGCAAAGTTCGCGGTCTGTTTGCCAAAACAAAAATAATACAACCAGCTAAGTTTATGAAGAACCAACGCAAAAAGATCGGGGCTTTCACTCTCATCGAGTTGTTAGTCGTTATTGCCATCATCGCCATTTTGGCGGCTCTGTTGCTGCCTGCCTTGGCCCGCGCCAAAGCCAAAGCGCAACGCATCAGTTGCACCAACAACCTCAAGCAGGTCGGCCTCTCCTTCCGGACCTTCGCCATCGACAACGACGGCAACAACCCGCAGACGCTGCCTTCCGCTTCCGGCGGGAATTCAGACACGGATGTCGGTGTTAGAAGCGTGAGCACTGTTCAGGGCACAAGCAAGGGCGTCGCTAAGATGTTCCTCACCATGTCGAATGAGCTCAGCACCCCGAAGATTCTGTACTGCCCGGCGGAAGCGGACAGTTCGATCCGCCAGGCTTCAACCAGCTTTGCGCCCTTAAACGTGGGTACCGCCAATTCGATTCCATTCACCAACGATCTGAATGTCAGCTACTTCGTGGGTGTTGACTCCCAGGAGACCTTCCCGGGGATGTTCCTGACCGGCGACCACAACATGGGAGGGAATTTGAACCCGCCGACCATTCAATACCAACTTGGTCAAGCGGCGAACACAACTCCGTTCATCTCCCTTGGCACCAACTTCAGTGCCAACATGGGACCCGCGTTCCTGAACACCGGGCACGCGCTGCAAGGCAACATCGGACTGGCCGACGGCAGCGTGCAGGGATGGACTCGCTCAAGGCTGCAAGACGGGCTCAGAGGGTCGGGTGATACCGGCCGCGCGGCGGGAGTCTTCGCCTCGTCTCCAGGCTCCCTCGTCGGAACAGGCTGTAACCGCGTCCAGTTCCCTTAACGCGAACAAACTAGCTTAATTTAAAGAACCGAAAAGGCACCCGTAAGGGTGCCTTTTTCGTTGCTGAGGGCGTTCACCGCATCGCCGCCGCTGTCAGTTCAATAATCGCCTGCAAGCCCGTGCGCGGGTGAAAGCCAACGGTCGCCGCCAGTTTATTCACGACCGGCTTGCGCCGGCGCATGTCGTCGAACCCAGGCGCATACGCCTCGCTGTAAGGGACAAACTCGACCGCCGACTTCGATTCCAGGGTTTCGATCACCTTGTCGGCCAAATCCCGCATGCTGATTTCCTCGGTGCTGCCCACGTTGAACACCTGCCCGCGCGCCGCCGCGCAGCCCTGCAAGCGCACTAGCGCTTCGACTGTGTCGCTCACATAACAGAAGCAGCGCGTCTGCTGCCCATCGCCATACACGCGGAGCGGCTGGCCGCTCCGGGCCGCCGCGATAAACCGGGGTAACACCATGCCATACTGCCCCGTCTGCCGCGGCCCCACCGTGTTGAATAAGCGCGTGATGATCACCGGCAAGCTCCGTTCCTTCGCGTAGGCCAGCGCCAGAAACTCATCCATCAGCTTCGAGCAGGCATAGCTCCACCGCGATTGGTGCGGCGGGCCGATCAGCAAATCGTCTTCTTCCCCAAACGCTTCCTTCTGGCTCTTGCCATACACCTCCGAGGTTGAGGCCACCAGCACCGGCGCGCCCTGTTTCGCCGCCGCTTCCAGCAAGACCTCCGTCTCGTGCAGATTCGTCTCCAGCACATGTATCGGCGACCGCACCACCAGCTCCACGCCGACCGCCGCCGCCAGATGATAGATTGATTCCGCCTGGGCGACGAGTTGCCCGAGCTCCCGACAGCTCGAAACCCGGGATTCAATCACGCGCAGCTTGGGATGCGCCTGCACGGCCCGCAGATTCTCCAGCCTCCCAGTCGAAAGATCATCTACGACAACCACGGATTTGCCGTCGGCCAACAGCCGCTCCACCAGGTGCGACCCGATGAACCCGGCGCCACCGGTTACGAGGACGTGATGCATGAAACGTGATGCGGGAGGCGTGATGCGTGATGCGGGATTCGTGATCAAGGCAGTGGGGGATTCTGGAGCAGGACGTTCAGTTCCTCTCGGTCCAGAGGTTGCTGATCCGCCGCTTCGGAAATGGCGTAATAGGTGGGACCATCTTCATGGAACGTTTCGTTGCGCTGGACGGGGATCATTCTCAAGAGCAGGCGAATGATCGGGGTCAGCAGATGGATCCGATGCTCGGCAACCGTTTCGCCCAATACATGGCGGCCATTGTAATACCAACCGCGACTCTCACGTGCAGAGCCGAGGGCGTATTCATAGAAGCGGGCGCGATCCCGGCCCCCGCCGCGGGAGTAGCCCTCAGAGACATTTGCGCTGATAGAGCCCAGTGCCCGGTAGAGCTGGTCAGAAAGCTCCACCATTCGCTTATCCTTTATGAGCTTGGTGATACCATGCCAGCCCAACTCCGCCGCAAACAAGGCCAGTCGATAAGCTTCGACGGTCCACAGTGGATCGCCCGTGATTTCCGTCGGAACTGACTTCAGCCATTCTTCATAGTTCATACATTCCACATCACGTATCACATATCACGCATCACGTTCCTCCCAGCGCCTTCGCCACCGCTTCCGCCAGCCTCTGGCGATACGCCGGATCAGCAATCAGCCGCGCCTCGTGCGGGTTCGACAGGTAGCCGCCCTCGACCAGGATGGCCGGGCGGTTTTGTCCGCGCAGCACACCGAGGTACCGCGCCCGCCGCAAGCCCCGATCGTGCCGGCCATTGACCTGCAGTAGCGCCCGATGTACCAGCGAGGCAAACTGCAAGTTCTGCGCGTCGAACGCGTTGTTCGGAAAGGCCAGCGCCGCGTCGTCGTTGTATCCCCGGGTTACGGTGGAAGGCATGCCGGTCGGCGTGAGGCAATACGTTTCCAGGCCGGACTGCTGATCGTTAGGCGCGGAAGAGTTGAAATGCAAACTCAGGAACACGCCGGCCTTGTGCGCCTCGGCAAAGACGACACGGTTTGAGATCGACAGGTCCGTGTCATAGTTGCGGGTCAGAAATACCTGCCACCCGTTGGTGGCGAGCAAAGCACCCAGCCTCCGCGCCCAATCGAGCGTGAAGTCCTTCTCGTGCTGGTAGCCCAAAACGCTCGACGTGCCGGAATCCTGGCCGCCGTGGCCCGGATCAATGACAATCGTCGGATTGGTCTTGAGCAAGCTCAAGCATGAGCCCCCGGCCAGCGGCTCCAGCGTCTTCTTCAGGTCGAGCATGTGAACACACGGCTGCCCGCTAATGATCTGCGGCGCGAACCCCAGCCGGACTTCCAACCCGTCCCAGTGCGCCACCCGGCTGCCGACGCGCAACACAAACACCCCGCCCGTCATGCTCAGCGCATAAGCCGGCATCGGCGCTGGCCCCACCAAACACGGCGCTGGCAAGTCATTCGCCTTGCACCAACGGCTGAGCGGAACCCACGTCTCAGCCGGTTGGTTCGATGGAGCGGCTGGCGCCGGGGGGACGACCACGGGTGCGGGTGCCGGCGGGAGGATCGGAACCTCCACCGCGATTGGCGCGGTCACCACGCCTTCCCCTTCCCAATTCGGCGCCTGCGCCGTGTTCTCCTTCGGACCGGTCGCGCAGCCCGCCAGCACAACCGCCAGCAGGCAGAATATCCAGGCAGTCAGGCGGCGCGCGCTTTGAACATCGAACATCGAACATCGAACATCCAACATCCAACATCCAACATCGAACATTGAACATGCGACCGCCTCCATTGGGCCGGTCTTTGGATGTTGGATGTTGGTTGTTGGTTGTTGGTTGTTCCCTGGGTTCATAGGAAGGGCAGGGGTGAGGGGCTCCTCGACCAGTCCGGGGAGTTGGTGCGCGCTAATAACGCAGGGCCGTCACTGCCGTCCCCGGCAACGCCGGGCAAGCAGGCCGAAGCTCTTCCTGATCCTAACACCGGGTTATTGTGCAAGTGAGCGGATTTTAAACAAGCCGTTTTGCATAAGCCCGCAAACCCGCTTGCTCAAACCCCCGGCCATTGCCATATTCCACCCGTCTGAGACTCAACCATTCGTCGCCTTTGAGAATACTCGTCGCCATTACCGGAGCCAGCGGCTCGCTCTATGCCCAGCGATTGCTCGACAACCTCGATCCCGGCCAGCACCAAATAGATGTTGTGCTTAGTCGCTACGCGCCGGCCGTGATCGCCGAGGAGCTGCCCGAGGGCCTGCGCCTGCCAGCCGGGGCCGTCTCGCACAACGTCAAGAGCATGAACGCGCCGTTCGCCAGCGGCTCCAACGCCCCAGATGCGATGGTCGTCATCCCATGCAGCATGGGTACCCTGGGCCGGATTGCTCACGGCTCAAGCGATGACGTGCTCCTGCGTGCCGCCGACGTCGTGTTGAAAGAACGCAAGCAGCTCATCCTCGTCCCCCGGGAAACGCCGCTCAACCTGATCCATGTGAAGAACTTTGAGCTCCTGATCCAGGCTGGCGCGACCATCCTTCCCGCCAACCCCTCTTTCTACACCCGCCCCCGGACCATCGAACAAGTCGTCGATACCGTCGTGGCCCGGGTCCTGGACCACCTTGGTGTGACGCACAAGCTGGTGACGCGGTGGAAGGAAGAGACGGAATGAAAAAAGGCAAACATCCAACATCCGACATCCAACATCCAACATCCAACATCCAACATCCAACATCCAACATCCAGCGTGCAGCATCCAGCGTGCAGCATCCTACGCTTAATGATGAGGTGAAGGAGGGGTGGGAACTCAAGGACGGCGAGGCTGGCAGACGAAGGTTTGACCTTGAGGAACGCCTGCTGGAGTTTGCTTCGGCGGTGATTGACCTGTCGGAAAAGCTGCCAAACACGCGTGCCGGAAATCACGTAGCCGGCCAGATACTGCGCTGCGGCACATCGCCTTACCCAAATCACGGCGAAGCCGAGGACGCCGAATCGCGAGATGATTTCATTCACAAGCTCAAGGTCTGTCTCAAAGAACTGCGCGAGACGCGCCGCTGGGCGCGCCTCGTCCGGCACAAGGGCTGGGCCGCAGACGATCCGACACTCCTTTTCCTCTTGGGCGAGGCGGAGGAGTTGATCCGTATTTTCTATTCGAGCATCCAAACCGCGAGGCGAAATGCCCTGGTGGAGAAGCGTTCGCTTTCAGAGCCGACCCGTCATTCGCCCGCCAAAGCCGGCTAACGCTTGAATATGGTTTATTCGATGATGGATGTTGGAAGTCCTCTGCCGGTCGTCCTCTGCCGTTTGATCGCTATCGGCTATTGGATGTTGGATGTTGGATGTTGGATGTTCGATGTTATCTACCCTTAACAAATGGGCTTCGTTCGTGCGGTTCTCCCACACCGCCTTCGCGTTGCCCTTCGCTCTCGCCGCGATGGCCGTCGCCGCCCGCGCCAACCGCGGCTGGCCCGGCTGGCGCGCCTTCGGCCTCATCCTCGCCGCCATGGTCTGCGCCCGCACGTGCGCCATGGCCTTCAACCGCATCGTGGACCGCAAACTCGACGCCCTGAACCCCCGCACGGCCAACCGCCACTTGCCCACCGGCCAGATCAGCCTGTTCAGCGCCGTGACCCTCTGCGCTTTGTCCGGCGCCGGGTTGGTCGGTGCGAGCTTTCTCCTGAATCCCCTCTGCTTCTACTTGTCGCCCGTGGCGCTCATCGTCATTTGCTTCTATTCGTTGACCAAGCGCTTTACCGATTACACGCATGTCTATCTGGGGCTCGCCCTGGCCCTGGCGCCGGTCGGCGCGTGGCTGGCGGTCAAGGGGACGAATGTCTCCGTATGGGAAATCGTCCAGATGGTGGTGCTGGCGGCAGTGGTCGTGCTGTGGCTCGTCGGTTTCGACATCATCTACGCGCTCCAGGACTATGAATTCGACCGCGCGCACGGCTTGCATTCGCTGGTCGTCGCTTGGGGACCGAAGAACGCCCTGCAAGCCGCTTTCCTGGCGCACATGCTAATGTGCGGGCTGCTGCTGGCGTTTGGGCTGCTCTGCAAATTCCGCATTGCCTACCTCGTGGGCTGGCTGCTCATCGTGCTCTGCCTGGCGTTGGAGCATTGGATTGCCCGCCGCCGCAGCCTCAATTGGATCAACCTCGCCTTCTTCCGCCTCAACGCCGTCGTCAGCGTCATCTTCCTGGCTGTCACCCTGGCCGAGGTCGTCTTCCTGGGCGGCTTCCGCCTGCGTTGAAACCCTGGCTGGGCTCGGTTCCAGGTTGAGCGAGGCGTTTATGAAAGCGCCGGGAGCGCGCAGGGACAGCCAGGGGATAGGCGCCTACCCTCGATTGGTCCTCGATTGGTCCTCGATTGGTCCTCGATTGGTCCTCGACTTCTCGGCTGGTTGCCGGACTGTGGCGCTTGACGAGGTGTCGTTAATGCGTCCAAGTTTCCCGCTGACTAAATATGAAATTGAGCACGAGCCAGTCTTTGGCCGGCATACTGGAGCCGGTCTTTGCTATCCGCACCGAGGATGACCTCGGCATTGGCGACACGGAGGGCGTGCGCCAGATGATCGACTGGTGCCATCGCCACCGGCTGAACATCCTCCAAACGCTGCCTATCAACGAGATCAGCGATGACAACAGCCCCTACAACGCCCTGAGCTCATTGGCCATTGAACCGGCCACCATCGCCATCTCGCCGCGCCACATTCCTGACTTGCCGGCCGCAACGTTTAAGGAACTGGCCCGGCCCGAGCTGCTGGCTAAGCTGCGTGAAGGGTCGGTCAACTATCCTGGCGTCAAGGTCCTTAAGCGCAAGCTGCTCGAAGCGGCTTTCGAGAACTTCCTGGAGCGGCATTTCAAACTGGAGACTGAGCGCGCCCAGCAATTCGGCTCGTTCCTGAAAGAGAACGCGGGCTGGCTGTCCGACTATTCCCTGTTTCGCGCGCTGATGGAGGAGAACGGCGACGTGCCGACTTGGGATCGCTGGGCGCCGCAGCACCGCTCGCCAGGCACCGCTCACACGTGGCTGCTGTCACTGCCCGAGAAGCGCCAGGGAGAGCTGGCGCGCAAGGAGCTGTTCTTCAAGTACGTGCAATGGCTGGCTTTCGGCCAATGGCAGGCGCTAAAGGCCTACGGCACCGCGCAAAAGGTCTATCTGATGGGGGACATCCCGTTTGGCGTGGGGCGCTTCAGCGCTGACGTCTGGGCCAACCGCGCCATCTTCGACCTCGATTGGAGCGGCGGTGCGCCGCCGGAGAAGGTCTTCAAGGTTGATCCCTTCACCGAGAAGTGGGGGCAGAACTGGGGCATCCCCAATTACCGCTGGGACGAGTTGCGCCGCCGCGACTTCGACTGGTGGCGCACCCGCGTGGGCAACATCCAGAAAGTCTTCCACCTTTATCGCATCGACCACGTGCTCGGCTTCTTCCGCATATACTCGTTCCCGTGGACACCGGACCGGAACGCGGAGTTCCTGCCGCTGACCGAGGCGCAAGCAGCGGTCAAGACCGGCGGCCGCCTGCCCGGTTTCAAGCAGTTCCCAGACGACACTGCCGAACACAAGGCCACCAACCAGGCCCAGGGCGAGGAAATCATGCGCGTTGTGCTGGAGGCTTCCGGTGAGACTACGGTGGTGGCCGAGGACCTCGGCGTCGTGCCCGAGTATGTGCCGCCCACCTTGCTGAAGCTGAACACGCCAGGCTTCCGCATTCCCACGCTTTTCCGCGACGCGGATGGCCGTTACTCTGACCCAAAGAAGTATCCGCGCCTTTCCCTCGTGCAACCCGCAACCCACGACCATCCGCCCCTCGCGGCAGCCTGGGCCGAGTGCTGGCACAATATCAACGCCGGCAAAGACGTCGAGACCAACCGGCGCGAATTGCGTCTGATGATGGAGTTCGCCGGATTGAAGAGCGCCGAGCCGCCGCGCGAGTTCACCGACCAACTACACGAGGCGTTCACGCGGGCGGTCCTGCAATCACCGTCGTGGCTCGCTGTGTTCCAGATTACAGACGTGCTCGGCATGACGGCGCGCTTTAACACCCCCGGCTCGGTGGCCGCGACCAATTGGTCCTACCGCCTGCCGCAGACGGTCAAAGAGCTGGACGAGGACCCGGTGCTGCTGGCGCAGACGGAGATGTTCTCCCGCCTCGCGCAAGAAACCGGCCGCGTGAGCTAGAGCCGATCCGGTAGGGCTCGCAGTACCCTGCGAGCCCAGGAGTTTGGACATTCTGGAAGTCCCGACCTGGGCGAAAGGGCTTCGGTTATGTCAGGCGGCAGCAGTTTGAACCATGGTCTGGCAGGTCGCGGGGGCGTTGCCGCTATGTGCCAGCTCCAAAGCGCGCAGAGATGACGCGAAAGCGCCGTGCGATGCCAGTCGGGGTGCTGCGCAATCAAGGCGCGCAACTCCGTCAGATCATCGCCCGAGAGCGTACGGCCCTGAAGGCAGATCGGTTCCACTGCCCTCAGCTTCTATGTCATCCGGGACCGCGAGTCCGGCAGAAAATGTCCAAACTCCAGGGGCAGGCCTCCGGCCTGCCTGTTAAGGGAGCCTCCGGCTCCTGGTCCAAAGACCCTCGCGCCGGAACCGGGTCAGCCGCCACGCCGCTCACCGGCAGACCGGAGGTCCACCCCACCAAGACGAGGATCGCTGCGTTTTGACGCAGGCGAATCTGGAGCTCACCGGCAGACCGGAGGTCCACCCCACCAAGACAGCGTCGCTGGCGGATTTATATGACCCGCTCTCGATGCCACCGGCGCTGGTCAAAGCCCATGCGGAATTGGACCGGGCGGTGGATTTGTGCTACCTCCCCCAACCTTTCAATAGCGAGCGGCAACGGGTGGAGTAACTTATCGGACTGTACAAGCAGTTGACAGCCCCACTGCTGCTCGCCTCAGCGCCGAAGCGGCCACGGAAGCGCGTAAGTAGCTGATTCTAAATTGGTTATCTTCTGGAGCGTGCCTGGCGAGCCGCCGGGTGGGGTTCGGCCGGCCAAAGCGTCCCGGACTGCCCCCGGGACCACCCCAAGGCTACCCTGAGGCCACCCTCAGGCCATATGGTAGCCAACCGGTAGGCACCCAGAAGCCACCCTGAGGCTACCCTGAGGCTACCCTGAGGCTACCCTGAGGCTCCCGGGACGGTTGGGTGCAGGGTGAGAGGAACCGGGGGCTGGAGGGTCGCCTTCAAGTGGTAATTCCACGAACCAATCAGCCAAAGCGCGGGCGATCACCACGAACTCAAACAGTAACCCCGTCCACGAAATTGCGCGTTACGTCACACTACTGGAAGGGACTAGCAGTTTCTCCGGTGTTTCCGCGATTTCGCTGCGGGACTTGGACCCGGTAGCTGGGATGCTTTTCGCTTGGCGGCTCTAGCCTCGCGGTCCGGGGTGACGGTGTTCAACTTGGGCGATGATCGGGCAGTTGCGGCACGTCGGGTGGGAGACCGGCGTTGCGTTGGCCCGCGGGAAGGCGGCGCGCCCGGACCGGGCGATGGCTTTTTCCTGGCGATTTAGCTGTAAAGGCACCCCGGCAAATGCGCACTATAGTCGAAACTGATTAACAACGCATGATGCAAGAATTCTCGGCGCTGGATGGCGCTATCCTTATTGATAAACCGGCCGGGCCGACCTCCCATGACGTGGTGGATGCGATCCGCCGGCAGTTTGGGATCAAGAAGGTGGGCCACTGCGGCACGCTCGACCCGAACGCGACGGGGCTGCTGATTATTGTGCTGGGCCGGGGCACCAAGCTTTCCGAGAAGCTGATGTCGGACGACAAGGTGTACGAGGGGGCGGTGAAGTTCGGCGAGACGACGAAGAGCTACGATGCCGACGGAGAGCTGGAGGCGTCGCTGCCGGTGCCGCCGCTGACGTTGGAACAGCTCAATGAGACGGCGGCGCAGTTCGTGGGGGACCTGATGCAAACGCCGCCGATGGTCTCGGCGGTGAAGAAGGACGGCGTGCCGCTCTACAAGCTGGCGCGCAAGGGGATTGAGGTGCCGCGCGAGGCGCGCCTGGTGCATATCTACAACTTCCGTTTCAGCGCCTATCAGGAGCCGCTGGGGCATTTCCGCATTGCCTGCACGAAGGGAACTTACGTCCGCAGCATCGCGCATGAGATGGGACAAAAGGTCGGTTGCGGCGCCCACCTCGCCTCGCTGCGCCGGGTGGCGGCGGGCAAGTTCGATGTGGCGCAAGCCATCCCGCTGGCGGAGGTGCTCAAGCTGCCGGTGCGCGAACTGGAGAAGCGCGTGCTGCCGTTCTTGCAATTGGCGGGGGGGCAGGGGAGTTTTGTGGCGACATGAATGGTTTCTCGACGTTTTCAGTGGCTGAGGGCGCGGCCAGTCAAGTCCGAAACCCGAAGACCGAAGGCCGAAAGAAGGCCGAAATCCGAAAGCCGAAGTCGCCCGCTCTATTGCCCAGGTGGGAGGAGGGTGTCCGAAAGCGCTGCGGTCCCGGTCTGCGGGATTCGGGTCTCGGATTTCGGCTTTCTTTCGGCCTTCGGTTTTCGGCCTTCGGAGTTGGCATCCTCGGTGCCAACTGACTGGTATGCGGGTCATTCGTAGCGTGGAGGACATGCAGCAGGCGGGCCGCAAGGTCTGCCTGGGTATCGGCTTTTTTGACGGCGTGCATCTCGGGCACCAGCAGATCATCCGGCAGACCATTACCGACGCGAGGAAGCACGAGGCGATTGCGTTGGTGATCACGTTTGAACGCCACCCGAACACGGTGGTCGCCCCCCACCGGGTGCCGCCGCTCGTGTATTCGCTGCCGCAGAAGCTGCGGGCGATTGAGTCGTTGGGGGTGGACACTCTGCTGCTTATCCCTTTCAACAAGGCGTTTAGCGAGCAAACCGGTGAGGTGTTCATTCGGAGTCTGGCGAGCGGCTTGGGGCATGTCCAGAGCCTGTGCGTCGGGGCGAGCTTCGTCTTCGGCCACAAGCGGGGCGGCAACGTCGAACTGCTGAGGAAACTGGGGGCGGAGCTGAAATTCGCGGTGCACGGGATGGCGGCGGTGTCGCTCGATAACCGGCCGGTGAGCAGCACGCGCATTCGGGAGGCGATCGGGGCAGGGGAGCTGGACGGCGTAAGCCAGATGCTGGGCCGCGCCTATTCGCTGGCGGGGCCGATCGTGCGCGGCGATGGGGTGGGTCACAAGCTCGGCTTCCCGACCGCCAATCTGGACGCCACGGGCCTGGCTTTGCCGCCGCACGGCGTGTACGCGGTCCACGCGGAAGCCGGGGGCAAGACTTACCGCGCGGTGTTGAATATCGGCTTCCGCCCGACCTTGCAGAATCCGCATCCGCAGTTGCGAGTGGAGGCGCACTTAATTGACTTCGCCGGCGAGCTTTACGGGCAGGAGATCGAGGTGGCGTTCGTGGACAAGCTGCGCCCGGAAACCCGGTTCCCCTCGCTGGCTGAGCTGCGCGCGCAGATCGCCCGGGACATCCTCGAAGCCCAGATGCGCTTTTAGGCTCCGGCTAGGGCAACTGGTGGGCGCGATAGAAGCGCTTGCCGAAGCCAGCGGCGGAATCGCTGAAGTTTGTGGTGCCCGTGCCATTGGTCAGTGAGGCCAGCGTAGTCCAGGTTGAGAGGTTGGTTGAAGCCAGGATCTCAAGGTGTTGGCCTCGCTGACTTGAAATGGTGCAGGTGAATGGGCCTCCGGCCAGGCGTTGGGGTGACAGGAGGAGGATCGGCGTGATCAGGTTGAAGGGGGTGCTAAACGCCACGTGGCCGGCGCCGTCATCGGCTTTCAGGACGATGTTGGTGGCGGCTTGCGACACCGCGATGTTCCCATTCCAGACGCCATTCACGAAGGCGCCGGAGGAGGCCGGGCTGAGGGTAACCGAATTGGTAAAGGTGACCGAGTAGCGGAGATCGACCAGCGGCCCCTCGCTGGTGCCGTACACTGTAGTGGGGCATATATCGCCGTAAGAATAGTAGAAGTTCTGCCCAATGGTGCCGTTGGCAAAGGTGGTTGGCCACGCGACGGTCCGGAAATAGCCGTGCATGCCTGTTGGGATTCGAGCGCCGACCCGGTATGTGGTGCCGGCGGCCAACGTAATGGGCGTCGCCATAGGCGTCTCAACCCAAGCCCCCGAACTGGATGTGCTCTGACTGCCGAGCAATGTCCCGCTGTCAGTCCAAATCGATACCTGGTCACTGGAATAAGAGCGGACGGCGGTAATGAGCAGGTTGGTGTTCGGGGTGAACGCATAGCCTTGCGTCATTTCGGAACCGTAGAGGTACGAGTTGGCAGTCGAGTTCCCGATGATCGTGCTGGAAGAGCCGAGACCGCTGGCGTACGCGCTCAAAGCCACCGGGCCGGTGAAGCTGGTGGCGGGTCCATTGATGACGTTCTGAGCTGTAATTGTCACGCCAAAGGGGTAGTTCAGCGCCTGCGTTGAGGCGACAGCGCCCCACACCATATGGTCAATTACCGTTGTCAGCATGTTCATGGTTAGGTCGGTCCCCCACCTGTTGCCGCTCATGGAGGTCATGTCTGAGGAGGTCGCAGTTGAGATGTTCGTACTGGCCGAACCGTAATTGGCCTTGGCAATAGTGATCGAGTAGGAGGAATCGGAAGGAATCCTGGCGAGGGCGTAAATGCCCTGGGCGTCGGTGGTTGTGGTGTAAGCGCCACCGCCGGTGCGCATGGCCGTCACGGAGGCGTTGACCACCGGCCTGCCGATTTGGTCGAGCACCCGACCGCTGATGATCTCGCCGGTCCCATTCGTATAGGCATTGAAGACGCAACCATCTATGACATTGAACGTGTAAGGGCTGGCATCGATGAGGGGCAGTGAGTACCAGGCTGAGGATGTTCCCGACCAGCCCAGATTCAAGTGGTGGTAGAGGGTGGAAGCACTGTAACCGTAACCGTCAGCCACGACCGCGTGTCCCCCGCTGGGGCCCTGTATCCCCAACAGAACCGGGTAACGGGCGTCCAGGTTCGGATTGATCATGCCGAGCAGGCCCGCGCCGATGTCCGAGTTATTGTTCCAGCCTTGGAAGGCGCTGGAGTAATGGAAGGTATTGCACAGAGCGGTCTTGGCATCGATTAGCGACGAGGAGGAGCCGGGGCTGGTGTATTGCATGTTTACCGTGGCGCCTGCATCAGCGACCAGCGCACCGATGGCTTGGCACTGCACTGCACCGGGAGTGGCGGGAGGGACCAACGGCATGTTGCTCCACCCGTAGGGGCCGCCCGCGCCGTCGCCGCCGCGCAGGTAGTACGTCAGTGGAGAGCCATCCGAGTAAATCGTAAACCCTGCCGTCCCGACGGCAGAGCTCGGGAACTGATAATACCGCATGAGCTGGGACATGGCCGTCGCCACACAACCCGCCGGATAATTGGCGGTATTTCCAGCCCCGTAGGGAGGGGTGTAGTAATTGTAGCATGCGGCTGTGCCGGCGGCAGCGGCGGTTTGCTGGTCCCAAGTCGTCTGCGTCAGAGGAGCTATCCTCACGTCTGACACGCTGGTGAGTTCCCTGGGGATTGTTACAGGTCCGCCGTCCTCAGGGGCAAGCTGCCGCCACTTGGCCTGGGCCCGCAGAGCGTTTGTATCCGAGAGCGCCGAGCCTGCCTGCTGGGCGTAGGCGACCCGCGCCGACAGGTCATTGTTCACTAATGCGCCCAGGGGGCTGGCCGCCGAGGGGTCATACTGGCCCGCGCTGGCAAAGCCCACAATCGGCTCCACCAAATCATCCGCCGAAACAATGACAAAGCCCGACGGTTCCAGGTAAACCACGTAGTAAACGGGGTTGCCAGCCTGGTCGTTGAACGTGTCCACGCGTTGGACGGACCTGCCTAGAGTTTCTCCGAGGGGCGCCCGGTCCAGGCTCAGCCAGCCTGTTACCACCGCTGCGGCTTGCTTGGAGGTAGCTGGCGTGGCGCTTGTCACTTGCAAGGAGGCGCTCAACAGCATCAGAAGGATCATGCTTGCGAACATGCGACCGAGCCGTTTGAAACTAAATGGTAAGTTGGTTTTCACGGGGGCCTTTGCTCGTATGGCGGCTGGCCGGATAAATCGTTAATAATCTAACTGCACTCGCGCAACGCTTTCACCTGTGGAATCGCAGCATGCCGTCAAACCAGAGCGCCCACGCATACCGACATCCTGCCGACCGTGTCCGCGGCGGAGGAAACATTGTCATGCCTTGCCGCGACCCGGCGCTATTATGAGGGCTCCAAGGGAAGCAATTCAAGTGCCATATTTCCATTGAACACATTTTCTGGTCTTAGTGTCCATCGCTCAGTAATATTTCAGAACCAATGAATACCGGAATCAATGCCATCAACGAGGCAGTGCAGGAAGCCGGGGCGTTTGTGCGCCCGCTGTTCAACGAATTAGGCAAGGTGATTGTCGGCCAGGCGTATTTGGTAGAACGGCTGGTGATCGGATTGCTGGCCAACGGGCACGTGTTGTTGGAAGGGGTGCCCGGGCTGGCGAAGACGCTGTCAGTCAAGACGCTGGCAAGCTGCCTGAACGTCAGGTACTCGCGGCTGCAGTTCACGCCCGACATGCTGCCTGCGGACGTGGTCGGCACCCAGATTTACAACCCGCAATCCGGGGCCTTCACGACGCGCAAGGGGCCAATCTTCGCGAACCTGGTGCTGGCGGACGAAATCAATCGCGCGCCGGCGAAGGTGCAGAGCGCGCTGCTCGAAGCGATGCAGGAGAAGCAGGTCACCATTGGCGACCAGACCTTCAAACTGGAAGAGCCATTCCTGGTGCTGGCCACGCAAAACCCGATCGAGCAAGAGGGCACGTATCCGTTGCCTGAGGCGCAGGTTGATCGCTTCATGCTCAAACTCAAGATCGGCTATCCGTCACGGGCCGAGGAGCGGCAGATTCTCGACCTGATGGCGCGCACGTCCGGCACGCCGACTGCCAGCGCGGTCGTTGAGCCCAAGCAGATTCTCAACGCGCGGCAAGTCATCAATGACATTTACATGGATGACAAGGTCAAGGACTACATCGTCGATCTGGTATGCGCGACCCGGGACCCGGAAGCGCATAAGATCCAGGTGAAGGAGTTCATCCAGCTTGGCGCTTCGCCGCGGGCGACGATCAACCTCACGCTGGCATCCAAAGCCTACGCCTTCCTTAAGGGCCGCGGCTATGTGACGCCCCAGGACGTCAAGAGCATCGGCATGGATGTGCTGCGTCACCGGGTCGCCATCACTTACGAGGCCGAGGCGGAAGAGAAGACGAGCGAGATCATCATCCAGAAGATATTTGACGAGCTGCCGGTGCCATGATCCCGCGCGAGATACTCAAGAAGATACGGCAGATCGAGATTCGGACCAACCGGCTGGTGAGCGAGACGCTGGCCGGGCAGTACCATAGCGTCTTCAAGGGCCAGGGGATGAACTTCGATGAGGTGCGCGAGTATCAGCCGGGGGATGAAGTCCGCACGATCGATTGGAACGTCACCGCGCGGATGAATCACCCGTTTGTTAAGAAGTTCGTGGAGGAACGTGAGCTGACGCTGATGCTGGTCGTGGACGCCAGCGGCTCGGGTTTATTCGGCTCCCACGCGCAGTCCAAACGTGAGCTGGCGGCGGAGATCGCCTCGGTGCTGGCTTTCTCAGCCATCCGCAACAACGACAAGGTGGGGCTGATTCTCTTTACGGACGAGGTCGAGAAGTTCATTCCGCCCCGCAAAGGTCGCCGGCACGTCTTGCGTGTCATACGCGAAGTGCTGTGCTTCGAGCCGCGTCATCGCGGCACAGATCTAAACGGGGCGCTGGAGTTTATGTTGCGGGTAACACCGCATCGGGCCATTGTAGTGGTGATTTCCGATTTTATAGGATCGCCGGCGGTTGCGGCAGGCCAGCGTCACGGCAAACTGCGGCCCCAGATGATGCTGCTGGAATCACTCGCCCAGGCCTCCTTCGCGAGGCTGCGCCAAGCCAACCGTCGGCATGATTTGGTAGCAGTGCAGATTGCAGATCGTTATGAGTTGGAGTTACCCGCCCTGGGCCGCCTGGTGCTGAACGATGCCGAGACGGGCGAGGTGGTTGAGATCAACACAGGTGACGAACGCAAACGCGCCGCATTTGCCGAGAGGCAGGCCCGCGCCCAAGCTGACTTGGCGCGCCTGTTCCGCTCCGCCGGAATTGATGCAATCCGCTTGCGTACCGACCAGCCTTACGCGGCGGAGTTGGGCAAGTTCTTCGAGACTCGCGAGAAGCGGCGGCTGCGCGGCTGAGTATGAGCGTGACGAACATCCATCCCCAGTCGCCTATGGCGATTGCAGGCACGAATGGCCTGCGCGACATCAAGCCACCGATCGAAATCCCAAGCGGGTGGGCTTGGGTTGGGTGGGTGCTTGCGGCGCTCGCACTCGCGGCGTTGGCCTTCTGGGCCTGGCGCTACTGGCAGAAGCGGCGCGCTCAGATTTCGCTGGTTCCCGTTATCCCCGCCCATATCCGGGCGAAGGAAAAGTTGCGGGAAGCATTGGCGCTGATTGGTCAGCCGCGCGAATTCTGCATCCTGGTCTCCGACACGGTCCGCTGGTATCTGGAAGAACGGTTCGATTTCCATGCGCCCGAGCGCACTACGGAGGAGTTTCTGTATGAACTTCAGGAGACCAATCTGCTGACGCCAGACCAAAAGGACAGCCTCGGCGAGTTCCTGCGATGCTGCGACCTGGTCAAGTTCGCACGCTACGAACCCGGCCCACCCGAGCTGCACGGTTTGCACGACTCCGCGCTTCGGCTCGTGGAAGAGACGGAGCCGATAATGGCGGTGCTGGAGGCGGTAAAGTCAGGCGAGAAAGTATGACCTTCGGCCATCCATACTTCTTGCTGTTGCTGCTGTTGCTGCCGCTGCTGGGCTGGCTGAAGGGCAAGCAAGGGCAGCCTCCGGCCTTCGTCTATTCCTCGGTCCAACTGGTTCGCGGGATTCTCAATATCACCCGCACTCGCTCCGGAACCTTCCTCGCGGCGCTGCGCTGGCTCACCCTTGCTGTGTTGATTATCGCGCTGGCGCAGCCGCGCTTGACCAGGAGCGAAACTAAAGTCAGCGCCAGCGGGGTGGACATCGCGGTGGTCATCGACATGTCCTTCAGCATGGCGGATGAGGATTTCGAACTGCACGGTCAGCCCGCCGACCGATTGACGATGGCGAAAGAGGTGTTGAAGAAGTTTATCGACAAGCGGCCCAACGACCGAATCGGGCTCGTGGTGTTCGCCACAGATGCATACACCGCCGCCCCCCTCACTCTGGACCATGATTTCGTTTTGCAGAACCTCGAGCGGCTGCACCTCGGAACGATTGACGGCGGTTCGACTGCAATCGGGTCGGGCCTGAGCACGGCGATCAACCGCCTGCGCGAGCTGAAGTCCAAGAGCAAGATCGTCATACTGATGACCGATGGCCGCAACAACGCGGGCAAGGTGGCGCCGCGCACGGTCGCCGAGGCGGCCAAGGCCCTCGGGGTGAAGGTTTACACAATTGGCGTGGGCAAACGCGGGGAGTCGCGGCGTCCGCGCATGGACCGGAATGGCCGCTACCTGGCGGACTTCTTTGGCCGGAAGATATACGACCCGGACCCCGAGGACCTTGACGAAAGCGTGCTGCAAGAGATCGCTAACATGACCAGCGGCAAATACTACCGTGCCGACAACTCCCAGAGGTTCCAGGCCATTTATACGGAGATCGATAAGCTGGAGAAGACCGAGGCGGAGGTGAAGAAATTCGCGCATCATAACGAGCTGTTCGCCTGGATGATCTCGCCAGGCCTCGGGTTGCTGCTCTTGGAGATTCTTTTGCGCCATACTTTCTGGAGAAAGCTCCCATGACTTTTGCCAATCCACACATGCTCTGGCTGCTGCTGGTGATTTCCCCGGCACTGCTGGCCTTCTTCTGGTGGGCCGGGCGCACCCGGCAACGATTGTTGACCCAGTTTATCCAGGCGCGTCTATTGCCGTCGTTGACCGTCGGCATCTCCACCAGAAGACAGAAGATCCGTGTCGGCTGCCTGGTCCTGGCGGTGGTCTGTCTGATACTGGCGCTGGCGCGGCCGCAATGGGGCTTTGACTGGCAGGAAATGAAGCAGCGCGGGCTGGACATCGTCGTCGCCATCGACACCTCGAAAAGCATGTTGGCCGAGGACATCGCTCCCAATCGACTGGCGCGCGCGAAGCTGGCCGCGCTCGAGCTCATGCAGCGGGCCCGGTCCGACCGGCTGGGCCTGGTCGCGTTCGCCGGCAGCGCGTTCCTGCAATGCCCGCTGACGATAGACGACGCGGCCTTCCGGCAGAGTGTCGAGGCGCTCAATGTCAATATCATCCCCCAAGGCGGCACCGCCATTGCCCAAGCGATTGAGACGGCCCTGACCGCTTTCAAGGAAGGCGACAACTACAAAGTGCTGGTGCTGTTCACCGATGGGGAGGATCACGATTCCGGTGCGCTGGAGGCCGCCGAGAAGGCGGCCAAGGACGGCATGCGTATTTTCACGATTGGCATCGGCACTGCGGAAGGCGAGTTGCTGCGCACCAAGGACGCGCAGGGCGGCGGCGATTATATTCGCGACGAGCAGGGCAACGTGGTCAAGTCGCACTTGAACGAGCGGCTCTTGCAGCAAATCGCGGGCGCAACCGAGGGCGGCTTTTACCTGCCCTTGCGCGGGGCCAAGGCCATCGACACCCTCTACGATCAGGGATTGGCCAAGTTGCCAAAATCTCAGCATCAGGAGCAATTCGTTCGCCAGTATCACGAGCGGTACCATTGGCCGCTGGCGGTGGCAATCGTCCTGCTCTTGGTGGAGATGCTTTTCCCTGAGCGCAAACGCGAGCCCAAAGCCAGACCGGCCCCCGCAGCGCCCGGCCAGCCGGCCCTTCGCACAGCCGCGACCGTCCTGCTGCTCGCGCTCTTGCCTACAGCCCTCCGGGGCTCGCCGGCGAGCGCGCTGCGCGAATACAAGGCCGGGCAATACGACCAGGCGCTCAAGGAATACGAGCAGTTGCTGAAGCGCAAAGGTGACGATCCGCGCCTGCATTTCAACGCGGGCGCCGCTGCCTACCGCAACCGGCAATTCGAGGAGGCGGCCAAACAATTTAATGCCACCCTTGCTGCTCCGGATTTGAAGCTGCAGGGACTGGCATACTACAATGAGGGCAACGCGCTATACCACCTCGGAGAACAAAACCCCGACCCGAAGAAGCGCACTGAGGCATGGGAGAAAGCGGCCCAGGACTTCCAAAGCACGGCCAAGCTCAACCCGCAGGACGAGGACGCGAAGTTCAATTACGAGTTCGTGAAGCGGAAGCTGGAAGAGCTCAAGCAGCAGCAACAACAGTCACAGCAGGACAGGTCCGACCAGCAAAAGGACGAGGACAAGAAGCAAGAGCAACAGAACCAGCAGCAGCAACAGCAGGATCAACAGAAGAAGGACCAACAGCAACAGCAGCCGGCGCAGCAAAAACAGTCGGAGGAGAAGAAGGATTCAGATCCGCAGGAGCAGCAGAAGAAACAGTCGGAGCAACAGCAACAGCAACAGCAACAGCAGGCCGCCAAACAATCTCAAGAGCAAAAGGAAAAGCAGCAGCAGAAGCAGCAACAGGCCAGACAGTCACCCGAACAGCCGAAAGACAAAGGCGACGAGAAGGAACAGGAAGCGGCTGCAGCTCAGGCTGCGGGCCAGATGACTCCACAGCAGGCGCAGCAGTTGTTAGATGCGCAAAAAGAGGATGAACAGATGCTGCCCCCCCAACCGACCGGCAAACCTGCCGATCGCAGCCGCCCGCTCAAAGACTGGTAACGCCGAGCTCTACTGAGCTGGGGGCGCCTTCGGAGACTTATCGGCTGCGGGTGCCTTATCCGCTTTTGGAGGTTTCTCCGGCTTCGGCCCGCCGTCGGGCTTCGGGCCTCTATCTGGTCGCGGTCCTCGATCAGCTCGCTGGGCATACGGCTTCCTGTCTCCGGCAGAAGGTCTTTCACCGGCCGCTTCGGGACGCCGTCCGCGCTTCTCGGTTCTCGGATCTTCCCTCTTCGCTTCAGGGGCGGGCGCAATAGGTAGCGCGGGTGGTGGCGTGGTGCTTTCGACGCGCACCTTTAGGGTGGTCACCACGTCCGCATGCAACCTCAACTCGACCTCGTGCTCGCCGAGAGCGCGGATGGGGTGCTCGAGATGAATCTTCCGCTTGTCGAGCGTGACGTCAAACTGCGTCTTAAGTTGGTCGGCAATCAGGCCCGAAGTAACTGTGCCGAACATCTTGCCGTCTTCGCCGGTCTTCACCGTGACGACACAGATGAGCTTGGAGAGGCTCTTGGACAAGTCGGTCATGGTGTTGAGCTCGTGGGCTTCGCGCTCGGCCCGGCGCTGCCTGAGGGCTTCAATTCGGCGCTTGTTGGCCGAGGTCAGCGGAACAGCCAGTCCCTGCGGGAACAAATAATTGCGGGCGTAGCCGGCGGCGACTTTGACCTGGTCGGACTCGCCGCCCAAACCAACGATGTTGTGTGTCAGAATAACTTCAGTTTTTGCCATACGGTGAAGAGTGATGCGTGAAACGTGATGCCTGATGCGTGGAAGGAATGACCGCTCCACGGGTCACAGCGCTAGAATGGGACGTCGTCTTGTTCGGGTTCGGGCACTTCGGGTTCCGCCGCAGCAGGAGCACTCGCAGGGGCGGCTGCGGCAGCCGCCGGGCGGCTTGGCGCTTCAGCGCTTGAAGCGCCACGATTGCCACTGTCGAGAAATTGGAAGTTTTCGAGGACCACGCCGAGGCGGCTGCGCTTTTGGCCTGTCTGTTTGTCATCCCATTGGTCGAGGCGAAGCCGGCCTTCGATGAGAATTGGCCGCCCCTTCTTCAGATATTGACCGATGGTTTCCGCCTGCTTGCCGAAAGCGTCGATATCCACGAATGTGACCTCCTCTTTGCTTTCGCCAGTCTCACTTTTCCAAACGCGATTCACCGCCAGGCCAAGCTTGGCGATCGCCAGGCCCTTGGGCGTGTAACGCAGTTCAGGGTCGCGGGTCAGATTCCCGACCAGGATGACCTTGTTGAAGCTAGCCATAGGTGCCCTCTATGTAGTCGGTGCGGTTGCTGGTATCGGCGCCGGGGCTTTGGTGAACAGCACCCGGAAGACGTCCTCGTTCGCTGCAAAGCGATGCTTCAACTGATCGACCAGGGTCGGCTGGCCTTCGAAGATGATGTTCACATAGAAACCCGCGCTATGCTTCTTGTCGGCCACCCGGCTATAGCTCTTCTTGTCCATCTTCTGCACGGTTTCCACCTTGCCGCCCAAGGTTGTAATCTCGGCAGAGATCTTGTCGATGGCATCCTTAATGCCTTCTTCTTTGGCTGCCGTTTCCAGTATGAACAAGCCTTCGTATCGTTTCACTGCGCTTTTCCTTCATTCGCGGAGCCGCCTACGACTCCGTTAAACTGACTCATTGCCTTTTGTATTCCAGCTTCCAGCCAGACTTCAGCCTGGTCGGAGGCCACGGTTAAAACTTTATCTGCCAGCGTCGCTTCCGTCGAACTAAATCGACCCAGCACATAGCCGGTAATCTCTCTCGCCCCGCTCTGTCGGCCGATGCCGATCCGTAGCCGGGCATAGTCGCGTGTGCCCAAATGCTGCTCGATGGACTCCAGACCATGGTGCCCGCCGCTGCTGCCGCCCGGCCTCAACCGCAGTTCGCCCAGTGGCAAATCCGCATCGTCCACCACCACGAGCAGCGCACTCAACGGCGCCTGATAATACGCCACCACCGCCCCCACCGCCTCGCCGCTCGAATTCATGTACGTCTGCGGCTCGCACAGGAGTACCCGGCGGTCGCTCCGCTGCACCGAAGCCAGCCGCGTGCTGAACTTCTTCTCGTAAGTCCAGCCCGCCCGCCAGCGTTCGGCCAGCCGATCGACGACCAGGAAGCCTGCATTGTGCCGGGTCCGCGCGTAATCGGCGCCCGGATTGCCCAAGCCCACGATGAGATACAGGTTCTCCATCTGGGGCGCCCGTGTGGCCGCCCGGCAACCGCCGGGCCGCCACCAAAACTACTTCTTCTTGTGGGCTGCCGGCGCAGCTTTCTTCTCGGCGCCTGGAGCCGCTTTGCCTGCGGCTCCCGGAGCGGCTTTCTCGGCGCCTGGCGCGGCTTTTCCTGCGGCTCCCGGAGCGGCCTTCTCGGCACCCTTGACCGCGCCCTTCTCGGCGCCCTTGGCGGCCGGCGCGGCACCTTCTTCGCCCTCTTCCTTCTTCTCTTTGATCATCTCGACCTCGCCCGGGACAGCCTCCGTGGCTGCGGCCAAATCGGCTGCTTCCTCTTCCTCCGTGCGCGGCGCGGCGACGGCAATGACCGGAATATGCTTGTCGCCGATAATCTCTGTATTCGCAGGCGCTGGGATTTCGCCCAGATGAATGGCCTGGCCAATCTTCAGGTTGCTAACATCCACCGTCAGCAACTCCGGCAAATCTTTCGGCAGAGCCCGCACCTTGAGCTTGAACAGCACATGCTCCAGCGTGCCGCCGTCGGTCTTGACGCCTACGGCTTCGCCGGTCGCCTCGATCGGCACCAGCACGGTCACCTTCTCGTTTTCGGCCACCTCGTGGAAATCGACGTGCAGCACGTTGCCTGTCAGGGCATAATGCTGGACTTCCTGCACCAGCGCCAGCCGCTTGGGCCGGGGATCGTCCTTGATCGCCAGGTCCACCAGGAGATTCTCGGAAACGGCATGGTGGATCAGGTCCTCCATTTCCTTGGCGTTGACTTCGAGATTCTGCGGCGGGGCCTGCCGGCCATAGATGACCGCCGGAATACGGCCGCCCTCGCGAAGGGCTTTGGCCCCAGCCCGCCTCCTCAGGATGCGGGGAGCTGCGTTGAGTAATACTGATTTCATTGTCGTTAAAACGTTCGGCGGCCGCCACCCAGCGCCTAGCTGGTGCGCCCGCCTCTAAATTCAAACAGCGAAGTTACCGACGAATTACTATGGATGCGCTTGATCGCTTCGCCCAAAAGCCCCGCTACCGACAACGTGACAATCTTCACGCCGCTAATCGCAGGGCGCAGGACAGTATCAGTTGTTACCAATTCGTCAATAGGCGATTTTCGCAATCTTTCGACCCCCATCTTATTGAGAATCGCGTGCGAAACACACGCCAGGATCTTCCTGGCCCCTTTCTGTTTGATCAGCGCGGCCGCCGTCGTCAGCGTGCCAGCCGTTTCCGTCAAATCATCCACCAGCAGCGCATCCTTGCCGCGAATCTCCCCGATCACGGCCATGGATTCCACCTCGCTGGCGCTCTTGCGCCTCTTGGCCACGATCGCCAGCGCCGCGCCCATCACCTGCGAATACGCATACGCCATCTTCAGCCCCCCGATGTCCGGGCTCACCACCACCAGGTCGCGCAGCCGTTTCTGCTTCAAATACTCATACATCACCGGCGCCGCATACAGATGATCCACCGGAATGTCGAAAAAGCCCTGAATCTGTTGCGCATGGAGGTCCATCGTCAATATGCGGTTTGCCCCCGCTGCCACCACCAAGTTGGCCACCAGCTTGGCCGTGATGGGCACCCGCGGCTGGTCCTTGCGATCCTGCCGCGCATAGCCGTAAAACGGCAGCACCGCCGTGATCCGCGCCGCGCTCGCCCGCCGCAGCGCGTCGATCATGATGAACATCTCCATCAAATGATGATTCGTCGGCGGGCTGGTGGACTGCACCACGAACACGTCCTCGCCCCGGACATTCTCCTCGATCTTCACGAACGTCTCCCCGTCGGGAAACGGCTTGATCGTGGACTTGCCGAGATCAATGCCGATATAAGCGCAAATCGCCTCGGCCAAGGGTAAATTAGAACTGCCGCTGAAAACCTTCACACGTTGCCTATCGTTTGGTTAAAATAAAAAAACACCGCACCGATGGTGAAAAAGCAGGCCGGACTCTATCACTCAACCACCCCAGTGCAAGCGCAATCCCAATCAAAAGAGTTCGTCAGGTAATTCCGACGGCTCTCTCGAAAGCCTCTCGGCAACCCCGAAATCCGAAGGCCCAACCCCAAGACTCGAAAAAAGGCCAAAACCCGACCCCCGAGCATCCCTCGATCCTACCGCCTGCTTTTGCGCTGCGCTGGATACGAATTCGGATTTCGGTCTTCGGTCTTCTTTCGGTTTTCGGCCTTCGGCCTTCGGATTTAAAGTGGGCCATGCCGCCCCGCCCTCCCTCCCATTTTCTTGGCTTTTCCCTGGCTTTGGGGTGGTTAGTGCATCGCAATCACCTCCCAAGCAGGTGCTTTACCCCCTGTATACCCCCTGTATACCCCTTGTATGCCCCATGTATACCCCGTGTAAGCAACAGGCTCGCAGTTCCCAAGTCCGGCGCAACTGGTTATCCCAGGGTGATGGGGTCATTGAGTGGGGGAGTACTGAAAAGCCCAACGCTACACCACTCTGCCACGCAGCTCCAGATTCGGAGCCTCTCAAGCTGCCGCAAGCGTCCGGGGGCTCGGCGAGATGTCCGGCCTACGGCGCGGGGACAATGGCGCTGACTTGTTTCGGGAGGTCGTCCCAGCCGTCGATCAACTGGAAGGTTTGGATGAACACGCGCGAACCCGCTGCCGGCACGCCGTACTTGCTAACATACATCTCCGTGATGTCGCTCAGCCCGCCGACTGGGGCGGGCAGCACGCCCAGGATCGTGAAGTGATCCACATAGGAGACCCCCGCGCTGCGCGGCTTGGTGCCGAGGACGACGATATACTGCGCCGGCTTGCCGGAAACGCTGAGCTTGAGGCTAACGTCACCTTTGATGTTGGTGATGCTCAGCGCGCGCACGGCGTTCAGCCCAAACGTCGCGATAGCGGGCGCATCTAACCGCATCGGGAGATCGACGATTGCAAGATTGCAGTTGATTCTAACGAAGAGCAGGTAGCCCCTGAGTCGTCCGGACTGATTAACGCGGCGGCTGGTGCGGGAGTCGCCTGCGGTGGCGTGCCAGTCGGCCCGCTGCTGGTCGGTCAATTTGCGCCAGAGGAAGCGGGCGCGCCCCATCGCTGTGCGCCGCGCCACCTGCGCCGGCGTGCGGGGATCCCGTGGCTTGACGTATTGCCGCCTGACTTGGCCAAAGCGCGTCTTGTAGCTGACCATGACGCCGGCAGTGCCGCTTTGTTGAACGTCGAGTATCTTCATATTGATCGCCAACCCGGGCAGCCCGCTGCGTCGGTCGCCGACCGCACGCCAGCGGGCGGGAATCCTGCTAATCATCCCGCCAGCCCGATGAGTGATTTAAGCACCAGTCGGCCCGACGATGCAATACTCTTTCGCAACGACTTGAGACAGCAGGGCGCATCCCATCGACAGATTCAATGCGCTTGGCTCAGAACCCGTTTGGTCTGAGCAGGATCGTGCTCCATGCGAATGCGCCAGACCAGTTCCTCGGGGCTGACGACCCGGATGCCGGACGGCAGGCGTTCCGCGCACCAGGTGACCGGCGAGTAGCCGCGCACGCCCCCTTGGGTGGCCGCGTTCTCTTGCGTCAGATTCTCGGCGTTCTCGTCCGCCCCGGGCGCTTTCTTGAAATAGGACCAGGCGTGCGCGATGACCCAATCGTAGCGGGGCAATTGCCCGGGGGGCGTTTTCCCCACCGTCTCCCGAATCTCGCGAGCGACCTTCGCGGGAGTTCCGGCGCGTTCGCGCTGGTTCGCGTGCTCCCAAATGGAGTAACGGGCGCTGATCACCGGCACTTCGATGCCGTGGCGGTCCTTCACCCAAAACGTTCTCCCCGCCCCGCCTTCATACGGATAGTACTGGAAAACCAGGATGGCGAGCAGCCCGTCGGTCTGGCTGGCGAACTCCTCGTAAGCCCGGTGCGCCTCCGGCGAATCGTATCGCGTCAGGTTAAAGCCGATGATGCGCGTGCCGGTCCGTTGCATCAGCTCCCAGGTGCGCCGGGCGTGCCGGGCGAGCAACTCCCAGCGGTTGGTCCGGTTGAGGCCAAAATGGTCTGGATAGTAGTACCCCCCGCCCCATTCGATGAAAGAGTCGTTGGCCGAGCGCGTCGCCTGCGCATACTCGATTGCTTCCGGGCACAACTGCGCCAGTTGCGCGAAACAGCAGGACCAGCCAAACGGGATCTTCCCGCGCTCGGGATTGTGCCAATAGCTCTGGCTGCCACGGAAAAAGTTGCCTTGGAACCACTGCACATTGTCGCCGTCCGTCTCAATGAAACTGACGGCGCTGCGCCGGTCGCTCCAGTCAATCGTAGCCGGGTTAATGCGCTTCGTCACAGGGCCTTCGAGGTTCGCAGTTCCGGCCATCAGCACCGGCAAATTCATGCACCGGTCGGTGGCGGTCTGGATGTGGCCGAAGCGGCTGGACAGCTCCGTAGTGGCGAACTCGTCACCGCCATTCCACCCCAGAATTGGCGAGAGCGGTTCCAGCCACTCCATCGCGGCCGTAGTTGGCTCATCTTTGCCATACACGGTGAACGCCCGCTGCGCGATCGCCAGGTCCCGGACATGGGGCTTTCTCGGATCCTGAGTGCAGAGCATCCGGCGGTTGAATTGGTCCCGATACGTCTGAAAACACCAGGCCTGCGTCTTCTCGCGGACATCCAGCAGCAGCTTGAGACCATGCGCCTTCGCTTCCTCTTGCAGCGCCTCGTCCACGATGATGCCGCCGAGCACTCCGGCCAGGCTGGTGGCGACATTGACCGAGCAGTCCATGCCCGGCCGGTAGGCATTGCTCTCGCCGTGGGATTGGTCGAGGCGGTAGAGGATGTAGCCCTTGAGGATGCCCTGCTTAGCATAGCGGTCCACTAATCCCCAGGGACCAAAGTTGCCCGGCGTCCGCAATTCCGGATGCGCCGCCAGCAATCGGCCGTACCAGTCCTCCAAGTCCGCGTTCCCGTCATTGACCCACACCAACTCATCTCCCCGGCCTTCATTAACGGCTTGTGCTGCCAGTCCGGCCACGGATTGCACCATCATCTGGAGCGCGGCTCGGGGTGCCGGGAATTCCTGCTGATTCGAGGTCCGCGCCACCGCCTTGGGCAAGCTCTGCGCCGGCCACCAACGGTCTTCCGTCTGCCCAACCAGCTCAGGCCCGGCGCAGAATAACCCTGCCAACAGTAGTGCGTGTCGCCCGTCGAACGACTCCCGCCAAATCCGGCTGCTCATTCACCGCGAGCTTGCTCGCTCGAGATAAACCGGTCAACTGTTCGTGGCGGTCCCCACCTCGTCTTCGTGCTGGTTGGTCCGAGCCCTGTGGGCGCTCAGCCCACCGCCAGCCCACGTTCGGCTTATTCCAGCACGGCCTCGGCCTGCTTGCGGCTGCCACCGGAAAACCAGCTCAAAGTGACCATCGGGATGGTGGCCCGGAAGGTGGCGGCCTTGTCTAACCCTCTGGTCTAAGCTTTAACGATGCATTTGAAGCCAACCCCATCAAACCATAGAGCCGCGATTGACACAGCGCGGCAGAGCCGCAATCAAAAAGACAGAAGAAAGACAGAATCATGGTCGGACAGAATCATGCGCATTGGCTCAGGCTTCTCCTCTCTATGCATGATTCTGTCCGGCCCTTATTCTGTCTTTAGGTCTTCCTGCGGCCCCACAGATTTCCTCGCAGCCTGCGAACAATGTTGACTATTGCAGTACGGTGCGGTAAAGCCGCAACGAAACTGCGCGAAGCGTTTGGAGTGCGTGAAGCTTGCTCCCGCTTTCGGACGATCCCCCCTTACGACAGCAACCGCAAGTTGCCCGCACTACAAACGATTCGCGTAGCAGTTCGCGCAGTCAATCCTTTGCAGCTTGTGAACAATTCCGACTATTGCCGAGCCAGACCGGCCTCAGTCACCTGAGAATCTTTCACTGAGACCAGATCGGTTTGGGCGCCCTCTTACTCGCTCTTTTCTCCGCGTTCATCGCGTCTCTGCGGTTCCCTTTTCCGCGCCCGGACTGAATCGACGCGGCTGATCTCTGCCGCCCCCACCGTGAGAAGCGCGCTGCCAATTTCGAGCGCATCGCTGGGAGTCAAGACGACTGCGGCTTTGAACGAGGTGCGTGCCCAATCCTCTTCCTTCGGCGCTGCATGCCGAAGTTGAAAGGTAATTGTAATCCAGGCGGCGTGCTTTGGGAACCCGCCTTGCCCCGGCGTCTCCACCCGCGTAAGCTTGGGCGCATAAGAACGTTGAGCCTAGAAGAAGCGGTGAGCGGCCTGGGGCGATGGGTGGATCTGGCGATCGCGGGTGAGGACATCCGCATCCGGAAAGGCGACCCGGTAGTGGAGTTGCGGCCTGTGGGACCGTTAGCGGCGGCCTCCCCGAACGAGCACCTAGCACCGCGCGAAGCCCTGCGTCGCCTGCAAGCAGAAGCCCGCCTGACTCCTGACCAGGCTCAGCAATGCCTCAACGCCGTGTATGACGAACGGCTGGCTGCGGAAGCTCGCCAGCCGGCATGATCCACCTGGATACCAATTGCCCGATCCAGTTTGACTTCAATCCTTTCATGGCTCACGGCCTCAAACTGACCATTCCTCCGTCTCGGCCACCGCCGACAGCTACCCGAAGCTGATTCGTAGGTCCCTCAACCTTCGACCCTCAACCCTCAACGACCCTTTCGGCTGCCATCATCTCGGAGCGCAAGTGAGCGGAGGGAAGGGCGGCAGGGCGATGGAACAGGATTCAGTGCGACACTTTCAAAATGTCGCAATTCCAGGACCGTGCCACGGACTTCCCTCTGGAGAACCGTCAAATGACCGTAACAAAGAAGTGACATCTGCCTCATGATTTACCAGGCAAATACCTTCGCACGAGTAAGTGCCGGCACATAGCTTGCCATGCCCAAAACTCAGGGCCACAATCATGAAATATGACGATTGAACTCCCACGTGTCCGACCAGAAGTAGCTGCAAAACTTGGCTACTACGTTTATGCTTACGTTGACCCCCGCAATTCCAAAATCTTTTACGTCGGTAAGGGCTGCCGCGCCCGCGCTTTGGCCCACCTCGATGAAGCCGGGGAGTCAGCGAAAAGCTACCGGATAGCAGAGCTTAAGAACGCAGGTATTCAGCCTCAGATTGATATTCTCGCGCACGGCATAGGTGACGAGGAAACAGCCCTTCGTATTGAAGCTGCCGTCATAAATGCCCTGTGGCCAGAAAAGACACTTACGAATAAGGTGCATGGCTTTCAAACCCGAGTGCCCCTTAGCGAACTCGAGTTTCTCTACGCTGCAAAACCCATTTCTATTACCGAACCAGTGCTTCTAATACGAATTAATAGGCTTTACCGTCCCGGCATGAATTCCGAAGCCCTTTACGAAGCTACGCGCGGTGTCTGGACATGCGGTATCCGTCGGGAAAAAGCCCGCTACGGATTAGCTGTTTACCAGGGAGTTGTCCGTGAAGTCTATGAGATCGAGGCCTGGCACAAAGCCGGCACACTCGAATATCGAACTCGCTCACGGGAAGATGTTGAGCGCCCGCATCGCTGGGAGTTTTCGGGCAAGGTGTCTGAACAGCTTTCGGCGAAATACAAAGGTGGGTCGGTCGAGCGCCTTTTTTCCAAGGGCGCACAATCGCCATACACCTATGTAAACTGTTGAGTGGATTCTATTGACGACTTGACTAGCCACTGGAGACGCCGGGAAATCGAAGGTTGGCCCGACCAATCCTCGTGAGTGGACCGGTGGACCGGGAGGATCAACGGTGGGCTTCCCCAATTGTGACCGCGCAGGTGAAGGGCGGCGAGCACGGGCTCACGGCTGACGAGTCAACTCGTCTAGCCGGAGGTGATCCACCCGCCGCCCAGCACATGGTCTTCTTGGTAAAACACCGCCGCCTGGCCGGGCGTGACAGCGCGTTGCGCGGCATGCAGCTTCACCTTGACTGTCCCACTGGCCAGCGGAGTCACCGTGGCGGGGGTGCCCGGATGGTTGTAGCGGATCTTGACGGTGGCCTCGAAGGCGGTGGGCGGAGCGTCGAACGCAATCCAGTTGCACCGCTCCGCGCTAAACTCGTCCCGCGCGAGCGCCGAATCGTCTCCGACAATCACCCGATTCCTGACGGCATCCAGTTCGATGACGTAAAGCGGTTTCGGGGAAGAAATGCCCAGCCCCTTGCGCTGGCCAATCGTGTAGAACTCAATGCCGTCATGCTCGCCGAGCACTTGGCCCTGGAGGTTCACGATCTCGCCGCGATGCTTCTGCACCAGCTTGGCCTGCTGGAGGAACTTGCCGTAGTCGTTGTCCGGCACGAAACAGATTTCCATGCTCTCCTCCTTGTCGGCCGTCTTCAACTGGCAGTGACGGGCCACCTCTCGGGTGTCGGCTTTAGTCTTCTCTCCGAGAGGAAACATCGCGCGAGCCAGTTGATCCTGCCGCAGCGAGAAGAGAAAGTAACTCTGGTCCTTGCGCAGGTCGCGCCCGCGCTTGAGCAGCACGCGCCCGCCGTTAGGGCTCTGGTCCACCCGCGCGAAATGGCCCGTGGCGATATACTCCGCGCCGAGCTGGTCAGCCCGTTCGATGAGCCGCCCGAACTTAAGGTTCTGGTTGCACAGCACGCACGGGTTCGGCGTACGGCCTGCCTTGTATTCATCCGCAAAGTATTGGATGACCTTGGTTTGGAACTCCGCCGCCTCGTCAATGAGGTAATAGGGGATGCCCAGTTTGTGGCAGACCGCCCGTGCGTCCGTGACCGCCTGCGGCCCGCAGCACTTGTCCTCGGCCCGCGACACGCAATCCTGCGGCCACAACTTCAGCGTAATCCCCACCACGTCATAGCCCTGCTCGAGTAACAGCGCAGCGGTGGCCGAGGAATCGACTCCTCCGCTCATTCCCACCACCACGCGTGTTTTCTTCTGCGCACTCACAAGCCCGTCAACAGCTTTTAAGGGCTCTTTTTGCGCTTGGCCTTTGTCCGGCGTTTGCGCGGAGCGGGTTTCGCGGCTTTGCGCCGGGCCTTGGCTGGCGGCGGGGCGGCAGGCGCGGGGGCTGTCGTCGCGGTCTGGGGGTCCAACTCAATACCGAACACGGCGCCGACCTCGCTCTCGGCCAGTTCGGGGCCGGCGGCCGCGGTCTTGCCTGCCAGGTCGGTGGCGGTGGCGGCTTGCGTGATCAATTCCTCGTGGTTCACCGAGCGCAGCATGAACAACAGTTCCGGACTTTGGTCCAGGCGCGCCCCGACCCCGTAGAGCACCGCCGCCACGTGTTTGCACATCGTCGCCCAATCCGGGCAGGAGCACTTGAGTTCGATCTCCGCGGGCGCGGGAAAGAGCCCGGTTTCCTTGCGCGTGATGATCCCCATTACGTGGTCGGAGAAGCGCCCGCGCAGCAGCTCGACCAGCGACCCAATCGCGCCCGAGCACTCGTGGCAAAGCCTCTTCCATTTCGCCTTGGCTGCCGGGGTGATGCCGATCTTGACTTGGTAAAGCTCCGACCCGCTGACCGTCGCCTCGATCTCACCGGCCCGGATGTCCAGATGGACCACCGATCCGTTGCGGACGTAAGTCCGGCCGCGCGGCAGGCGGTTCGCATAGTCCATGTAAGACTCAAGATTGTCGCACCAGGCTTTGCCCCAAAAGGTGCGGGCAATCGTGCGGCCCTCGATCTGGACGGGCCGAATAGCCTTCCCTTTCTTCGCCAGCTTCGCCATTTCCTTTGCCGCTTTGCGGCGGCGCTCGGCCACCGATACGTAAGGTCGAAATCCGTAGTAGTTCCAGCTCATAATGTGCGGCCTCTTTATGCCTCAGTCGCGCGGTTCAAATCAAGCGCTACGAAGCGCAACAGTTCGTTGTTGCTCATTTCCGTGAGCAATATCTCGCCCCCGCCTTCCAGTAATTCGGCCGACAGCGACTTCTTATCTTCAATGACCGCGTCTATGCGCTCCTCAATCGTGCCCCGGCATACAAATTTGTGGACCAGCACATTTTGCTTTTGGCCGATGCGAAAGGCCCGGTCCGTGGCTTGGTTCTCGACCGCCGGATTCCACCAGCGGTCGAAGTGAATCACATGCGCGGCTTGCGTCAGGTTCAATCCCGAGCCGCCCGCCTTCACCGTCAACAGGAAGAATGGGGGGCCGTCATCCCGTTGGAAGGTCTCGACCAGCTTGCGCCGTTGGGCCACCGCTGTGCCGCCATGCAGCACCAGCCCCGGCCTGCGGAAAACCTCCCCTAAAAACGCCAACAGCGGGTCGGTGATCTCCCGGAATTGGGTGAACACCAACGCCTTCTCCTGCCGCTCGGCAATCTCCTCCGCCAACTCGCGCAAACGGGCGAACTTGCCGCTGCCCTCCGGCGCGTACCCACCGTCCCCCAGCCATTGCGAAGGATGATTGCAGATCTGCTTGAACCGCATGATGAACGCCAGCACCAGACCCTTCCGCTGGATGCCGTCCGCGGTTTCCAGCGCCTCGGCCAATTCGGAGACCGCCTTCTGATACAGGGCCGCTTGCGCCTTGGTGAGTGAGCACCACGCCCGCACCTCGGTCTTCTCGGGCAGGTCGGCAATGACGCGTTTGTCCGTCTTTAGCCGCCGCAGGATGTAGGGTCGCGTGAGCGCGCGCAACGGACCGTAATCCGGCTGGCCCGAGCCCCCCCGACCGCGGATAAACTTGGAGAACGCGCTCGCTGACCCGAGCAGTCCCGGGTTGAGAAAGTCGAAGATAGACCACAAGTCGCCCGCCCGGTTCTCGACCGGCGTGCCGGTGAGCGCAAATCGCGCCTTGGCCTTCAGTTCCTTCACGGCCCGCGCCTGGCGGGTCCCCGCATTCTTTATCGCCTGGGCCTCATCCAGGATCGCGACGTTCCACGCCCGCTGCCGCAAGCCCTCCATCCGCGCCAGCATCCCATACGTCGTAATGACCAGGTCCGCGCGCTGTCCCACCGGCGATTCCAGCAACGCCTGCGGCTCCTCCCCTTCTGAGGGGTGCACGATCACAAAACTCAAAGCAGGGGTAAACCGCTCGATTTCAGCGCGCCAGTTCGCGAGTAGCGATGCGGGCACCACCAGGAGATTAGGCAGCCGTTGAGTCTCCGTAACATCAGCCTGCGAGCGCCTCTGCCCGCCCTCAGCCGAACCCGTGTCGGTCTTCCGCTTTAGCAGCATGGCCAGCATCTGCACCGTTTTACCCAGGCCCATGTCGTCCGCCAGGCAGCCACCCAACCCCAGCCGCGCCAGAAACCACAACCAGTTCACCCCCACCTCCTGGTAAGGGCGCAATTGCGCCTGCAACCCGGGAATCTCCGCCCCGGCGCCCAGGCGCGACGGCTCGCGCAGCTCCGCCAGCACCCCTTCGAGCCATTGGCCCGCCTGGATGCCCGACCACTCGCGCTCCGCTCCTTGCGCCGGTCCTTCCTCGGCGTCGGCGGCCCCCGGCTGAAAACCGGCAATCATCCGCATCCCCTCAAAGAACGTAACCCCGTCACGCCGCGACAGCGTCTCCACCTTCTTCCAATGCGCCAGCGCCTCCCGCAACTTCCCCGGATCAACCTCCACCCACTTGCCGCGCACCAGTGCCAGGCCGTCGGCCGCGTTGAGTAGTGACTCCCATTCCGCCTCCGTCAGCGGCTCCCCATCCAGCGTCCGCTCCACTGAAAAATCCAGCAGCGTGTCCGCCCCCAGTCCAGCGCTCCGGTTCTCCCCCACGCGGACGCTGACCCGGGGACGCGGCGGACGCCCCCCTTTCCACCAATCCGGCAGCCGCACCACCACCCCCGCTTCCTCGCACGTGGGGGCGTCTTTGAGAAACCTGTAAGCCTCGGCTGGCGTCCACGGCAGCGCCTTGAAGATGCGGCTGCTGTCCACCAACTCCCGCACAAACCCGCTCTTCTCGGCGGCCTTCTGCACTGGGGACAGCAGGTTCAGCAGCGCCGGCTTGTTCCCGGAGCCCGCGTACTCCTGCAACGCACGGCCCAGCGGCAGATGCTGCACGCGGGATTGGCTGGAAATGCGCGACGCATAGCTCGCCATGAAGGCAAACGGATGGGTTGGGTGCCTCTTATTCTCCGCCAGGTGAAACGTCACCCGTCCCACCATCCGCCACAGCGGATGGCTCTCTTTCAACCACGCGCCTGCGCCCTGGGGATGCCGTGCTATTTCCACCCGGACCAGTTCGTCCAAGCCGCGCCAGAGCCCGGCCAGCACCTCCGCGCTCAAATACTCGCCGCCCCGCATCGGCGGAGCCGTTTCCGCCAGCGCCGACAGTTCCGCCTCAGCCGGCGGCGGCAGCGCTGCCAGTTCCTGCGCCTGGTCCAGGCCCGCCGTGTGACAGAGTTGCGTCAGAAAGCGCCGGGCCAGTTCCCGCCACCACGCGCCCGCCGCGGGCAAGGCCGCGTTAAGTTCCCGCGTGCCCAGGAGCAACAGCCCGCGCGCCGCCGATTCCGCGAACGCCGCCGCCACCCGCCGCCCCGTCTCGACCTCCAGCCACGGCGAAGGCGGTGGCGCGTTCTCCACGAGCAGCAGTCCGTGCGGCGTCAGAATCACGTCTGACGGCGTTTCCATCAGGTCCGGCATCGCACCCATACTGCCGCCCCCACGCGCCGCCCCGCAAGCATCCTTCAGCGGGCTTCGGGAAGAGGGCGTATGCGTTTAATCAGCCAGGGGCAGCCTCAATTGCCCACTTCTTCAAGCTCGCTTGTGAGGCGCTTGGTCTGGCCCGCCTTCAAGCGCAAAGCAATGGTCTTTTGTCCATACCGCACGGTGCAGGTTTCCGTGTCGGTGATGCGGTGGATCGTGGCGCTGCTCAGTTTTCCATTCTGCCACTCGATACCCACCTCGAATCCGCCCCGGGCGCGCAAGCCCTTGACGCTTCCAGCCTGCCAGATTCCGGGCAGCGCCGGCAGCAACTCGATCTCGCCGTTCTGGCTTTGGAGCAGCATCTCGGCGATGCCGGCCGACCCGCCGAAATTGCCGTCAATCTGGAACGGCGGATGTGCGTCAAACATGTTGGGGTAAGTCCGCTCTGGGCTTAGCAGGAAATCGAAGATGCGGTAGGCGTGGTCGCCATCGTGCAGACGGGTCCATAGGTTCAAGCGCCAGGCGGTCGCCCAGCCGGTCGCCTTATCGCCCCGCACCTCCAAAGACCTCCTGGCCGCCGCGGCCAGTTCGGGTGTCTTGCGCACGTCAATCTGGGCGCTGGGGTAGAGTGCGTAAAGATGCGAGACGTGGCGGTGGTGCAAATCCAGCCCCGGCTCCATATCCCAATCCTTCAGCCATTCCTGCAGTTGGCCCGCCGCGCCGATTTGAGAGGGGGCGAGACGTTGGCGGGCCGCGGCGATCTGCGCCGCCAATGCCTGGTCAACGCCCAGGGTCTGGGCTGCCTGGATGCAGTTGGCGAACAAGTCGCGCAAGATTTCCATGTCCATCGCCGGCCCGGCGCAGACGCTGGTGTGGCCCTCGGGATGGCCATTTTCCGGCGAGAGCGAGGGGCAGGTCACCAACCAGTGATGCGTGGGCTCCTCCACCAGAGTATCAAGGAAGAACTCTGCGGCGCCCTTCATGGCGGGGTAGATTCGCCGCAGATACTTCTCGTCGCCGCTGAACAAATAGTGTTCCCACAGATTCTGGCACAGCCACGCGCCGCCCAAGGGCCAGATGCCGTAAAACGACCCGTCAATCGGCGCCGCCGCCCGCCACAAATCGGTGTTGTGGTGCACCACCCAGCCGCGGGCGTTAAACATGGTCTTGGCCGTGCGCGCTCCGGTTTGGGTCAGGTCCATCACCATCGCGGCGAGGGGCTCCACGCACTCGCCCAGGGCGCAGCTCTCGACCGGCCAGTAATTCATCTCGGTATTGATGTTGATGGTGTATTTGCCGCCCCACGGGGGACTCATTGAATCATTCCAGATGCCCTGCAAGTTCGCGGGCTGGGAGCCCGGCCGCGAACTGGAGATCAAAAGATAGCGGCCAAATTGGAAATACAGCGCTGCCAGTTGCGGATCGTTGCCCTCGGCGAAATGCGCGATGCGCTCATCTGTCGGCAGCTTCATTGAGGCAGTCTGGCCGAGGTCCAGCTCCACGCGGCGAAAGAGCCGTTGATGCTCCGCTACATGCGCCTCGAGCAAGCGCGCAAAAGGCTTCTTGCTTGCGGCGGCTATCTGATTCTTTACGACGGCCTCGGGGTCGCCGCTCACATCCTGGAAGCTCTTGTAGCTGGTGGCGGCGGCAATAAGCAAGGTGGCCGAATCCGCCCCGTTGACGGAGATCGTGTTCGTGCCCGCTGTGGTTTTGCCCCCCTGCGCCAGCACACGGACCCGCGCCTCAAACTTCAGTGCGGCCTTGATGCCGTCCGCGCTGCCGTTGACGCCTCTCATCACCAGGGTGTCGGCATCTTCGGTAGTGATGGTCGCGCGCTGCGGCGTCTTCATCCCCGCGACGAAGGTAACCTGCCCAGGCTTGTCGGCGGTCAGCCGCACCACAATTACTTGGTCCACGGGACTCGCAAAAACCTCGCGCCGGAAGGCGACCCCATTGACCGTGTGGGCGACACTGGCAATGGCGGTGTCGAGGTTGAGCTCACGGCGATAATCCACCGGCGATGCGGCTGCCGGGATATCCAGGATCAAGTCGCCCACGGTCTGATACGGCATCTGGCCCAGCGGCTTTGCCATAACGGAGCGATCTATCAGGCGCGCTGCCTCGTCGTATTTGCCCTCGAACACCAGCCTGCGGACCTCCGGCAAAGCCGCGAGCGCATTCGTATTGTCTGGCGTGTAAGGGCCGCCCCCCCACAGGGTGTCCTCGTTGAGCTGGAGCTGTTCGCGCGCCGGGCCGCCGAACACCATTGCGCCCAGACGGCCGTTGCCGACGGGCAGGGCCTCGGTCCATTTCATTGCCGGTGCCCGATACCACAAACTCAGCCGGCCATCGGTGACCTGAGCCCCGCCGCCAGGAACTGGGGCCCCCATGGATGTCCAAAGCGCCGGACATGTTAACGACAGCACAAGACCGGCAAACAACCAGACACAATCTTTATGTTTCATAAGCCATACAACTGCACCAGGCGACTGAATAACGACAGGGGCGCTCACCGCTGTTTCGTCAACGCATCCGCGGCGGCTTGCTGAAACGCGCGGCGGACATCGCTCGCGTCGGCGTTGCCAACGGGGCGCTGCACCATGAGGACGTAAGCGACGCCCCGCACCGGGTCGATCCACGCCTGTGTTCCCCACGCCCCGCCATGGCCGAAGGTCCCGGGCGAAAGCATCGCCGCCACGCCTGGGTGTGGCGCGCGCAATACGCACGTGCCAATGCCCCAGCCATAATTGGTGCCACGATAGCCATACTCCGCCGACTGCAGGAACCCCGTGGGCAAGTCACCGGTCTGGACGGTCATCAGCAGCTTGAGCGCCTCCGGGCTCAGGTAGCGTTTGCCGCTCAGCTTGCCGCCGTTCAACAGCATCTGGCAAAACCGGGCGTAATCCGGGCCGGTGGAAAACAGGCCGCCGTTGCCCAGCGGAGGATGTCCCCGCACCCCGAAACTCGGTGACAGAGACACAGCCTCGGGCTCCCCCGAAGTCTGATTCTTCTTGTAGCCGACCACGCGGCGGTTGGCTGTCCCCCCTTCCGGGTAAAACGTCGTGTCCTTCATGCCGAGCGGATTCAGGATGCGCTCCTGAACGAACACCTCAAAGGGCTTGCCGCTGGCGACCTCCACAATGCGCGCCGCTACGTTGATGCCGGACTGGGTGTATTGCCATTTCGCGCCGGGTTCGTATTGCATGGGCGCGGCCAGGTACAGCGGCACCAACTCGGCCAGCGTATGGGCCTGGCGCAAGGCGGTGGCGTCCCCCTCACCAAGACCGGAGGTGTGCGTGAGGGCCTGGGCAATGGTCAGGTTGGCCGGTTTGCCGGAAGGCGTCTTAAGATCGGCAAACGCGGGAATGTGCTTCGCAATCGGGTCCGCCACGTTGAGCTTGCCTTCATCCTGCAGCATCAGGATGGCGACTGCCGTGACCGGCTTCGTCATCGAGGCAATCCAGAACACCGAATCAGGGCGCATCGGCGTTTTCGCGGCAAGGTCAGCCAGCCCCACCGCTTCGAGATGCACCACTTTGTCCTTGGTGACGACGACGGTCACCGAGCCGGAACGGTCGTTCGCGGCGATGTCTGTCTGCATCGCCGCGCTGATGCCCGGCAGTGTGGGGGCGGCGCCGCAAGCAATCATGGGCAGCAACAGCAGAGCGGGACAGAGTCGGTGTTTGAGTGGCATAGTTCGCATCTTTTGGCTAGGCAGTTCGAGATGGTGTTATCTAGTTTCAACGACGTATTTGTGTCCCGAAGCAGACCCAAATACAAGACATTCGCAGCCTACGCTCAGCGTATCGGCCTGCTCGGTCTCGCCGCGGCTGAGTCGGCGGCCCAGACAGCCCGGATCGCCTCTTCGTCGCCCATCCCGCTCGGGACAGTCGGGCTGGGATTTTTCGCAAAATACCAATGTATGTCCGGCGAACTCGCCGTGCGGCTGCCGGGCATTTGGAGATAGCCGTTGGGATCTGTCTTTCGCACCCAATCCCAAGCGTACTGCAGCCAGTCGGCGCGATACTGCTTACTCTGGGGCGCAAACCAGGTGATCTCATCATAACCCCAGACCCAGTTGCCTCCCGCGCCCGCCTGCCCCGGCGTTCGGCTGACGCCCCAATTATCGAGTTCCACCAGATAGGGCAGATGCTCGCATTTCCACCCGCTGGGGGTGACGCCCCCTTTGCTGTGCCCGTAAATGCCGTCCGAAAAGCCCACCTGCAAGATCGCGTCCTGGGCCTTATCGGGGTTCTCCTTTATTCGCAGCGGGAAGGCATGGAAGTCGAGCAGCAGCCGGCCATCACGCACCAGACCGCCGCTGGGGGTGTGCCCATTGCAGATTACCATATGCCGGCGGGCGTGCTTGGCCGCGTAAGCCCGGACCAGGGTGAGCAGATGATCCCATTGGGCATTGCCGCGGTCGTTATGGTTCATAATCTCCACCTGCCCGAAGTGGATGGCCTCAAAGCCGAGGTCAATATACGAGGCTGCCTGATAATAGAACCAAAGCTGTGTTTCCAGCCGGCTCGCATCGGGCACCTGGGCGTTTCCCATGGCCCGGCGCTGTCCCACAGGGTAGATGATGTTGGTGTAAATGAAATTCCTGCTCTCCACCGGCTGGCCAAGCGCAGTGAACACCCAGTCCGGCACCTCAATCCGCTCCACGCGCGGACTCACGGTCTCAAAGACGCAGGCTTCCAGGACCATCTCTGGATCGGCGGCAATAGCCTTGGGAACCTGCTCCCGAGCCCGCTCGATATTGGCCAGGAAATTGTTCTCGGCCCCCCACAGGCACAAGCTCCGCCCGGCATACTTGACGCCGATGCTTTTGAGCATGCGAATATTATCATCGAGGTCGCCCCGTCCGTTGAACACACCCTCCACCGTGATGGCTCGGGACAGGTAGTTCTCCAGCACCTCGCGGGATATGGTGCGGTCGAATTGAAATCCACCGGGCCGTGTGGTCGGCTGCGTTTCGGAAGCATCAGCCCAGCCCCCGGCGAGCAATCCAACGATCGCGAGGCAAACCCCACGCAGGCCGCGCGCGTTTCGGGCGACTCTGCCAAGTGTCCACAGCTTGAGCATTTCGTTCCTGGAGGTTTGTATTCTACGGAAGAGTTCGTCAACTCTTTGGTTCTCGCTTCCCTCAACAGCCGAGCTAACCGAGACTGGTGGCCGTCGCCGCCAGAACCACATCCGCAGCTAGCGCACTTGGATAAAGCTCGAGCCCTTCGCCTTGCAGACAGGGCAGGTTTCTGGGGGAGCCCCGAACTCGATGTCACCGCAGACAGGGCACAGGTAAATCTTGTCCTGGGGCAAATCCTTCCCCTGCCGCACAGCCTCCAACGCCAGTTTATAAAGGCGGGCATGCACGGCTTCAGCCTTGGCCGCATAATCAAACATCCGCTTTGCCTTGTGGCCTTCCGCTTGCGCCTGCTTGAGCATGGGCGGGTACATCTCTTTGTATTCGTAAGTCTCCCCTGCAATCGCAACCCCAAGGTTCTCGGCGGTGGACCCAATGCCATCCATGGCCCCCAAGTGTCCTTCGGCGTGAATTCGTTCGGCTTCCGCCGCTGTGCGGAAAAGCGTGGCAATGTTCCGCAAGCCTTCCTTTTCGGCTTTCTTGGCGAACGCCAGGTACTTTTGGCTGGCTTGGCTTTCTCCGGCAAATGCTAATTTCAGATTGTCTGTAGTGTTGTTCATAGGGCTTGAAACGTTTACAAGTGAATTATACGGATCCGCCCTCAAAAAGGAAGTGCTTTTGCGAGCCCGCGCGTGTTTGGTGCTGACAGGAGAGCTGAGGTCAAGCTACGCCGGACGGAACCAAATCCGCGCGATGCCATGCAGAAATCATGTCCCCGGATCAACCTCGCAGAGAATCGCCCCGTTCCAATCCCAGATGATGTGCATGTACCTCTTAATCATAGCCGCAGCACACTGGTCTGCCCTCCCATTCCCGGATGCGGTCGCAAGCCTCTTGAAAACAGTCGCGGAAGGGGTCCAGCCAAATAATCCGGCGGTCTCGCTTGAACCACGTGAGCTGCCCCTTGGCAAACTGGCGGATGGCGATCCCGAGCTCCCGGCGCAGGTCATCGAGGGTGGCCAGCTCGCCGCGGAGATAGCGCGCGATGTACCGATACTCCAAACCCAGCTTGTCGAGCCGAGTGTCGGACACGCCGCGGGAGCGCAGTCCGGCGACCTCTTCGATCATGCCGTTCGCCAGACGCTCCCGGAGGCGTCTTTCGATTCTCTCTGCAAGGATGTCTAGCGGCCATGTCAACCCCAGTTGCAGGCAGTGGTAGCGCGGGGAGCTTTGCTGGGCGGCCGTGTGCGCGCGGCCGGCGGCGGCAATCTCAATCGCCCGTATGATCCGCCGCGGGTTGTTCTTATCGATGCGGCTGGCGGCGTCCGGGGCGGCCTTTTCCAGCCTCTCCACCAATTGCGGCAGCGGCAGACCCTCGAGCTCTGCGCGCAACGCGTCGTTGGGTGGAACATCCACTAGTTCATAACCTTCGACGATCGCGCTGATGTATAAACCGGTGCCGCCGACGAGCAGGGGCCTCTTGCCGGCTTGGGAAATGGAGTCGATGGCGCGGTAAGCGGCCCGCTGATACTTGGCCAGCGTGAAATACTCGCACACCTCGGCGACGTTGATGAGGTGGTGTTTTACCGAGCCGGCCTGAGCTAAGGTAATCTTCCCGCTGCCCAGATCCAGGCCGCGATAGACCTGGCGCGAATCGGCGGAGACGACTTCACCACCGAGGTGGTTCGCCAGGCGAATGCCCAGCTCGCTCTTGCCGGAGGCATTGGTTCCCAGGATGACGACAAGGTTCTGCATGGCTCACCGGGAGAGCCCTGCGTCCGCCCAATCAATTAGGCCTTCTGCATGTCGCATCCGGCGCATTTTGCGGTCATTCCGGTCGCATTGAAAGCGGCTTTCTGCTTTTCCTCACGTTGGGGCCGAAGGAACTCCCCACCTCCATTGCCACCTTCGATGCCGACGGCGTGGCCCTGGCGGCCATTCAAGGGTTGAATCAGAAGCTGGACGAAAGAGGCGCCGAAATTCAGGCGCTCAACGGCAAAGCGCATCTCTTGAAAAGAGATTGAACGCCCTTGAATTACTGATATCATCCGCCACTGAAGAGAACTGAGGCCGCTTTATGAAGAAACTTTTGCTAGTCTTGGGAGTGCTGCTCCCGGCCGCCGGCTTTGCGCAGCAGTACAGCATTGATTGGTACACCATTGCTGGCGGCGGCGGGGCCAGCAGCAATGGCCAATACGTCGTCAGCGGCACTATCGGCCAACCCGATGCCGGCACCATGAACGGCGGCAACTATTCGCTCACCGGCGGCTTCTGGAGCCTCCTTGCCGTCGTGCAAACGGCGGGCGCGCCACTGCTCACGATCTACCTCACTGCGACCAACACCGCAGTCATCTCGTGGCCGGTATCTTCGCCGGCGTTTAACCTGCAGAAGAACTCGGCGCTGGGCACGGCAAACTGGGGGGGCGTGACGAACGTGCCCACCGTGGCAGGGGGCCAGAACCAGGTCATCATCGCGCCGCCGGCAGGCAATTGGTTCTACCGACTTAAATACCCTTGAGCCGCGGCTCCGGAGTGAGCCGTCGTCTTGAGCGTTAGATCCTGGTTTGTGCATATCCGTGCCCGCCTGCTCATCTTGGCCGGGGTCGGCCTCATCGGCGGAGCGCGAGTAACGGCTGGCGACATAAAGGCGATTAGCTTCTTCGAGAACCGCGACGGCCCTGAGGTGAGCCTGACGGCTCACGCGCCCGTGGTCCGTGGCGCGACGGTCACCTTCGACGGGGGCGACTCGCGGCGGCCCTCCACGCCGTTCATGTTCGACTGGGGTGACGGTTCGCGCTCGGAGGCGTTTGGTGTCACCTCCCGCGCGTACCGCGAGTATGTGGAAAAGAGCTGCCCCTACGCGACGATCCAGAGCGGCGTGCCGGGTGAGCCGGACCGCACTTTCGGCACGTTCATGACGGTCGCCTACGAGTTCGTGAGGCTGGCCGATGAGCGGCACGATTCCAGGAAGCCCCTACAGCGCACCATGGCGTTCTTGCAGACCTTCAACGAACAGGACCATCGGCGATTCCAGGCGCGCGAGACCGAGGCATTCCGCGGCACGTTGATGGTGGCGGCGCTCTCCTACGGGTTCAACACCGACGTGCGGCCGACCTTCAGGCATCTGAGGTTCCCGGTGGACGACAGCATTTACCGGGAACTAATCGGACGCATGCCTGGGCGCGTCAACTTCATCCTCTAAGTCGTTCTGCTGTGGGGCATGGTCAGGCAGTGGAACTTCGGCTTTGCTGATTCGTTGGAACGCGCTGCTTTTCGACTCACATAAAAGAATCTGCTGGCTTAAACGCTTGCAGCGACTGCGGCTTGGCTCCGTCCATCATGCGGACCACTTCAATGCTGGTCCCGTGGACATCCATCGCGCCCGAAAGCGTTGGGGGCTGAGCGGTGAGGGTTGAGGGTTCAGGGTTCTTCCCCCGACGCCGGAAAGAGGGAGCGCGGCAGCTCACTCTAAAAGCAACTGAGGGCGTTATTTCTGGCCGCCTGGTCTGGCGCCCTTAGCTGCTTTCAAACGCGGTGGACGACTGGTGCCAGGTTGGGGGCACGCCGCCGCTGTGACTGGGGGAAAAGTTGGACAAATCCCCCCAGAGCGCCCAAAGCCTTTTAGCCCTGTGGGGAAAGTCCGATGTTTGCCTTCTGATTTCGGTCTTCTGGCCTGTGCGCGGCGCCTCTACTCCGTGCCAGATTACCTGAAGAGCTGGAACTCCCAGACGGTCGGCCCGCCATTTGCATCAAGGAGGTTTAGCCGCACCCGCTGAGCGGTGATAGGCTGGAACTCGGCACTGAGCTTTTCACCCGGATCCTCACCCTGGTAACACGTTTCCCACTGTCCGTCCTGCTGGTATTCGATGGCGAACCGGTGGATGCGCTTGAGCTCCGGGAAGGCCTGGAGGATGGTCGCGCGGCTAAACTTCGTCGGCTTGCCGAGGTCAACTTCCAGCCAGGCGGACGTGGTGCTTGCGTCGGTAGCCCAGCGGGTATCGTCCCGCCCGTCCACTGCCTTGTCCGGACCATATTCCGCCTGGTTGCCATAGACATTTGAAGCGGTGGCCTTGGCATGCGTGGTCAGGGACGGTTCAAGTGGCACGTCCTGGGCGGCAAGGTCAAGGGCGGAGCGATCCAGGTCGAGCGCGATCACGGTGTCCAACGGCTGCCGGTCGGCTTGGGGCAGGGAGATCCACAGGCCGGCCGGGGTCTGGCGCAACTCAGCCGTGCCGCCCGTCAGGACGCGGCTGTGCAGGACCTTGGCCTGGATGGGCGGCAGCTTGAGCGAGCCGCTGGACCAGCGCCAGAGGTGGAGAAAGATGGTCTTGCCTTTACGGGTCGAGACGCCGTACGGGCTCGGCTTGAAGGGGCCGCCACGGGTGCCATAGATGGACTGGCCGTATTGAGCCAGCCAGCCGCCTAACTCTTTGAGCCGGACGGCTTGCTCCGGCGCAATCCGGCCGTCGGGCATCGGACCCACGTTTAACAGCATGTTGCCATCACCGCCGGCGCAACGGATCAGCATTTCCAAGCAGGCGGCGAAGGACTTCACGCCATCCTTGTGCCCGCCCCAGGCCCATTGGCCGCTCTGCGAAATCGTCATGCAGGATTCCCACGGGCGCTGGTCGTCATAAGCGCCGACATCTTGTTCCGGCGTATAATAATCGGCATTGGTGGAAAGGAGTTGGCGGTCAGTGTTTCCGGGCCCGAGATCGAGGCGGTTGTCTATGATGATCCTGGGCTGCAGCTCCTTCACGATCTGGTAGGTGTGCGCCTGGTCGTAGAGAGGCTCGCCGTTATCCCAGTCGAACCACATCAGGTCGATGCGGCCAAACTGGCTCAGGAGTTCGCGCACTTCCGACTGCATCCGGTCCACAAACAGCGTGTTGCGCTCGCTGCGGAAGTCGGGGTCGCGCCAGTCCATCGGCGAGAAATACCAGCCGATGCGCAGACCTTGCCCCCGTGCAGCCCGGGCAAGCTCGGCGCAGATGTCGCGCCGGAAGGGGGTGTGGGCGATGTTGTAATCGCTGGCCTGGCTAGGCCAGAGGAGGAAGCCGTCGCAGTGCTTGGCGGTCAGCACCATGTATTTCACGCCGGCGCCTTTCGCGAGGCGTGCCCACTCCGCGCCGCTGAAGTTCGTCGGGTTGAACTGGCGGTAAAGGTTGTCGTAAACCTCTACGGGGATGTCGCCCTGGTTCGGGCATTTGGGATTGGAGTTGGCGCGCGACCAACTGATCTCGGTTTCCTTGAGGCTCACCGGCCCCCAGTGGATGAAGAGGCCGAAGCGTCCCTCAGCCCACCACCGGAGATGCTCGGGGTAGGGGCGCGGCCCGAGGCCGCCGGGGGTGGTGCTGGCAGAAGGCGTGGCGCCTGGCAATGCTTCTGAGGCGACATAGTCAAAGGGCTTGTCGCTGAACCAGCGGGCGAGGGCCGCGATATTGCGGTCGTTGCCGGAGAAGGAGTCCATCGGCTTGCCCAGGCATTCCGCGATTGGCAGCGGCAGCGAGTTAGTCCCCGGTTTGCTGAAACCATAGATGCCGTAGGCCTTGCTGGCGGGATCGGAGAGGACCTTGCGTGCATCATGCCGGTCGCCCCAGCCGACCAGGCAAAGCATCGGCTGTGTGCGGGCGCCGAGACGGGGGGCCACGGCGCGCATCGCTTCCGGAGTCCCGCTTTCGTCCATCAGCCAGTCCACCTCCTTGAAGACGGACGTGTTGAGGAAGTGCGGGCTGCGGACCTCATGGCACGACAACCAGATGATGCAGCCGGGCTTGACGCGCTTGGCGGTATCATGGATGCGGCGCCAGCAGCGTTCCGTGGCTTTCTGCTCGTAGAGCAGCCGGTCTTCCGGGGCGGGCTGCCCGTCCGCGGGAAAGGCTCTGCCGGTTAGCTGCGTGAAGAGTTGTTGCTCCGCTTTCAACCACTGGCCTTGGTTGGCCTGCTGGCGGGCCTCGTCAGAAGGGTTCCAGAGCCAGTCCACCATGAAGCCGTCCATCTTGGTCTTGCGCAGGGCCTCCGTGATCGCCTCGCCAAGGTAATCCAGGTAGGCGTCGGTCAGCGGCAGGTGAAAGGTGGCGGGCGTGCCGTAGCTGAGGTCGGGATGCTCCTGGCCCCAGCGGGTGTTGGCGGCCACGCAGAAATAGCCCATGACCCGCATGCCGCGGGCGTGGCCCAGGCTGACTAACCGGGTAGTGAAGTCGCGGCGCAGACCTGGTTGGGGCGGGACTTTTCCGCCTTCGTACCAGGCATAGCCGTTGCAGGAAATGGCAAAGGTCTGGATGACGTTCGCTCCGAGCCCCGCATACCAGGCGACGTGTTGCTCCGGGTCGGCATCGGCCCAAAGCCCCGGCGGCGCGAAACCATTGGGCCCGCCTGGTCCCCAGTTGAAGTCGATGCAGAATGCGCGGATTGGTTCCCCCGCCTGGAGGGCCGGACTGCCCGCGTGCGAGAGCAAGACTGCGGCGCATAAGACAGCGCCGATGACCAGCCGCGTGCGCGTAGAATGGCGTCTCCGTGCCGGGCCGTTTGAGGCGGCGGGTTTGTTTAGGCCGTGCCCCTGGGACAGCGTTTGCAGCTCCTGGGACGCCGAGGCGGGGTGTCGTGAGATGCTCATGCCTGCTGATAGCAGAGCTCAAACCGTTGGGCAAGCCAGACGAAGATGCCGATTGGGGAAGCTATTACGTCAACGCGGGCGCGCCGGCCTGGTGGAGCGTGCTCAAGAGCATGACCAAAGCCACGAGCGGCCAGGCCGGCATGGACGAGATATTGAGCACCAACGTCGGCAATGCCTTCAATTGTGACGGGTTGTTCCTCGATACGATTGATACGGCCGCTCCGAACACCTGGGGCACGGCCTATGAGTGGACGGCCCCCGGAATGCAGGGGTTGATCCAGCGCATTCACACCAATTACCCCGGCAAGCTGCTCATGGGAAACCGTGGTCTCTTCTTTTACGATCCCAATCTGAAGACCTACCCTTACAACATCAGGCCATTCGTGGACATGGTGATGTTTGAAAGTTACTACAGCGATTCGTCCGCCAGCAACGTCTCCCCCTCGTTTCCCGACCATTAGTTGGACGGGGCATGGCACCCTGCAATTCGCTGAATCGCTACCTGCCGGCTCGTGGACAACTCTGACGAACGCAAACTACTCATACACCTTCCAAACCGGGGGCAGCCGGCAATTCTTTCGACTGGCGGAGTAAGCAAGCGCTGGCGCCTTGACTCTGCCAAGTCGCCCTTGTTTAATTCCGGGCGGCTGGACGTGAAGGGCATGAAGCCTTGCTCGTCTCGAATCTTATGCGCATATTCAAATACCTCTTGCTCGCTTTGGCTCTGTGTTCGGTTGCCTTATTGCAGGTCGCAAAAGCCGAGACCTTTGGTATCGAGACCCTTCAGCTTCAATACTTCGAACAGGAATGGGGCCAAGCCCAGCCTAATCAGTCGGTGGACCGGCACCCGCTGGCCATTGACGGCAAACGGTTCGAGCACGGACTCGGGACGCACGCCAACAGCGTCTTCCGCCTCGCGCTCGGCGGCAAGGGAGAGCGCTTCACCGCCAGCGTGGGCGTCGATGATGAAGTCGGCAAGCAGGGCAGCATCGAGTTCCAGGTGACGGGCGACGGCAAGACTCTTTGGGAAAGCGGCGTGTTGCACGGGGGCGACCCAGCGAAGGAGGTATCCGTGGCCCTGGACGGGGTGAAGCTGCTCATACTGACAGTGGGTGATGCGGGGGATGGGATTAGCTATGACCACGCCGACTGGGCCGACGCCAGGATCGTGATGAAGGAAGGCAAGCCGGAAGCCACCGCACCGGTGCGTGAGCCGGCAGTGGCATTGACGCCGAAAGCGCCGCCTCAACCTCGCATTAACGGGGCCAGAGTGGTTGGCGTCCGGCCCGGCTCACCGTTCCTCTTCACCGTCCCGGCCACGGGCGAGAAGCCCATGGCCATTTCTGCGAAGAACTTGCCTGCCGGCCTGCAGCTCGATCCTCAGAGCGGCTGCATCACGGGCGTCCTCCGGGAAAAGGGCACCTCGGTCGTGACGCTCCGCGCCCAAAACGCAAGGGGTGCCGCCGAACGGGCGCTCAAGATCATCTGCGGTGACACCATCGCGCTAACGCCGCCGATGGGCTGGAATAGCTGGAACTGTTTCGCTTGCGACGTCACCGAGGCGAACGTCCGCGCCGCGGCGGACGCGATGGTCGCGAGCGGCCTGATCAACCACGGATGGACTTACATCAACATCGACGATTGCTGGGAAGCCGGCCGTGACGCGGACGGCAAGGTGCTTTCCAACCAGAAATTCCCCGACATGAAAGCCCTGACGGATTACGTTCACAGCAAAGGGTTGAAGATCGGGCTTTACTCCTCGCCCGGTCCGCAGACCTGCGCGGGGCATGAGGGCAGCTACAAGCACGAGGAGCTGGACGCGCGCCGTTACGGGGAATGGGGCTTTGATTACCTCAAATACGACTGGTGCAGCTATGGCAATATCGTGCCCAATCCGGACCACGCCGGCTATATGAAACCCTATCAGGTCATGCGCGCAGCGCTCGACAAGGCCCCGCGCGATATCCTGTTCAGCCTCTGCCAATATGGAATGGGCGACGTCTGGGAATGGGGAGCCGAGGTTGGCGGCAATTGCTGGCGCACCACCGGCGATATCACGGACACCTGGTCCAGCATGGCCGGCCTCGGCTTCGGGCAAGCCGGCCACGAGAAATTCGCCGGCCCTGGCCATTGGAACGACCCGGACATGCTGGTCGTCGGCTACGTCGGCTGGAGCGCCAACGTGCGCCCAACTCACCTCACGCCCAGCGAGCAATACACCCATATCAGCCTCTGGTGCTTGTTGTGCTCGCCGCTGCTCATCGGATGCGACATGACCAAGCTGGATGACTTCACGCTGAACCTGCTCACCAACGACGAAGTGCTGGATGTGAGCCAGGACCCGCTTGGCCGCCAGGCTGCCCGCATCGCCAAAACCGGTCCGCTTGAAATCTGGGCCAAAGACCTCGAAAACGGCTCCAAGGTGGTCGGCCTGTTCAATCGCGGTGAGGCGGCTACCTCGATCACCGTGAAATGGTCCGGCCTGGGGATCTCCGGCCAGCAAAGCGTCCGGGACCTCTGGCGCCAGAAGAACCTCGGCAAGTTTCCCGACCAGTTCAAAACGGACGTGTCCCGACACGGCGTGGTGCTGGTCAAAGTCACACCCGCATAGTTCGTCGAAGAATAGAACTTATGAACATTAAAGTCCCATCCCTGGTTTCAGCCCTGGTCCTGGTGGCAGCCCCCGCTTTCGCAGCGGAGCCATCGGCGACTCCAGTTCAAGTGGAGAAGCACTTCGAATCCCAAGTCAAAGTGACCGCGAAGATGGATTACTTGCTATTCCTGCCCAAGGACTACGAACAATCCAAGCAAACCTGGCCGCTGATGCTGTTCCTGCACGGCTCAGGAGAGTCCGGCACGGACCTGGCCAAGGTGAAGGTCCATGGCCCACCCAAGATCGTGGAATCCAAACCGGACTTCCCGTTTATCCTCGTGTCGCCCCAGAGCCCGAGGGGTGGCTGGAACACCGATACCCTTAACGCCCTGCTGGACGATGTTATCCGCAATTACCGGGTGGATAAGAGCCGGGTTTACCTGACCGGCTTGAGCATGGGCGGCTTCGGCACCTGGTCGCTCGCCGCCGCGCATCCCGAGAAGTTCGCGGCCATTGTTCCCATCTGCGGGGGCGGCAATACTGCGGACGCGAAGAAACTCGCCACCTTGCCGATCTGGGTTTTTCATGGTGCAAAGGACCCGACGGTTCCGGTGCAGCGCTCGCGCGAGATGGTCGAGGCCATCAAGGCCGCGGGTGGAAACATCAAGTACACTGAATACCCTGAAGCCAAGCACGATTCCTGGACGGAAACCTACGACAATCCCGAGCTTTACACGTGGTTGCTGTCTCAGAAACGTTGAAGCTGGGCGTTTGAGCAGGGACTTGGCAGCAAGCAGGTAATCCAGGGCACCAATCGGATCCTCCTGTGGCTGAAACACTTCCGCAAGACGTTTCGGTTCTTCGCTGTTTTCGGTGGAATGAAGGCTTGGGAAAGCTCCGTTAGGAGCACCATGTTTGTAGAAGACGAGCCCTCGAACATCTGCCGAGCTCCGTCAGGAGCGGCATGTTTTTGGATCAAGGCACGGCCACAACCGTGCGTGCAGCGCTGATTGCCATACCGCTCCTGACGGAGCTTGCTTCACGCAACCATGGGTTTTGCTATATGCACGACGCTCCAAACGTAAAAGCAGTGTATCCGCCATGCCCCCGCACCCCCCATAAACCTTCCAGATGCCTGCGCATCCGGGCACGGCGGATACACTGCTTTTACGTTAGTAACCACCACTCCGCACAATGACTCTCGCCAACAACCTCGCTGCCGACATGCCTCCGCCATCTCAACCCTATGATTTTCAGCCATTTACAGTTTGTCGGATAGATGTTGGATAGGTGTCAGATAGGTGTTGGATAGGTGTTGGATAGGTACTCTATAGGGGTTGGCTAGGGGTTCGATAGCTGTACTCCAGGTATTCGCTAGGGATCCGCTAGCCCCGTGCCCGAAAATCCCGACCTCTTTCGAGGGCCGGTTGGCTTCCCCATGGCGTGAGGGTGGCCTCGGGGGCAGTCCGGGACGCTATTCCGCCCGTTCCACCGAAAATAGAAAAGAGTCGCCCGCAGCCACCTAAGTCCTCCATTGAGAGCCATTTAAGATTTGCAGAATCCTGCCGTGTCCACGGACCTATTTCCACGAGCGAATTCGCTGCCGTCCCGATTCCGCCCCCGCGAAACAAATCGCTGTGTTACACCGAAGGAAGGCGAAGCTAATCCCGAATCCGGCTTTCAGAGGCAAGTTGGCCCCCGGCAGTCCTGGAAGGCCAAAATGCTTCGCCCGGCCGGCTATGGCCCGGTAACCCTTCCAGCGAGAACAGCAAAGAAACCGGCTTTGTCCCGTCCAGGGGCAGATTCTTGGCCAGGATGAAGTTCTCCTCACCAGGGATGCTCACTGCCGAACGAGAGCCCACGAAGAACATGACAATCTCATTAGCGGACCCTTTTCCGACTTTGGAATGGAGCTGATTCTCATGTTGTTTCAGGCACCCGCCTTCTGAGGTGCTGGCTCACCCGACCGCAATTGGGCGTGTGTTTGAGCCCCGGCAAAACTCGGACCAGCGACGCCAGCAGTATTTGCACACCGGCCCGATCCTTCGGTTACTCCCGCGGCCTTTGCAGTCCAGAAATTGCCTTCGATATGGAGATGTCCCGTTGCACAGTCGGAGCGAAAGGATCGAAAGGGGCAATGTGCTTGCTGTTACCCAAGGCCAGAGCAATCCAATCACACCAGCGAATTGTTGCGCTTGCGCCATTTGTCGCCGGTGAGCTGTCCGGCATGATGATACCGAAGCTCCCGCTTTGCCGTGGTTCAACGAGGGTGTATCTGACATAGCCAGGGCGCTCCAAGGTTACCGTGCCACAGGTATCGGTCTTTCCCAGCTCACGACAAAGTAGCGTGCGGTAGGCGGGAATCGCGACCAATTCGGAATCTACGGTGGCCCAGCCGAAATTGTTCTTCCAGGGCAGCCTGCCCCAGGCAAAGTTCGTCTGGCCGAAAAGTCTTTCAGCAGCGGTCTGAAGAACGGCGTTCGTTGGGAATTTTTTCAACGGCTCAAGGCATTCCAAGTTGGAATGCTCGAACTGTTCCGGCGTGGTGGTGACAATCCACTCCGCGTACTCGTCAAACGCCGCCGAATCGCCCCCTTGGCCGCGGGCCAGGGAGAGCTTCGTCAAAAAGCCGCCCAACGGCTGCCCGGAATACTTCATCACGGTGCTGGCGCGTCTCGACAAAGTCTTCGCGACCGGCAATGCAGCCTGGATATCCCATCGCGCCAGGTATTCGGCCATCTGGCAACACGCAGACAGGTCGTAAGCTCCCACGTTGTTGGTCGGCACTTCCAGGGCGTGACGGGTCAGGAGCTCGGTGACGGACGGATTCCTTCCTTCGCGCAAGCAGTCCCCGCGCAGACGAACCGGCACATTTGTGGGCGCTGGGGCTTCCATGCTGAAGCCGCCCGGGAATCGCGTCACATTTGCCGGCTGAACGATGTTTGCCGCCGCTTCCTGCCAGCGATTTCGTGCATTGTCGTCCATGAGAATGGCATACCAGCGTTCTTCGAGTTTCAGACCTTTGTAATTGTTCCAGTAGGAACGCATTTCCGCTGCGTTGGAAAAGCCGGCCTGCAGAATCGTCTGCAAGGCAACCCACGCGGCACTGTGGACAGATAGCACGCTGCGTCCGCGATGAAAATCCCGGCCAAACGAAACCGACCGTGTCAGTCGCTGGTCGTGTTCCAGGCAATCCAGCAGTGGTTCAACCGCCGGGTCCCCTTCAGCGATTAACGCCGACACAACTTTGTCTTCTGCCAGGTTGACGCCGCCCGGTTGACCCCATTGATGCGCCTGGACCAAATCCAGGTCGTGGACCTGGGCTTCGACTCGTTCGGTTTGGCTGGTAATGTTGGTTAATCCGCGAGAGACGGCATGGGTCCGCGCCCCCTCCTTTTCCCGGCGCTCCAGGTCGGTGAGCAGTTGCGGGAGCTGATCCAGAAAGTTCAGATAGGGCTGAGGCGGTTGCAGTTGCCCAGAACCGTAATAAGGCGGGCGTTTGAATCCTCGTTGCGCGCAAGTCGCCTCAATTTGGCGCTGGGCGGTTGCAAGCAAGCGCGCATCGGCCAAGGCCAGTCTTTCGTCACCGCGCATGTGGGCGCAAATCATGCGGTCGAACAACGTCCAGGCCCAGTCGTTGGCCCAAGCGAGATATGGGTCGGCTTCGGGTAATTTGATCTCTTTGCTTGTGATGCTCCCATTCGTCCGAAATAGTCCCTGCATCATCTCATTCCGGTAATTGGCTCCCCGCTGGGTCTCTGACAGCCAATACTCCGTGGCCAGACCCTCCCTTCCCAGACGCAACAGCAGGCAGCCTCGGATTCCTTGCAGCGTATTGACCGAGACGCCCATCGCCTCAGGTATGGCCGCTCGCCACGAAGTCAGCCCGTTGGTCGTCATCATCGCCACGTCCGCCTCCAGATTGGCGTTGGTGCCAAGGCTCACCAGTGGATAAACCAAGCCGTTCCAACAGACGGCAAATCGCGGTTCAGCCCGGCCTGGCAAGACCCAACCGTGGGTTTCTATCACCCCGCCGTCACCGCTCCAGACGTCGCCGGTGCCCACTTCAATGTTGCGATAATCACAACCGCGCGGATCGGCTAAGCCGTGCTCAAAGAGCAAGGCCGTGGCGCTAACATAATTTGTTGGCAGAGATGACCTGGGAGGCGGCCATGCGGATTTTTGCCTGGGGGGCAGCGGCAATTGCTTGCCCGTGAAAAGGGGCGAGGCTTTGCGTTCCGGCGTGGTGGCAATCCCCCCCATGGTGAGCATGGAGCGGGCGGGGACCACCTTTCCTGGCACGGGATTCGTCACGGCCGCCCGCAGAACCGGGGAAGCAAGCAAGATTGCTCCCGCAACGAGAATGCGAACGCCCACTTTCATATTGCAGACATCTAATGCCGGGTTTGCCGAGCTGACAACCATTTTTATGCTGGTATGCACCGAATGCGGGAGTAAGCTGCCGGTGTGAACTTGAGCAGGACGGGTCAATGGTGGCGTTTCAATCTCTTCGGCATTTGCGTTCAGCTCACGTTGACGCCTGGCTTCATCTGCCGGGCCCAAACACAGCCCGACCAGCAAACCGTTCAAGCTGTGTTCCAAGCGATCGAGAACAATGACACCCATGCGCTAGAAGAGATTTACGCCCGCAACACGAATTGTGTGGCGGATGACTATTACGGCGCTTACAACTCGAGACATTACCCGTTGCTGCAGGCCGCAGCCGATGGCCGCACCGCCATCGTGGCGCTGCTTCTGAAGTATGGAGCAAGTCCCAACATCGCGGGGGATACGCGTAACAGCGGCAACTCCCAAGTGACACCGCTGGAGGTCGCCGCGCAACACTCGCACCTTGAGATATGCGAGATCGTGCTGAAAGCCGGAGCAAACCCGAACCACCACAGCTTTTCAGGGGAGACGGCATTGCACAACGCCTTCAGCACCTTCTACGGCCCCCATACCAATCAGAACGAGCTGGCCGGTATGCTGCTGGATTACGGCGCAAATCCATTTTTGGAGGCCGGATATTACAAGCATACCCCCATTCAACTGGCTATCACCCAGGGCGATGGCAAATTGGTTTCGCGGATGCTGGGACTGGACAAAGCACATCCCCTGGGAGCGAAATCGAGGCAAAAAGAAAGCCGGTCCAAACGCCCTTCCCCAGGACTCAACACTGCGGCTGAAACCTTATCGCAGCACGGAAACGAGCTTCTGGCGGCGGCGGCCCAGCGCGGAGAAGTCGAAGCTGTCCGGTCCCTGCTGCGCGCGGGCGTGTCCGCCAAAAGCGGCAATACCAACTGCCCCACTCTCCTGCAGGCATTTTCTCTTTCCTCGAAGGAGGCTGCCGGGGCCCGACAATCCACCATCGAACAGTGGCGCCAAGCGCAGGCTCGACTGAAGGCAGATTATATTCCCCGAGCCAATCCGGAGTTTGTGGCATCGCTTCGTTCCCAGGAGGCCGGTTTGGCGGCCAAGGTTGAAGCATTAGACCCGGAACGATGGCAGCGCACCCTGGACGTGCTGGTCGAACATGGCGCCGATTACGACGTTTTTGCCGCCACGGCTTTGGGAGACACCAATCGAATCAATGGCTTGATGTCGACGGACAACAACATCGCGCGAATACGCGATTGCAACGGGCAGACACCGTTGCACTGGGCGGTGCAGACCGACCGGCTGCCGTTGATGACGTTTTGGATTGGCGCCGGGGTTCCCCTGGAAACCACGAACTCTGCCGGGCAGACTGCGTTGCATCTGGCGGCAACTGCGGGAAAGGCGGATTTTGCAACGGCGCTGCTCGCCGCGCATGCCCCAACGAGCATTCGAGACACCAACGGCTGGACGCCCCTGGACACCGCCATCCAGGCAAAGCAATCGGATTGCATCCACCTGCTGCTGCCGGACACATCGGCGCCGGCGCACCCCGAGCGCGGCCTGGCCAAAACCCTGCACGCCGCGGCGGCAGCCGGCAACATCGCCGGGCTAGCCGCGCTGCTGGAAACCGAAACCAACTTGGAATCCCGAAATGAGCTCGGCCTGACCCCGTTGCAGGTCGCCGTGCAAAGCGGTCATCTCGCGGCGGCCGCGTTGCTGGTGGATAAAGGCGCCGACGTAAATGCACGAGATCCCGAGGGCAATACGCTGCTGCTTCAGACTATCCCCCGCTATTTCGGTTTCTTTGTGAGGGACAGACCGCCGACGAACTGGTTCGACCGCCTGGGCAACGACCCCCGCAAGGAAACCTACCGAAAATACCTGACTGTCGGCCCATACGAGCAAGGCCCGCACGCCATCATGCAAACCGTTTGCTTCCTGTTAGCCTGTGGAATTGATGTCAAAGCGACAAACCATGCCGGCCAAACGGCCATGCAACTCGCAGCGGACGAAAAGGTCACATTGTTCGACGACCGCGAGCGGCTCATCAAAATGCTTGGAGAGGTTGGCGGGAATGTGGAACAACAAGACTCTAAGGGCAATACCGTGCTCCACCGCGCCGTGACTGCCGTTGACGCCAATGAAGTGGATCGTTTGGCCGCGCTCCTTGGGGCGGGCGCCAATATAAACGCAACCAATGCGGCAGGGCAGACGCCTTTGCACGTGACCGCCAATAAGATTTACGGCTGGGATTTGAATCTTCCCGGGACAAACGAGCCATTTCAAATGCTGGTGTACAGGAAAGCCGACGTGAATGCCCTTGATAATCAGGGGCGGACCCCGCTGCATGTTCTAGCGGCAGCGGACACGTCGTTCAAGCAAGAGGCTACACAATTATTACTGAAAGCGGGTGCGAACCCCAACTTGCAAGATCACGAAGGCATGACGCCGTTGCACGCGCTTGCCTCTTCCGGCCAAACCTTCGGCGCCGGCACCGCGCAGGACCTGCTGGCGGCCGGCGCAAATCCAAACATCAAAGACAAGCATGGACGCGCGCCAGTCCATCTTTTCCTCATGGGGTCATGGCCCTGGTCTTCGGCGGGCGAAGGCATCGCGGCGCTCGCGAGAGCCGGGGCCGATTTATCCGCCAAAGACGGCGACGGCAAAACGCCGCTGCATTATTTGGCGGGGCTGGGCAGTCAAAGTCCGTTATTCTTCATTCGCGGCATTGATGGCGTCTTTGCCGGCGCCAAGGTGGATTTTCAAGCGCGCGACAATAATGGCGACACGCCGCTGCACATCGCCGCCAAAACGGGAACGAGCGATGTATTCAACTGGCTGGTTAAACAGGGCGCCAGCCTGGATGTAACCAACAATCGCGGAGAAACCTCACGGTTGCTCATGGCGCACTCGAAGGATTCGTTCCCGCGTTCTGGAAGGGCCAATGTTGAAACCGACATTTTTCAGGCGGTCCGCGAGGGCAATGTGGACGCGGCAACCCGGTTGCTGAACGCTGATCCCCAACTGGTGAACCAAACCAACCAGTTCAAGGAAACGCCCTTGCGCGTGGCCGCTGTGCAGCACCAAACCAACATGGTTGGCTTCCTCGAAACTCATGGGGCGAAATGGGATGCCGGCTCTGCGGTGCTGGCGGCCCGCAATGATGTATTGCCCTCCCTGCTCCAGCGAGACCCTGCCGCTGTTGCCACCAAAGTTCTGGGCAAAGGGTTGGTCCACATCGCCGCTGCCAATGGCGATTTGAACACGGCTAAGCTGCTTATCGCCGCAAACTGTGATCTGCTGGCTCAGGACGACTGGGGGTTGTCCCCGCTGGGTTACGCGTTGATAATGAACTCCAACGAAATGCAGACCCTATTGCTGCGGCACGGCGCGAGGGAGAATCTCTTCGATGCGGTTTATGCCAATGATTTGAAGGGGGCTTCGGTTCTGCTCGAACGAGACAAATCATTGGCTTCTTCCTTAACCAGCCGGCGGGTGTCTGGAGTTGAGATCGCTGCCGCCGCCGGCCACACCAACATACTGAAGCTGCTCCTGAAAAGGGGCGCGGACATGAACGCTGGAGGCCGTGCTCCGATTCAGCTCGCGGCCTTCCACAATCAACCCCAATCCCTGGCGGTGCTCATCCGCGCGGGAGCCAGGGTGAATCAAGCCGACGAGCGCGGCTTTGCCCCGCTCCACTGGGCGGCCGTGGGCGGAGCGACCGAAGCGGCCAGTCTGCTCCTCAAAAACAAGGCGGATGTAAACCAGGCAGTTGCGCCAGCGGCGCAGCAGCAAGGTCAAATGGGGCCTGACCGAGGGGGGCTCACCGGGGACACCCCGCTGCATCTAGCGGCTCTGTGCGGAGAGACCAACATCGTGCAACTGCTCTTGAAATCCGGGGCGAACGCGAACGCCCTGAACGCAGCGCAACTGACGCCATTGGATTTGGCGAGCAGCATGCCTCGACCATCTTTCAGCCTGGGAATGCTCCAACGCAGCATGACGGACTTGTTGGAGCCTCTCGGCGTCAACAAGCCACTAATGAGCCAACCGTTCAACAAGCTCGACCGCATCAGAACTGCAGCCAGCTTGATCAGGGCTGCGGGCGGAAAACCCTCCCTGAATAGCCGGCCTTTTGGGGGCCAGTGGCCCCCCCCTTGAAGTTCAGGCCGGTGTCGGTTCTCACTTTTGATAATTCCATTGGGGAACCCAGTGCCAGTCGGTTCAGCTATTTGCGTCTGCTTGCCACAAGGACACCGCTAATTCCTGTGGGAGCCGGTCCACCGGGATTTCCCTTGCAGCCTGTGGGATTCTGGCCGGACCACAGCGGCGAGAAGTCGCCCCGAACCCCTCGCTTCGGCGTGCGCACGAAGGAAGTCCAAAGTCAAGGGTCTTGAGTCTAAAGTCGGCGGTATTGGGCGCAGCGGCATACATCTGGCCTTGTTGCTGCATGAGCGGCAGTATGGATTTCCTCTTGTGCAACGGCTTTGACCGCGCGAGGTTGTCCGCGGCAGGATCGTCACACGAGCAGGCACGGGAACGGGCGAAGCAGCGGACGGAGCTTACCGGCAGTTGCCTGAGCATTCCCGACCAGCCCAATCAAGAAGGCGAATCCCAACGGGATTCCATCAGCCAGCCCAGGGTTGCGAGCAGCGAGCTACCCTGGGAAAGGCAGTTCCCTTGCCTTCACCAACCCTGAAAGGGTTGTATCCGAGCCCTGCCAAAAAACCCGCGGTTGGGCCGCAGGATACAACCCTTTCAGAGTTGGTGACGTCGCGCGCTAGACACCCAGGGTAGCTCGCTGCTCGCAACCCTGGGCTGGAAGACTCAATCCCTTTGGGATTGGAGAAAAGGTGGAAGGCTTGTGGCAGGGTTGGGTGTTAATAGTAAGAGCGCTCGCCATTCCACCGAAAATAGCCAAGAACCGGGCCCCTGGCCGCGCCGGTCGGGGCAGAATCTGCTGGTAAGCGGCGGCGAGCGCCGCTATGCGGCTGGGGCGGGGATGCGTGCATGGGCCACTTTGGGGACATCTTGCCACCCATCAAGGTGCTGGCAGGTGCGAATCCAAATGGCCGTGCCGGGTTTCGGCTCGCCATACCGAGCCTTGTAAAGATCGGTAATGTCGCTCCAGCCGTCGGTGGGCGGAGGCAGCAGCCCCAGGAAGGGGAAGTGCTGCACGCAGCGGACGCCGGTCCGGACCGGGGCGGCGCCTTGCACCTGAGTGTACTGGGCCGGCGGGCTCGGGACGCGGAGCTTGAGCGTAAACTTGCCGCCCGTGTTGGTCGCCACCAACTCGGCCACGGGGTTGCGACGGAAGACGGGCTCGGCGGGCGGCAGATCGAACTGGGGCAAGCCGAGGTCGGCGCGCCGGGTGTTCACGCCGATCTTCATATTGTTTCAGGCACCCACCTTCTGAGGTGCTGGTTCACCCGCCCGCAATTGGGCGGGTGTTTGAACCCTAGCAAAACCCGGCCCCGCTACGCCAGCAGTATTAGCTGTTCCCGGATGGAACGCCGGGCCAGCGCGCGAAGCCGTAACCATACAATCTAACCACAGATGGACACAGATAAGGACTCCTCAAAGCCGCGCTCTTCCATGGCGGGAAGCCGTTCACCGGCCAGTAACCCGAAGGAAGGCGAAGCTAACCCCGAATCCAGCCTTCAGAATCTGTCCACCCTCCGCAGTGTCGCTTCGGAGGACGGGTGTCCATCTGTGTTCATCTGTGGTTCTCTTCTGCACGGATACGGTTAAGGGCAGCCGGATTCCCGAGACGCTTGCTGTTCTTGGGGGCTCTGGAGGGTTTATATGGCGTGGGCTTTTCCTGCAAGGTGTAGCTCGGGGCCGCCGTGGCTGCTCCGGCCTGTGGCTGTAACTCGATTTGTATGGTTGCGTGGCTGAAGAGGAAGCCATTCTCGTTCATGAGGCGAGAGGCGGCCATGCGGCAGTACTCCGTGTCGAGTTCGATCCCGATGCTGTTTCTCCCGGTCTTGAGCGCTGCAACCATCGTGGTGGCTGTGCCGCAGAATGGGTCGAGGACGGTGTCGCCGACGAAAGAGAACATTTGGACTAGCCGCGAGGCCAGTTCGAGGGGAAAGGGAGCTGGGTGCTCTTTGGTCGAGGCGCCAGTTAGGTTCCAGAATTGCTGAAACCAGCGGTCGAACTTGTCCTTGGGAATCATGCTGAATTTGCGCTGCTCGGCGGTGGGCTTGCGGTAGCCACCTGGCTTGCGCTGCATGAGGATGTATTCGATGTCGTTTTTGATGATAGCATTGGGCTCGTAGGGCTTGCCGAGGAATTTCGAGCCATTGGAAACCTCGTAGGAGGCATTGGAGATCTTATGCCAGATGATGGGGTTGAGGTTGTCGAAGCCGAGGCGGCGGCAGGTGACGCAAATGTCTGCGTGAAGGGGAACGACCGTGTGCCGGCCGGCGTTCTCGCGGCGTGAGAGGCAGACATCACCCACTACACAGACGAGCCGGCCGCCCGGAACGAGGACGCGGAACGCTTCCCTCCAGACTTTCTCCAATTCCTTGATGAACAGGTCGTAGTCAGCAACGTGGCCGAGCTGGCCTTCTGAGTCGTTATACCGTTTGAGGTTCCAGTACGGTGGCGAAGTGACTACCAGGTGAATAGTTCCATCGGCGATGGCCGAAAGATTGCGGGCGTCGCCTTGGACGAGTTTGTGGGTTGTCGGAAAGGCCTCGGGCAAAAGCGTGCGACTTGGGGGCAGGGCTGTGGTTGGGAGACTCATAATCATGTCAGAGCTGTGTGCCCTCAACTTTAGCGAGTAGAAGTCGCACGGCGTTCTCGATGGTTTCGGCTGAGCCGGATGCAAAGACTACCGCGTCAATGTTCGGAGAATCAAGCCGGCTAAGGACGTTTGCGTGGTCCTGGGTGAAGGGGTAGTAGATGACAGCGCCGAACCTTGCTCTTTGGAACACGCTCTTGAGCTTGGCTGCCTTATTTACAATCTCGTCACAGCGTTTGTGGATGTCCTGACGAGCCTCTATGCGTTTTACGTCTATGCCGACTTGCACGTCTCCCTTGGCTGGCGATGCGGCATCCAGCTCAAAGAATTGCTCGCCTGCCTCAAACTTGCGCTTCTTGAATGGCGTTTTTCCAAACTTGTTCAGCGCGTCGCATATCAGTTTTTCCCATCGACCTTTGTCCTTTCTAATTTCCTTATCGATGAACGATATCCTGTCGATCTGGCTGAGGGTGGGAACTTCGAGGTATTCTGGCAAAAAGGAGAGCAGGTAGCCGGCAACAGCGCTTGCTTGGTCGCTTGTTAGGGTTGGCTCGTAGGTGTCGATGTTGTCGATTTTGAGGTCCCTTTTGAGGGCGCGGCCAGCGAGATTGCAGGCGGCGAGGAGCGCCTTGAGAATGCGCGGGTGCTCTCTTATCGCTTTAGCGAGGTCTGTAGCGGGCATTCGCTCGAAAATGACGACGTCAATTTCGCGCGTCTCGATGTAGGCGGAAAACGCCAACCGGAGCTCTTGTTCGATCTCTCTCTGCCTGGCTATGGCTGCCGGCAAGACTCTGGATACGTACTCTTTTTGGTTTCCGTAGCCGGCGGCCGCGTCGGTGGCGGAGATCTCTCCTGAGCATCCATTTGCGGTTGGTTCCGTGTTCTCTGACATGCCCGAGGAGCTTTGCAAGCCTGCGTGGGATATCAAGCCGTAACTTGGGCCTGGAAGCTTGTGGGGGCGCTCGCTTCTTGGCCGATCTCCCACTCGTATGCTGCCCTTTTGATTTGCTGGCGCGATGTGGTTATCTACGGTGTGTACATGGCGTGTATATGGAGAGCACCCTCTGCTTTTGCCAATAGAACTTGATTCCGCGGCAGGCTAACCTTGATGATGTCGGCGTGAATCCGTCAGCCGCTTTATCATGAAGTTAATGCATGCCACACGTTTCCTGCTGCCGATTATTGCGCTGTTAAGCTTGCAGGGGACTCCCCTGGTGTTCCCTGCGGCAGGCTCAACCTTTTCTATCGGTGATTCGGACTTTCTGCTCGACGGCAAACCATACCTCATCCGCTGCGGGGAGATGCACTTCGCCCGCATCCCGCGAGAATATTGGGGGCACCGCTTGCGCATGGCCCGAGCCATGGGCCTGAACACCGTTTGCGCTTACCTGTTCTGGAACGTCCACGAACCCGAGCCTGGCCGGTTCAACTTTTCAGGGGATGCCGATGTGGCTGAGTTCTGCCGGCTGGCGCAGTCCGAGGGCCTGAAGGTCATTCTCCGGCCCGGCCCGTATTCGTGTGCGGAGTGGGACTTCGGGGGATTTCCCTACTGGCTGCTCCAGGGGCCAGAGGTGAAACTACGCACTCGCGATACGCGGTATTTGCAGGCGTGCCGGCAGTATCTCCGGGCCGTCGGCGGGCAACTGGCATCCCTTCAGGCCACTCGCGGCGGCCCCATCATCATGGTCCAGGTCGAAAATGAGTATGGCTCGTACGGAAACGATCGGGATTACATCGGTGTGCTGCGAGACAACCTCAAGGAAGCGGGGTTTGAAGTGCCGCTGTTCACGTGCGATGGCCCGTCGCAGCTTAAGAATGACACCCGCCCGGATTTGTTCTGCGTGGTGAATTTCGGCGGCGACCCGGAGGGTAATTTCAAGGCGCTGCGCGCCATTCGCGCCCAGGGGCCGCTCATGTGCGGGGAGTATTACCCCGGCTGGTTCGACAGTTGGGGCAAGGCCCACCACACTGGAGCCAGCTCTCACATCGTTAGCGAGATCGGCTGGATGCTCGAGCACAACGCCTCGTTCAGCATTTACATGGTGCATGGCGGCACGTCCTTCGGCTTCACTGCCGGCGCCAATTGCCCGCCTTTTGCCCCCCAGGTTACCAGCTATGACTATGACGCGCCTATCAGCGAGGCCGGCTGGGACACGCCGAAGTTCCATGCCTTGCGGGAGCTGTTCCTTAAGCACCTTGCTCCCGGGGAGACGCTGCCGGAGGTGCCGGCCCGGCAGCCGGTAATCAAGATTGACCCGACCACACTGAACGAATTCTCGCCCCTCTCCGAGAACCTGCCGCCTCCGCTGAAGAAAGAGGGGCCGCAATGCATGGAGACATGCGGCCAGAGCCACGGGTGCGCGCTTTACCGCACGACGTTGCCGGCTGGCGACGCCGCGCTGCTCCGCTTAGTTGAACTGCACGACTACGCCCTGGTCTTCCTCGACGGCAAGAAGGTTGCCACGCTGGACCGGCGCCGCAATCAGAACAGCGTCCAACTCCCCAGCCGGGCCTCGGCCGAGACCCTGGATCTGCTCATTGATACTTTCGGCCACGTCAATTATGGCTCGTATCTCTACGACCGGAAGGGCATTACCGAGAGGGTCGAACTGGTCGCCGGACCGAAGACAACCGCCCTGACCGGGTGGGAGATATTCAACCTGCCCCTCGACGGTAGCAGCCTTTCGGGGATCAAGTTCGAGAAGGGCTCAACGGAAATGCCAGCCTTCTACCGCGCCGGCTTCGACATCCCGCATGCCGGCGACACGTTTCTCGACTTTTCGACCTGGGGCAAAGGAGTCGCCTGGATCAACGGCCACAATCTTGGCCGCTTCTGGAGCATCGGCCCCCAACAAACCCTCTATTGCCCGGGCCCCTGGCTGAAGCCGGGACGCAACGAACTGATCGTCTTCGAGCTTAACGGGACAACCAACCACAGCATTGCGGGCCTGACGACGCCGATCCTGAACCAGGTGAGCGAAGGGGCCTTGATCGTGAAGCACCGCAAGCGCGGCGAGACTTTGAGCCTGTCCGGCGTTCAACCTGTCGTCACGGGCACGTTTCCATCGGGCAAGGAGTGGCAAGCCGTCAGGTTCCAGCCCGTCAAAGGCCGATACTTCTGCCTGGAAGCGCTCAATTCGCAATCCGGCGACGCCTTCACCACCTGTGCCGAGCTTTACCTGGCCGGAGCCGAAGGTCAGGACCTGCCGCGCGACGCCTGGAGAGTGGTCTATGCGGACAGCGAGGAGGTGGAGGGTGATGACGGCCGGGCCGACAACGTGTTCGACCTGCAGCCGACCACGTGCTGGCACACAGAATGGGAGGCCGCACAGCCGGCGCATCCGCACCAGCTCGTGCTCGACCTCGGGAGCGAACAAACGGTCGCGGGATTGCAGTATTTGCCGCGGCAGGATTCGCCCAATGGCCGGATAAAGGACTACCGGATCTACCTGGGAGCAGTGCCATTCGCGGGCATAAGAGCCCAATAGGACCGCATTACCGGGCGCCCCCTCACAGATCCCCGCATGCGGTTTGCCCGCACCTGGCTCTTCCTGAAATCCAGGAGTTGGGAGACGGTGTCAGGGGCGAGTTCGCCGCGGTTGAACGCATCGAGGGCTTAGTGGAGGAACTGTGAGGTGAGATGGTGGGCTAATTGATGTTTTGCAAGCGTCCATTGAGCACTCGCAAGCAAGGATGCCCCAGCCGGTTCCGTCCAACCTCAATACCCGCTCCGAATGCTTTTGAGGGCAAAGCTGTCTATTGCCAGCCGTGGATGGACTCGTAGCGGAAAGTCATTTCGTCCGGTTTGTATCCCTTGAACCATTTGGCATGGCTATCGGCGAACAGGATGTTTTGCCCATTGTTGTGTGCTTTCCATCCGACGGAAGGAGTTCCGTTGGCATCGCCGCCGACACAATTCTGCGAATAATCATCCTTGTCGTCGTCATTGGGTAAGAAGAACTGCCCGCTGTCAATGGTGTCACCGGCCAGCACATACGCAGCCGGGAAGAGGATCTGCCTGCCGTTGACCGCTGCGCGCTGGTTATCCGCCGCGATGTAAGCCGCGCGCGCGCCATTGAAATAGTTGAAGGGCGAGCGGTTGTTGGGAGGCAATTGAGCATTCCCGGGGCAATGGTAAACATTCGTGTTTTGCACGTAAGAATAAATCTGCTGCATCCAGCCATTTGTCGGAGACCCTGGGTCGATCCAGTTCCAGGTGATGGAACCGCCCGACTGAGGATAACGATCGTCGTTGTCATCCGCGAACATCCTCATGCCGAGACCTATTTGCTTCTCATTCGAGACGCAACTGATGGACCATGCCTTCTGCTTCGCGCTGGACAATGCGGGCAAGAGCAGGCTTGCCAGAATGGCAATGATGGCGATGACCACCAATAACTCGATCAACGTGAAAGCACGCTGTGTGTACACGATCATCTTAGACGCGGGCCAAGAGCATCTCCTTCAATTTGGTTTTGGTGAGATCGAGTTCGTCTCGCATCTACTCAGCTTTGCCCTTGCACTTGCCGGGTCCGATCCGCAACGCGGCGAATTACGCCAAGCTCGCCGAACCCACGGTCAGGAGCCGCTTACTTCTCCGTGATGCAATAGAGGTACTCGCGTCCGCGCAGGAACAGGTCCTTGCCGGCGGCGGCAGGGGAGGCCTCGAACTTCTCGTCGAGGGGGTTCGTGGCCAGCACCTCCAGCTTGTCGGACTGCTTGATCACTACGGTTACACCATTTCTGCCCGCCAGGTAAACTCTGCCGGCTGCGCCAAGCGGCGAGGCATAGACGCCTGGCAACTCCTCCAATTTCTGCGCCTCGAACAGCGGGTCGCCGGACTTCGTGTCAAGGCACGAGAGCACGCCGTTGTTGACGGCGAAGAAGTAAAGCTTGGCGTCGTAGAGCAGGGGCGAAGGCACGTAAGGCGTGTTCTTGCTATGAGTCCAGGCGATGGCGTCGCCGCCGGTGAGGTCGCCGTTGCGACCAAGGCGGATCGCCAGCAGCGCGTTTCCCTGGAATCCGCTCATGCAATAGACCATGCTGGCGTCCGCGACAGGGCAGGGGATCACGTTGCGCGTCAGCCCGCCGCATTCCCAGAGAACTTCGCCGGAGGCCACATCGTAGCTGCGGATCTTGCCCGTCGCTGTCACCACGGCTTGCGCTTTGCCGTCGCGCTCGATGATCAGCGGGGTGGACCAGGAGGTGCGCTCTTCGCGCGGCTTCTTCCAGAGGGTCTTGCCGGTGTTCTTATCCAGCGCAATGATGAACGAGTTATCCTCATTGTCGCGGTTGACGATGAGAGTGTCCTGGTAAAGCACCGGCGAGCTGCCTTCGCCAAATCCCATCGCCATGCGCATCTTGCCCAGGTCTTGCTCCCACTGCTGCTTCCCGTCCAAGTCATAGCAGTAAAGTCCACGCGAGCCGAAGTAGGCGAAGACGTGCTTGCCGTCGGTGAGGCCTGAGGACGAGGCGAAGCTGCCCTCGCCCTGGCGATAGCCTTCATGGGGAACCTCCTCGCGAGCAACCTGTTGCCAAAGCACTTTGCCCGTTTCACGGTCAAGGCATAGAACTGCAAATTGATACACCTCCGCCGGCTTAGGGCCGCCGCCGAAGCCGCCCGGGCCCTTCCCTCCTCCCGGCCCTCCGGACCTGTCCGGTCCCTTTCGTGGCGGCGCACCGTCGGCCTCGGCCCGGGCGGTTGGTGGCTGCCCGATGGCGTCGGCGGCCTTTGCCTCTACCTTTTTGCCGGTGGGGATGGCAGTTTGGATGAAGACCCGGTTGTCCCAGATGATGGGCGTGGCCTGACCGCTGCCGGGAATCTTCACCTTCCACTTAACGTTATTAGTCTCGCTCCAGATAGCGGGTGGATTGGCTGACGGTGCGACGCCGTTCTGGAGCGGACCGCGCCACTGCGGCCAGTTATCATTTGGCGCAGTGGCCGCCGCGGTCGCTGCGGCAAAGGCGAGGGAGCCGGCCACGCCGAGGAGGGCTGGCCAGGACTGTCGTTCAGTTCGTAGTTTCATATCTCTGCTCAGGATAACTATACGCGAGGACAAAAGTCACGCCGTGTAGGGGCACGCGGCCTACAAGCTCGCACCATAGCCTCAGTAGAGTCACCGTTACTTCGCCGTGTACTCCTGGGGGCGCTTCCAGCCGTCGGCGGCGCCGTTAATATAAGGCAGGCTTACGGTCAGCCGGACGTAGAACCACCCCCGCACTCCGCCCTGAGACTCCCTTCAACCTTCGCCGGCCTTCGCCGCCTGGATGAAGGCCTTGACTTTGGCATGGTCTTTCCTGCCCGGTGCCGCCTCGACCCCGCTCGACACGTCAACCCCATAGGGCCGCGCGCGGCGCACTGCTTCGGCAACGTTTTCGGCAGTCAACCCCCCCGCCAGGAAGATCGGGCGGCCCAGGCCCTGCGCTTCCAAGGCAAGGTCCCAGTTGAAAGTCTCACCGGTGCCGCCGGGTTTATCTGGCGCATACGCATCGAGCAACCATGCATCGGTGTGATAGCCTGACAGCGCTTGCAGGGAGACCGCGTCGCGGATGCGAAAGGCCTTCATGCTCATCAGGCCGAACTGCAGGCAATACTCCGGGGGTTCATCGCCGTGAAACTGCAGCAGGTTCAGGCCGCACTCTCGAATCGCGCGAATCACCAGGTCCTCCAGCGCGTTGACGAAAACGCCCACTTTCATGACGAACGGTGGCAGTTGAGGGATAATGGCGGCGGCAGCTTCGACGGAGATGTGGCGTGGGCTTTGGTCGTAAAACACAAAGCCCAGCGCGTCGGCGCCCGCCTCTGCGGCGGCCATCCCATCAGGAAGATTCGTGATGCCGCAGATTTTGACTTTCACTGCCATTTCTACCCTCCAGCATCCCATATTATCGCGCCGCGGACAACCGCGCAGTCGCTCGAACGTCTAGCGTCTGTGCATTCTAGGGGTCTTGGCCATCGGCAAAGTCACCTTGGAGTGCGGCGGCAAGCGAAGCGCGACGCCACACTCTATAATGTGCCACCAAGGCTTCCCAACATCGTTGTCAATGGCCACGTCTTGGGGTTGAAATCCACTTGGATTATGATTGTGCGGAGTCGCGCAGCCCGCTAAACTGGTCCCCGGCAACACGCAAGCGCATCTCACATACCAAATCCGGTTACTGATATGACTCAAGAAACACCTTCCCAAGTCTGCGGTTGGACCGTCGTGCTCACAGCGGTCAGCATCAACCTGATCCTCGGCGTCCTGTATGCCTGGAGTGTCATGGGCAAAGCCCTCGTCCTCCAATGGCATTGGAAGGCAACCCAAGCCTCATTGCCGTTCACCATCTCAGCCGCCTCTTTCGCGCTCATGATGATCTTTGCCGGCCGTTGGCAAGACAAGATTGGCCCTCGCTACGTGGCAATGCTAGGTGGCATCATACTTGGGCTGGGCTTGATTGCCTCGTCCTTCGCCAGCACGCCGGAGATGATGTTGGTTACTTTTGGCCTGGTCGGCGGCTTAGGCATCGGCCTGGGCTATTCCGCGACCACTCCTCCCTCAATCAAGTGGTTCCCACCCGCGCAGAAGGGTCGGATTACCGGCATCGTGGTCAGCGGAGTGGGGCTGGCAGCGGTGTGGATTGCGCCGCTGACGCAATATCTGCTCAAGGTCACGTCAATTCAGAATACCTTCCTTATCCTCGGCGTGGGGACGATTATCTTCGTTTCGATCTTATCCCAGTTCCTGGCGAATCCGCCGGCTGGCTACACTCCGGCGCCCACGGCCGCCGCGCGAACGACCCCGCCCAAGTCGCCGGTTGGCCGCCCTAACCTGGATTGGCATGAGATGCTCCGCACGGGGCAGTTCTACCAGCTCTGGCTGATGCTCGTGCTCGCCGCCTCCGCAGGCCTTATGATCATCTCGCAGGTCGCCCTCATCGCCAAGGACCAGGCGCACATTGACAAATTGGGCTATGCGCCGGTCGCGATACTGGCGATCTTTAACACGCTCGGACGCGTGGTCAGCGGCTTCCTCTCCGATCGTATTGGCCGGACAAATACCATGATCCTCGCCTTCATCCTGCAGGCCGTGAACATGTTCGTCTTTATTTACTACACAACTCCCGCTCTACTGATCTTCGGCGCGGCATTCACCGGCCTTTGTTATGGCACGATCTTCACGCTCTTTCCCACCACCACGGCGGACTTCTACGGGGTGAAGAATCTGGGCGTAAACTACGGCCTCATGTTCACGGGTTTTGGGGTCGCTGGGACAATCGGCCCAATGCTCGGCGGCAAGATTCGGGACGCCTTCGGGAACTATCACAACGCCTTTACTATTTCCGCGGTCATGCTTCTTGCCGGGGCCGTGCTGGCGTTCTTCCTCAAGGCCCCGAAGCTGGAACCCGCTCCCCTTCCTGCCGGCTCCGATGGCGGTCAAAAGAGCGTGCGGCAGGACGAGGTGCTCAGGAAATAGGTCCCAATCCGGACGTCCCGGCTGGGTTCCGGATGTCGGCCTCTGGCGCCGGCGGAGCCTAATCTGTTCTGCGCCCTGTCATTGAAGTGTGCGGGCGGCTGTGCATGCTCGTGCGCCGTGAAGCAGACGCAGCCCACTACCAACTCTCCCCCGCCGGTCTCCCGCGCTGTCCCATACGCACTTCCGCCTTGCTCTGCTGGTTCTGCCCGACGGCAAGGAATCGCGCGGCGTGTAGCTACTTCAAACGTAAGCCCACAGCGCGGCTCACGTTTCACGCTTCACGTTTCACTTCACCACCCGCTTCAGCACAATATTGCGATACTCAATGCCGGTGTGATCCCCTTGCAGGTAAATCGGCCCCGGCCGCGTCACGTCGGACCACAAGGCGCCGCCGGTGCAGCCCGGGATCGGCTGGTTGTCGATGATCTTCTTCCCGTTCAGGACCACCGTGGCGTGGCGGTCAACGAAGGTGATGTCCATCGTCTGCCATTCCCCGGCGGGTTTCTCGGCGCTCTCCGTGGGTTTGATGCGGCTATAGACCGCTCCCATGTTATGCGGGTCGAGCGGCCTGCCGTAAGTGTCAGCCACCTGGACCTCGTAAATCCCGCGGATATACACCCCGCTGTTGCCGCCTTTGGCCAATCGGACTTCCAGCGTCAGGTTGAAGTCCTCGAACACCTGGTCGGTGCGCAAGTTGCCATAGTTCTTATGCGGCTTGCCCTCCTCTTGCGAGACTACGTTCACCAGCAAGCCATCCTTTGCGCTCCAACCGCTGATCGCGTTCGCGTCCGTCAGCCGCCAGCCCGTGAGGTCTTTGCCATTAAAGAGTTGGATAGGGTCGCCAAACTTCACCTGGGCCATATCAGGGGCGGCTGGCATCGGCGGCTCTCGCTGGCCGCTGAACTCGGCCCGGTCCTCGCCCTGGCCGTTATCGCGCGGTTTGATGCTGGTAAGCGCAAGGTTGTCGCCGCTCAGGCTGGCGATGATCGTCTCCGTAGAAACGGCTTTGACCGTCTTGCCGCTCGCGTCCTTGCGCTGAGACGTCTGTATCCGCGTCACCATGAGCTTGCCCGACTCCAGCTTGGCCGAATCGAGCGGCACCACGCTGCCCCCGCCCCAGAGCAGACTCGCATGGAGCTGTCCGCCGACTTCCTCCACGCCCAGCCAGCCCGCCGCCCCGCCGGGAATAGTCAGCTCCCAACCGCCCAGGAATGGGTTGTCAGCGGCCGCAGCGGTTCCGACGGCCGCAGTCAAAATGGACAAGCAAACAATCGCACGAATATTATGAAAACGCATAAGCATGACGCC
>Ga0182014_10000215_pt1 | contig 72986 bp, 62 predicted proteins | sample 612S2DmetaG_FD_120489 | JGI IMG/M metagenome (GOLD analysis project Ga0182014, IMG submission 120489) | Permafrost microbial communities from Stordalen Mire, Sweden - 612S2D metaG | ecosystem: Environmental > Terrestrial > Soil > Wetlands > Permafrost | place: Sweden: Stordalen | collected...
CGGCGATGGCCACGGCCAGATGGGTGAGCACGACACCGGGATCGTGGGTGTGCCAGTTGATCCCGCAGCCCGACATCGCCACCGACATCGCGTCGGTCAGGCCGCTGCGATCGGCCAGTTCGGTCAGCAGTGCGGTGCCGGCGTGCGACACCAGGTTCTTCCCGTCGGTGGTCACCCTCATCGACCGGGTGGCGCGACTATCCTGCACCTTCAAGGAGCCCTCCTCCTGGTTGATGTGTTGTGTAGAGACTCACATTCTCCCAGGACAGGGGGGCTTTTACGCGGACGCGCGCAACCTCGGATCAGGGGTGGGACGAATTTTCGAGGTTAGGCGTGCTCATCGTGGTGATCGCCCGACGACGCCCCCTGCTGGCCACCGGGTGGCACTATGCGGCCAAGGCACTCGCCTGGGGTGTCGGGGCGGCGGCGGTGGTGCTGATCGTGCCGGTCACCTACACCTTCACCGGCCCCGAGCACATCACCGGAGCCCCGTTCGCCCCGTACTACCTGTCGCTGCTCAACCCGGACCTCCTGTCGGCCATCGCCCCGGTCGGCGAGTGGATCCATCCGTCCTTCATCCCAGTGGTGCCGGCCAGCCTCGTCTATGGCGGCCTCCTCTACCTTGGCCTCCCGCTGGTCGTCGTCGTGGCCGGGTTCGCCGTCGCCTTTCGGAAGCGCCGGGCCATCCTGCTGGCCGGGGTGCTGGCAGCCACCTCGTTCGTTCTGTCCCTCGGCTCCCATCTCATCATCGACGGGCACCGTACGTCGGTCCCCATGCCATTCCGGCTCTTCCTCCACCTCCCCCTGCTGAACGGGCTGCTGTCGAGCCGCTTCGCCCTGTACACAGCGCTCTTCATCGCCTGCATGTTCGCCGTCGGACTGGACGAGCTGTGGCTCCGGATGAGCGGATCGGGACGCTGGCAGCGTGCGGCGGCCGGCGGCCGGGTGCTTCGGGCGGGCGTGGTCGTTGTGCTGGTGGCCGTGGCGGTGCTGCCCCTCGTCCCTGCGTCGAGCCAGTCCGTCTCCCCGGCGGCACCGCCCCCGTTCTTCACCTCGACCGCCGTCGGGGTCATCCGGCCGGGCAGCGTGGTCCTGGCCTACCCGTACCCGGACCCGGTGGCCACCAACGGGAACAGCATCCTGGTGCCGGTCCGCAGTCTCCTGCTCGACCAAGCGGTGGCCCGGATGCGGTTCAAACTGATCGGCGGGTACGGTTGGTTCCCCTCGCCGTATGGGGTCGACGGCACCACCCAGCCCGTCGCCCTCCACCCCTCGGTGGTGGAGGAGTTGTTCGACGCCGCCTACTCCGGCACGCCGTCGCCCGACGTCCAGCGGGCCGAGGCCAGTGGGCAGCTGACCGCCGACATCCGGCAGTTCCTCCGTCGCTACCACGTGGGTACTGTGGTGGTCGTCCCCATCGGCGACTGGACCCAGGTGTCGCGGGCCGTGGACGCGGCCATCGGCCCGGGCACCGTCACCGGGGGCGTGACCGTGTGGCCACACGTCCAGCGGCGGCTCGACGCGGCCGGTGTGCCCGCCGGCGTGCACCGCTGAAAGCGCCATCGTTGCTGCGGAATCAGCTATCAGGTACCGGTCATGGCCAGTGATTCTCTAAATTGCAGATACCTATGCAAGTCAGATGAGCCATTGCCGGGGAATGCTAAGACGCCGGCGGGGACGGCAACCAGTCGCTGAGATCTCGACCCAGCAAATGGGACAATCGTTCCACATCATCGGCATAGGCAAGGTCCAGCATGTGACCAATTTTTGGGTCCAAGGGTGGGCGCTGAACAGCCAACGTGTTCATACCCACTAATCGCCGACCGACCGCGGATCGCGTCCGTTGATTACGCACGAGTGATCGCCCCAGAGTCCGGAGCGGTTTCGGTGGATTGCGCAGGAACTGTCGAGCTCGAGGGCTGCGGACGACCTTGTTCGGATTCACGATGTCGAGCTCGACGGGAACCGACTCCTCCACATTGAGGAACCGAAGTACCTCACCGTAGACCCCAGGTGTATCGGCCACGAGATCGTCGTAAAGCACGACGTGCATCTGGCTCTTGGGGAACACCGTATAGAATCGAGAAAGTTGCTCCGCATAGCGGGCCACCTTACGATACTGCAATGCCCAGGGAATGTCGCATTTTGGCGGAATCCTTTTACCGTGTAACCGATCGTCCTCGGCGGCAAGCGCGGTCCCGAAATCTGCAATATCTTCATCGCCTTGAAAGAGGAATTCGCTGTGGAGCGAGTACACCATCTGCGAGGGTTTCCGTAGCAGAGCGATGCACTTGGCATCCGGACATACTTTGGCGATCTCACTGGCCGCAGTTTGCGAATACAGGTACCAAATTGCGCAATCGCATCTGTACTTCTGGTCGCGAGCCGCGGAGTATCGCTCGTCGAGCATTTGCGATGTTGGTCTCGGCTTATTGCGAAACTCGAGATCGGTGCCGAAGTAATGAAGTTCCTTCGGAGGCACGTAGAATTCCGGGTGTTGCCTCAAGTAGCTACAGAATGCAGTGGTTCCGCACTTCGGCGCACCAAGGACAAACAAATTCGGAAGTCTCGAGACACTCACACTAGATCACATTAGCAGTGGAGAGTTTCCGAACCCCAGCGCCAGCGGGGAGGCGCTGTCCTTGCCAGGCCGACCAAGCCTCGGGGAGCTCGTAGTCAGGTGACACTCGCCTTCCCGTGCACTCGGCGGCGACTCCTTCGATCTACGATGACCAGGAAGATCAGCCCGAGAGCACTTATCCCTGCAGCTGCGAGCCCGATCGTGAAGGTGGTAGGCCAGTAATTCAACTCGATTGTGTGGTCACCCGGCGGAATGCGGGCCTCGAGCATCACTCCAGCGAATCGCCTAAGAGCCAACGGCTTGCCGTCGATCTTGGCCTCCCAACCCGGAAGATCCGTTAAGCGAAGCCGCAACATACCTGGTTCGGTCGATGAGGTTCGCATGGTCCACGTCGTCGGATTGGGCTCGGCGACGGGTACCGGAGACCCTACTGCCGTAGTCGCCGGCTGCTTCTTCGGAGTAGTCAGTGGCACTAGCGTGGCGACCGCTGCGGCGGGTATCCGAAAGAGAGTCTCATCGCCCACCACCTTGACGAAGATGCTGCCCATTGGTCCTGCGGCGTGCCCAGGTTCAAGGAGGTATTTCAGTCCGTAGAGGCGGGCAATAGCCGTTGAAGTGACTCTGGGACAGTAGAGGTTGAAGGAACTCAGGCCTCCTGAGGTTCCCGTCTGCAAAGACCAAGAGCTGAAATAGGCTTGGGGGATCGTCGGGTCGTAGGCGTCGAGTTCCCGCACGCCAAGAATGCTGTTCACTGACGGGTCGATGCCCATCTGGCCGCACTGACCTGCGCCGAATCCGACCCTCGCAGTGCCAACAGCCTTCTGGAGTTGAGTCTCGGCGACTGTCGCCGTCACTGTGTGTTTGCTCGACGAGACAATCGGAGCGCCGGCCGTGATTAGGAATCCGGCTTCGGTTGCAATCAGTACAGCAGCGATGCAGGCGCCAGTCCGTGCGAGGCGCGCTTCGCTATCCTTGCTAGTTCGCCGCTGCAAGACTGCAAGGACAAATGCAGCGGTCAAACCGGCCGCCACCCCAATCGCGGGCCAATAGAAGCTGGTCACGCGAATGTGAGCAGATGCGGAAGCGAGATCACCCCGGCCGACTAGGAAGACGAGCGCTAGAATTAGGCCCATTGTCCCAAAACCGCCGGCAAACCACACCCAGCCGCGCTTCTTCTGAATGCACGTCGCAAGAAGGTCAATCCCGAATGCAGCGAGAGCCGCTAGCGCTAGCGCTAGCGGCATAAGGGCCCGATTCCACTGAACCGTACCGACTACCGGCAGGCCACGCACTAGGAGCGCCAGCGGTTCGACGAAGACCACCGCTCCGGCAACGACTACTACTGCCACAAGGGCCGCGACTTCGGGCCGGCGTCGAAGCCTGATCGCAGCCACACCAGCGAGGACGAGCGCGATTACGCCCACGTAGGCGACGCTCTCGTTGTAGAAGAACGAGTCGCCGAAGATACGGCTACCTGCAATCGGGAGTCCGTCGAAGCCTTGTGATGCCAGATACATCAGGTCGTGAAATGAAAGTGCTTTTGTCCCATTCGCCGAGCTCCGCACGGACAGGCTGGCAAGTTGGAGTCCGGGCAGTAAGAGCGGCGCACCCAGACCTAGCCCGGCGATCCCGGCGAGGATGATGTCGCGTAGCGGGCGGAAGATGGGACCGGATCCTCGCAGAACCTCCAAACGCAGTGCGAGGATGACGCCGACGAACAGCGCCAGGGCTGCCAGAAAAACAATGAGCACTTCGGGCTGTCCTGCGTAGATCGCCAAACCGATCGTGACAGCCAGCAACAGGATCGCCCGCAGCCGGTGTCGATCGTTCAGGATCAGTACTGTTGCGGCAAACCACCAGCCGGCCCAGGACATTACCGCGGCATGGGGAAATCCGAGCCAGCCAGTCATCGGTCCGCTTAGCTCGAAGACAGTTCCGGCCATCGCGCTGGCAAGGGCACCGAGCCCCAGGACCCGTCCGAACACGTAGGCGCCCGAACCTGCAATTATGAGGGTCAGAGCGATACCGACGTCGTAGGCGTACCGCAGCGGAACCAGATAGCCGACGGCCGACGGCAGACTGAACGGTGCCGACTGCCAGTTGAACGCTAACGGCAGACCCAATCCATTGAACGGGTTCCACAGGGGGAGGTGCCCAGCATGCACCTGCATCCACGCCAGGTTGGTCCACGGGATCATGGAGTCGATCTGATCCCCGAGTTCCCCGTTGTGGACGATGACTCCGGGCTGCTTGGACAGACCCAGTTTGGAAAGCAGGTCGTACGTTCCGATGAAGACCCCGTGGGAAAGCGCCGGCAAGAGATACAGCAGCCCGATCAATACGAGCCAGCCAAGGGCCAGTGCATCCGGCAGCACACGTCGCCACAGAGGGCGAACGCTGACCTCAGCCACGGTCGGGTCAGGCACAATCACATCCCCCTACTCGTTCGCCCGTGATGAAGCCCCTTCGGCGGGCGAACCCCCCGCACTCTGTCATTGTCAACGAGCGTTTCTCAACCTACAACAGCGTGTGGCTGGGCGAGAACGATATCGTCACGGTCGACGCTCCGCTAGCCTCTGACGGATGGATGGGGGGATTTCGGCGCGTGAAGCGCAGCGGCTATGGGTGGTCTGTCCAAGCTACAAGGACACCGCCTCGTTCTGCATCCTCCGATCGCGGATCTTGGAAATTGCGCCTACTGTCTGGCCCTCCACTGATTTGGACGTGCGCTTCATCGTGGTGGATGACACCGCAGCACGGGATGACGAGATACGTCCCCTCGAAGCGCTCAGCGACGTGACTGTGGTCACGCCGCCATTCAATCTGGGGCACCAGCGAGGCATCGTCTACGGACTTCGCCGATCTCTACCGAGTTTCGACGATGCCGACATCATCGTCACCATGGATGCGGATGGCGAAGACCGTCCAGAGGACCTCCCCCGGCTGCTCGAGCCGATCCGCTCTTCGCCAGACGATCTCGGGAAGGTGGCGGTGGCGCTCCGGACGGAGCGGACCGAGTCGCTCAAGTTCCGGATGCTATACATCCTGTTCCGATTGATGTTCCGGACCTTCACCGGGACGACGGTGCGGAGCGGTAACTATGCCGCCTACCGGGGCTGGCAGGCACGCCGGATGCTTCAGCATCCCTACTTCGATCTGTGTTACTCGTCGACATTGATCAGCCTCGATCTCGACGTATCGATGGTTCCGTGTCCTCGGGGCAGCCGGTACGCCGGCCGGTCCAGAATGAACATGTTCCGGCTGTTCATGCATGGTGTGCGGATGCTGATGCCGTTCACCGATCGCATCGCCGTGCGGGCCCTGACAGCGTTCTCTGCCACGTTCGGATTGGGTCTGCTGCTCGCGTTGGTGGTGGTCTGTATCCGGATCTTCACCACGGCAGCAATACCGGGGTGGACGACATTCACGTTGCTCGGAATCCTGACCATGTCATTCATTGCTCTTGGGAACTTCGTCGTGCTCTTCGCCGTGTTCTCCCATTCGAGGGGAATCTCGCTCGCCAATTTGGAGGAATGGGATGAGCGAAGCGCTCGAGGGCCATCTACGACGTCAGATTGAGCACTCGGGCCGATTCTTCTGGCACCGGCTCCGTTGGCGGGTCGCACGCAGCTACCTGCCCGAGGACTCGTCGTTCGCGCTCGTCGACGTCGGCGCGGGTGCCGGTCTGCTGGCGACCTACCTCGCCAAGGACCGTCCACAGGCCTCGTACCGGTTCGTCGAACCAATCGAGTCGCTCCGCACCATACTCAGGGGGCAACATGGTGAAGGGGCGGACCTCCTGGACGCACCCGATTTCGGCACGGCACAGTTCGTCACACTCCTCGACGTCCTGGAGCACCAGGAGGACGACCGGGCGTTCATGCAGGATCTCGTCGCCAAGATGGCGGACGGATCGACCCTCCTCCTCACGGTGCCGGCTCTCCAACGAACGTGGTCTCCATGGGACGTGGCGCTCGGGCACTTCCGGCGCTACGACAAGGGCACGCTGGGCGATGCGATCGCCGATCTTCCGCTGAAGATCGAGGAGTTGAGCTTCCTCTTCCCGGAGATGGTGCCGCTGGGCCGACTCCGCGCCAGGAAGGCCGACACCAAGGTCATCGATGCCGATGACGCGGATGCAGAGTTTCCTGACCTTCCGGGTCCGGTCAACGACGTCCTCTACGGACTCGGCACGGCGTCACTGGCGCTTCGGCGACACTGGCATCGCGGTACCTCACTGTTCCTGGCAGCCACGGTGAGCCGTTAGGTGTCCGCCCATCCTTCGGCACAGCTGTCGCAACTCATCGGGACAGCCGCTGCACGAGTTCCGTGACGGACGAGATCTCTGAGCTGGTCATCGCCGAGCCACTCGGAAGGCACAGTCCTCGTTCGAAGATGCCTGCCGACACCGAGCCACCGACGGTTCGACTCCCAGCGAAGACCGGTTGCAGGTGGAGCGGCTTCCAGGTCGGACGCGACTCGATGTCTGCCTCCTCCAGCGCCAATCGGACGTCCTCGCGATCCACGCCGAACAGTTCAGGGTCGATCGTGATGCAGGTGAGCCAGTAGTTCGGCTCCCCATAGTCGGCGACGGGCATGAATTCGACGCCGGGCAGGTCGGCCAGAGCCTCGCGGTAGGCATGGTTGATCCGGCGCCGGCGGGCGACCCGACTCGCGAGTCCCCGGAGCTGCGCGCGGCCGAGCGCCGCGAGAAGATTGCTCAACCGGTAGTTGTAACCGATGACCGTGTGCTCGTAGTGCGGGAACGGGTCCCGCGCCTGGGTGGCGAGGTACCGGGCTCGTTCGGCGACCTCGGCCGACTCCGTCACCATCATTCCCCCACCGCTCGTCGTGATGATCTTGTTCCCGTTGAACGAGAAGATGCCCGTCGTCCCGAAGCTTCCCGTCTGACGGCCACGGTAGGTGCCACCCAATGCCTCGGCCGCGTCCTCGATGAGGGGCACCCCGTACTCGAGGCAGCTGGCCTGAAGGCGGTCGTAGTCCGCCGACTGACCGTAGAGATCGACGGTCACCACCGCCTTCGGTAGCCGCCCACCTCGGGCACGTTCCTCGAGTTCGGCGGCGACGAGGTCGGGATCGATGGTCCACGTCGAGGCGGCACAGTCCACGAACACCGGCTCGGCGCCCACGTAACAGACCGGAGACGCAGTGGCGATGAATGTGAAGGAGGGCACCAGTACCTCATCGCCCGGTCCCACGCCCTCGAGCAGTAGGGCCAGGTGGAGCGCAGCGGTCCCACTCGACAGGGCCACCGCATGGCCGACTCCCACGAATTCGGCGAACTCGGCTTCGAATGCGTCGACGTCGGGCCCGAGTGGGGCGATCCAGTTGGAGTCGAATGCGTCCAGGATCATCTGACGTTCCTCGGGACCGACCTCGGGGGGCGAGAGAAAGATCCGGCTCACGGGTGCACCTCCGCATCAGGGGTGAGGCCTCCGACGAGGGAGGCAGCTATAAGGACGAGGACCGCGACCAGGACGTCGACGATGACGGCGACTCCGACGGAACCGACGTGGACCACGAGGACCACGAGGACCACGATGCACGTGATGAGTGCCTGCAGGACGATATAGGAGAGGCTCGCCGTCAGCGCCGACCTGCCTCGTGCGACCATTCGATCGTAGGGGTGGCCCCTGTCCCCGGCCAGGAGCGATTGTCCGGCCCGCCGCCTCCGGATGATCGCGCAGGTGACCTCGGCGACCGGGATGGCGACGAGTGCCAGTGCTGCGACACCCGTCGATCGGTGGACGGACCCGGACCACGACAGCGACATCAGCACCGCCAGGGCAGCTCCCAGCAGGTAGGAGCCGCCGTCCCCGAGGTAGATACGGGCCGGGGGTCGATTGAATACCAGGAATCCGGCCAGTGCCCCTACCAACGCGACCGCAAGATCACGGCCACCGCCATGGACGACGAGGGCGAATCCGAGGGCCGCTGCAGCAGACACTCCCGCAGCCAGCATGTCCAGTCCGTCCATCAGGTTGACGCCGTTGATCAGCAGGACGGTGACGACGACCACCGACGGCCACGCCACGACCGCGGGGAGGTGGACGTGGCACGTGGCGGCAACGATGAGCCCGATGGCGACCTCACCCGCCAGTCGCACCCACGGCGAGAGGTCGCCACGATCATCTGCGACGCCGAGCGCCAGTGCGCAAGCCAGCGGGAGGCCGAGCCACGGATGACCGACCACCACTCCCACCACGACACCGCAGAAGACCGCGACCCCACCGAGATAGGGCACGGTCGTGGTCTGCCGCTTGAGCAGCCCGGGGCGGTCCACGATCCCTGTCCTACGCGCCACGAGGATCGCGAGCGGGGTGGCGATCAGGGAGACGCCCACAGCAACCAATGCAATCACAGGCGGAGTCACGTCGGCGGCCGCTGGTGGACGTGGCCGGAGCCCGACCGCTCCATCAGCACGGACTCGACGTCCGCGTGCATCTCGAATCGCGTGGCTGCGACGAATCCCGCCTGCTCGTAGAGGCGGATCGCCGTCGAGTTGTCCGAGGACACGACGACGGACGCGCTGTCGTTGCCAGTTGTCGTGCACGCGTCGACGAAGCTGTCCACCAGGAGCCGGCCGATCCCCTGCCCCTGTCGGTCGGGATCGACAGCGATCGACAGGAGTTCCACCCCTCGACCGTGGCTCACCCCTTGTGAGGTGCCGTGCCGAAGTGTCTCGACCACCTGCCGCCAATTGCGGAAGATCGGCCCTGCCGCACCGAGTCCGGCCCGGATGCCATCACGCAACACGAACTCCCGGTAGAGCGCCCCGGTGTCCACGGCGCCGGCCACGAATCCGACGACCTGGCCCTGGCGCTCGGCGACCAGGAGGAACGCCGACGACGATCGCACGATCCTCCGGTAGAGCCGCCTCAGGAATCCACGTCCGAGGAGGGAGAGGAAGCCCTCGGAGATCTGCACGACATGCAGGTCGGCGGCCACCTGCGCGTCGCCATCCCTGCCCATCCGGACGGTGGTTCCGGAACCATCTGGCGGCCCCCCGTGCTCGTCGCCACCCATGACACTGATCCTGCCATGCCCGTGAGCCCCTCCCGAGTTTGCTCGACGCGTCCGGACCAGGCGTCGGATGGACACCTTCGGACGGTAACCGGCGATTCTTGGCGACCCGATCGCCCATTTCGCCATGTGCGGTTCGTCGCGTATGCTGGTCAGAAGGGGAAAGCGGGGGCTGACACGTGACGTCAAGTTCGATAAAGGTCGGAATCCTGGTGGTCGCGTACAACGCCGCCAGCACGTTGGCCAAGGTGCTCGACCGGATTCCTGACGAAATCAGGCCCGAGATCACCGAGGTGATCGTCTGCGACGACCACAGCCAGGACTCGACGTATCTGGTGGGCCTGGGGTACCAGCAGATCTCGGACCTGCCGATCACGCTGATCCGGCATCCCGAGAACCTCGGATACGGAGGCAACCAGAAGGCCGGCTACCAGTTGGCCATCGAGCACGGTTTGGACATCGTCGTCATGCTCCATGGTGACGGCCAGTACGCGCCCGAGTCCCTGCCCGAGATCCTGGCCCCGTTGGTGGCCGGCGAGGCCGACGCCGTGTTCGGGTCGCGCACGATGATCGCCGGCGCTGCCCGCAAGGGCGGCATGCCGCTCTACAAGTTCATGGGCAACCGCATCCTCTCCCGGTTCGAGAACGCAGCCCTCGGGACCGAGCTCTCCGAATTCCACTCCGGGTATCGCGCCTACTCGGTCAAGGCGCTCGAGCAGATCCCGTTCGCGCAGAACTCCGACGGCTTCAACTTCGACACCCAGATCATCATCCAGCTGCACGATGCCGGCCTCCACATCGCCGAGGTCCCCATCCCGACCTACTACGGCGATGAGATCTGCTACGTCGATGGCCTCGGCTATGCGTCCGATGTGACCAAGGACGTCATCGCGTACCGCCTGCAGAAGGCGGGGTTCGGCGACGGCAGCCGCATCGCCCTCAACGACGAGTACGAGCTCAAGCCCAACGAGGACAGCTCCCACGGGCGGATCTCGAAGATGTTCGCCACCAAGTCACCGCGCAAAGTGCTCGACCTCGGGTGCTCCGGCGGCCAGCTCTCGGAGCGCCTGCGTCAGATGGGCCACCACGTGACCGGGGTCGACGTCACCGAGATCAAGGGCGTGACCGATCGGACCGACGCCTTCTACAAGGGGGACCTCAACGCCGGCATACCGCCGGAGGTCGGCAAGGGATTCGACATCGTGCTGGCGGCCGACGTCCTGGAGCACCTGAAGCGTCCGGCCGAACTCGTCCGTCAGATGAAGGAGGCGCTCTCCCCTGACGGCTCCATCGTCGTCTGTGTGCCCAACATCGGACATTGGTACCCACGCTTCCGGGCCGCCCTGGGCATGTTCGACTACGACCAGCGCGGCATCCTCGACACGACCCATCTGCGGTTCTTCACGCGCAGGAGCATCCGCAAGTTGATCGAGCGGAACGGCTTCGCGATCCGTCGGCTCGAGCCCGTGGGTCTCCCGCTCGATGCCCTCGGACTCCAAGGGACCAAGGCGCACCTCCTGAGCCTCGTCGACCAGATGCTGATCACCCTGTGGCCGACCATGTTCGGCTATCAATTCATCGTCGAGGCGACGCCCGTTCCCTCGCCGCTGTAGAGCGGCCAGCACCCCCGCCGGCGGCCGATCACTCGGGTTGGCGGCTGGAACCCCCAGAGGCACGTCTGAGTGCTTCGAGGACTAGCTCGACCCCCTGGGCCACGCTGGTTTCCGCGCCCACGACCAGATCGGGCGCTTCAGGCACCTCGTAGGGGTCGTCGATCCCGGTGAAGGACGCGATGCCTCCGGCGGTCGCCTGGGCGTAGAGGCCCTTAGGATCACGTTCGGCGCACGTCTCAGCCGTCGCCGCCATGTACACCTCGACGAACGCAAGGCCCGCTTCGTCGTGCATCCTCCTCGCTCCGAGTCGCGACACGGCGTAGGGACTGATGACCGCTACGACGGCAACCAGGCCGGCGTCCGCGAACAGCCGGGCCACCTCGGCGACGCGCCGACAGTTCTCGATGCGCTCCTCCCGGCTGAACCCGAGGTCGCCGTTGAGGCCGGTGCGCAGATTGTCCCCATCGAGGCGGTACGCCGCTCGACCGTCGTGGACGAGTTGCTTCTCGACGGCAGTTGCGAGCGTCGACTTACCGGAGCCGGAGAGCCCGGTCAACCAGAGTGTCGCCCCGGGACCACCGGCGATCCGGACCCGCTCGTCCCTCGCGAGGCCGCCCGGATGCCAGGTGATGTTCGTGGCCATGGACCCCACCCGTTCCGAGGAGGTCAGGACCGCAGGAGCATGCCGGCCCCGACGGTCACATTCGTGTCCTCGGCAGCCAGGATGAACGAGCCGGTCTGCCGATTGCGGCGGTAGCTGTCGTAGAACAGCGGCTGCGTCACTCGCAGACTCACCCGACCCACGTCATTGAGACCGAGTTGGGTCGAGGCCTCGTCCCGGTGGAGGGTGTTGACATCGAGGCGGTACTGGACGTCCCGCACGACCGCTCGCACCCAACGAGTCGTGTGCTTCAGAGCCAGGAAGTCACCTTGCTTCAGCGGTCGCTCGTGCATCCAGCAGACCATGGCGTCGAGGTCCTGCCCGACCGTCGGCTTGTTGTGAGGACGACAGATCATGTCGCCCCTCGACACGTCGATGTCGTCCGTCAACCGCATGGTGACCGACATCGGAGAGAAGGCCTCATCCACCGGTCCGTCGAATGTCTCGATCGCGGCGACGGTGGTGGTGAGTCCCGACGGGAGCACCATGACCTCATCCCCCACCCGGAAGACACCACCGTCCACCCGGCCCGCATAGCCGCGGTAGTCGTGGAACTCGGTGGCCTGGGGACGGACGACCCACTGGACCGGGAATCTGGAGTCGATGAGGTTCCTGTCGGAGGCGATATACACCTGCTCGAGGTGGTGGAGCAGTGAGGCTCCCTCGTACCACGGCATGTTTCCCGAGCGCTGGACGACGTTGTCGCCCTTGAGCGCCGAGATCGGGATGAACGTCATGTCGGTCACGTCGAGTCGACTCGCGAACGCGGTGAACTCGTCGCGGATGGCCTCGAACACCTCGCGGTCGTAGTCGACCAGATCCATCTTGTTGATGCACACCAGCAGGTGGGGAACCCGGAGCAATGAGGCCAGGAAGGCATGGCGACGGGTCTGCTCGACGATCCCCTTCCGGGCGTCGACGAGCACCATCGTGAGGTCGGCGGTCGAGTTACCCGTCACCATGTTGCGCGTGTACTGTACGTGCCCGGGCGTATCGGCGATGATGAACTTCCGCTCCGGGGTGGCGAAGTAGCGGTAGGCGACATCGATGGTGATGCCCTGCTCACGCTCGGCCCGCAGGCCGTCGGTGAGCAGTGCAAGGTCGGTGTATTCGTCGCCGCGCTGGAGGCTCACGCGCTCGACCGCCTCGAGCTGGTCCTCGAAGATGGCCTTCGAGTCGTAGAGGAGCCTGCCGATCAGCGTGCTCTTGCCGTCATCGACCGATCCGGCGGTGGCGAACCGCAGGAGTTCCATCAGAAGTACCCCTCACGCTTTCGATCTTCCATGGCCGCCTCGCTGACCCGGTCGTCCGCACGGGTCGCCCCACGCTCCGTGAGCCGGGACGCAGCCACCTCGAGAATGATGTCGTCCACCGTGGATGCAGGGGACTCGACGGCCCCGGTGCAGGTCATGTCGCCCACGGTGCGGTACCGCACCGTCATCTCCATGATCTCTTCGTGGTCCCGGACATTGACGTGCGGACCCTCGGAGAGCAGCATCCCGTCACGCCGGAAGACGTTCCTGCGGTGCGCGTAGTAGATCGACGGGAGCTCGAGCCCCTCCTCGCCCACGTACTGCCAGATGTCCAGTTCGGTCCAGTCCGACAGTGGGAACACCCGGATGTGCTCGCCCGCACCGTGCCGCCCGTTGTAGAGGGACCACAGCTCCGGGCGCTGGTTCTTCGGGTCCCACTGGCCGAACTCGTCCCGGAACGAGTACACCCGCTCCTTGGCCCGGGCCTTCTCCTCGTCCCGGCGTGCGCCTCCGAAGACTGCATCGAACTTGAACTCGGTGATCGCGTCGAGGAGCGTCCGCGTCTGGAGCCGGTTGCGCGACGGGTCCGCGCCCGTCTCCTCGGCGACCCGTCCGGTGTCGATCGACTCCTGGACCGATGCCACCTTGAGTGTCGCCTCGATCTCGGCGACGATCCGGTCGCGGAAGTTCAGCACCTCGGGGAAATTGTGGCCGGTGTCGATGTGCATCACCGGGAACGGAATGCGGCCGGGCCAGAACGCCTTCCGGGCCAGGTGCAGCATCACGACCGAGTCCTTCCCCCCGGAGAAGAGGAGCACCGGGCGCTCGAATTCAGCGGCCACCTCACGGATGATGTGGATCGACTGGGCCTCGATGTTCCGTAGTTGGGACAGCTGGTACTGGCCGGTGGTCCCTGCCCGTTCACTCGAATCCATGATTGGCAAAGTTAGTCGACGATCGCGCCACCGCAAAAGGGCCACAGCGACAGCGACGAGCTCGGGTGCTCATATCGCAACTTGTGGTCGCGAGAGGATCCGGTTGCTGCTCGCAGGCGGCGACAGTTGGCTAGGGTTCCCCCCATGAAGTGGCTCGGAGTAATCGTCCTGACCATCATCGGCATCGTTGCCGCCGTGTTCGCCGTCGAGTACTTGACGGTGTTGATCGGCCATCTGCCCAGCTGGATTCCTGGCCACGACTCGACCCGCATCCACGGCCACCTCAAGTACGGGCACTACCGCAAGCGCGGTGCGCTGGCCGCCCTCGTCGCGATCATCGCCTTTGGCGCAGCCGGCTTTCTGGTCTATCGGATCGTCAAGCCGGAGAACCGCGGGAACGAGGGAGGGGCACCGACCGCTGGCTCAGGTGGCACGGCTACCCCGTCCTCGACCGAGCAGCTGCTCGCCACTCCCCCGCCTCCTGCCGCAACCGGTGACGCCGGCGAGTCCGCCGGCAGCTAGTTCCGGGTCAACGCTCGACGCACGGTCCTCCACCCGATTCGGTGGAGGACCGACCGGGACCTGCGGCCGGAGCCTGGGTGGGGACCGGTTCGATCGCCCCGACGCAGCACGATTCCACTGAGGCGTGTCCCAGGCAGCATGCTACGGTCAGACCGATGTCTCTCAGGTGCCCGGGGCGCATGCTCACGTTCGTTGATCCATCCACCCTCAGGCTTCACGTCCCCCTGCCGGCATGACCGATCCGGTTACCGGCGGCGCCCCCGATGTGAGGCAGCGGCCGCTCCTGATCGCCGGCATGCCCCGGTCCGGAACGTCGTGGACCCAGGAGGTCCTCGAATGCGACGATCAGCTCTATTCCTTGCGGGAGCCCGACAGCGAGGCTGACTGCCCTTCCGCTATCTGGGCGAAGCGCCAGTCGGGCCGGTTCCCGGTCCTCGCACCCGGAGACCGCGATGACAACTATCGCCAACTGTGGGCATGGAGTCTTGACGGTGCCACCGAGACGTTGCGACTCCGACTCGCCGGAAAGATGCTGGAGTACATGTCCCCGCCGACAGGAGGCGACATCACGCGACTGCGGGCGAGGTCCGTGCTCGAGCGCAAGCGCTACCTCCGTGGTGCCTGGTCACCCTTCATGTCGCTGGCCGGGGCCCTCGCCCAACATCCTCCGGCACACCGGAATCCGGAGTTGGACGGGCACCGACTCCTGATCAAGACGGTCCATGTTCCGCTATCGCTGGAATGGCTCGCCTCGGAGTTCGACCTCGACGTGCTGGTACTCCTGCGACATCCGGGCTCCGTCCTCGCCAGCTGGATCACACTCGACATGAACGCGCAGTACATTCCGTTCTCGGATCGGCCTGCCGTTCGTCAGCTCGCCCGGGAATGGGGGGTCCAGCTGCCCGGTCCCGACCATCTGGAACAGATGATCTGGCAGATCGGCGCGCTCACCTTGGCGCTCGAGCTCGCCGCCGCCAACCACCCGGAATGGTCCCTTCGGACCCATGAGCAGCTCTGCCTGGACCCGATCGAGGAGTTCCGCGAGCTCTATGCCGACCTCGGCCTGCGTTGGAGCGAGCGGACCGAGTCGTTCCTGGTCGAGCACGACAAGCCGGGCAAGGGATTCCGTACCCAGCGCGTGGCGGGCCAGTTGCCCGATGCCTGGAAGCAGCGCCTGACGGCCGATCAGATCGGTGAGTTGGCACGGGTGCTGTCGTGGTTCCCACTGAAGACATGGTCACCTGACGACTTCACCGCAGGCACGGAAGGCTGACGCCGCAAGCGCACGGTGCTGCGTTTCCGGTCAGCTGTCCAGCGGTCGCCGGGCCCAGCAGTAGACGATCTCGTCATTGTCCGGGTGCACCAACCGACTCGCCGCCGCCGCCCCCTCGAGCCAGATGGCCCGTGCCAGGTCCTGACGGTCGAGCACGGGTCGGTGTGCCAGCAGGTGGCCCTGGGCCTCCTCGGCCCGGTAGGTGGACTCCCACCGGAGTGCGCTGAGCGGCCTCCCTCCGAACGACTTGGAGTCCACCGAGGTGACGTCGAACCCGGCAGTGCTGAGCGAGCGCTTCAGGGTCTGCGGGTCGAAGAGCCAGAGGTGGCGCGGCGTCTCGAGGGGGTACCAGTACGTGCCGCACTTCCGGGCGAGGAGACTTCCGATGTTCGGTGTCTCGACGAAGATGCGGCCCCCCGGCTCCAGGAGCTCGTAGGCGGTGCGCAGGGTGTCGACCGGGTCCCAGACGTGCTCGATGGAGTGCGACATGCGGATGTAGGCGAACGAGCGGGGTGCGAGCCCTGCGCTCTGGAGGTCCCCGACATGCACCTCGACGCCCTGGGCCGCAGCGGCCCGGGAAGCTGCAGGGCTGGCATCGACGCCGACCACGTTCCATCCGTGGCGCGCCAGCAGGGCCAGGAAGGCACCGTTGCCGCAACCGACGTCGAGCGCGCGCCCGCCACTGACATAGTCGGGGAACCCCCGGTTCCCGTAGGTGGCGAGTCGCAGCAGCGACTTGGTCGTCCACCGACGGCCGACGGCCGTCACCAACGGAGGCAGGTCGTCGCTCGGATAGCCGATCGAGGAGAGCGCGGCGGCCCGGGCGCCGTCGCGCAGCCGGGTGCGTAGTCCACGGACCGGAGGCGGTCCCGTGGGCGCAGACGTCTCGCGGTAGGCGTAGTAGCTCTCCTCGGGGTAGTAGCTCGGGAGCGTCTCGGGCGTCGGGCGGGGGGACAGGCGGATCAGACCGCACGACGTGCATCGGACCAACGCGAACTCCCCGGCGAGGTCGTAGAGGCGGTCACGGACCGCGAAGAGCGAGGAGCATCCGTCGGATCCGCAGAGGCAGCACGTCGGCACGTCCTCCATAGCGGGTGACGTCCCGTTGTTCGGCAGTGGGTCGGTCACGCGGACCGACCCACCGGGTCCGTCCGTTCCCTCATCGGCTCGATCGGGAACTGCATCCCCAGCCGGCCGTGGGCGCCGTCGTTGAGGCCCTTCCCCATCGCCTGCAGCCGCTCCCACCGACCCTCCGGCTCGCTGAGGACCGCCCGGCCGAGGAGCTTGAGGACGTTGCGGGGATAGCGCCCGACCTTTCGCTTCACATACGCGTGGACGTAGAGCATGTTGCGAGCCTCGTAGTAGTACTTCCACACCGGGACCCCGACCCCGTGCCGGATGGCGCCGTGTCGCACGGCGGCATCTCCCACCACCCGCATCGGGTAACCGGCCTGCGGGATGCGCCACTGGAGGTACTCGGTGTCCTCGGCCCACCAGAAGAGCTCGGCCATGGGGAGCCCGACCTCGTCGATGATCTCCCGTGCGACGAGGAACCCGCACCACGACGGCCAGGCGCCGAACGAGCCGTCCGGCTGGTGGGACACGGGGAACACAAAGGCGGACTCCGGGTCCTTTGCCGCCACGACCCACAGGCGTTCCAGGCAGGTGGCGTCGGGGATCATGTCGTCGTCGATCACCCAGGCATGCCGGAACCCGGCCTCGAGGAAGTGGGCCAGGGCGATGGCGTAGCCGCCTGCCGGGCCGCCGTTGACCTCCGAGCGGACCAGGGTCACCGGTGGGATCGATTCCGGCAGGTCCGCCACCGAGACCGGCGGGGTGCTGGCGTTGTCCACGACGAGGATCGCCTGTGGCGGCGTCGTCTGGGCGCCGATCGACCGTAGGCAGCGGTCCAGCGAGTCGGGGGCGTTGTGGGTCAGCACCACCGCCATGACCGAGAGCTCCTCCGTCGTCCCCATCGTCACCCCTCAGGGCCGGTGGGCCAGCACGAACCAGCCGGTCTCGTCACGTGCCGCATCGACCACGAGCCCGGTCTCGTCGAACCACTGCTGCAGATCGCTCCAGACGTACCGGTACTCGACGGGCGCGCTCAACCGGTCGAACGTGTCGAGCACCAGGCTGCGGAACGGCTTGTCGCGGTAGGTGTCCATCGGCAGGTCCGCCAGCCAGGACACCCCACGGTCCGCCCCCCAGCGTCCGGGGGCGACGAAGACCACCCCGAGCGCAGCCGCGATGGGCGTGGACAGCGCCTTCAGTGTGGGGTGGGAGAGTCGGACCGTGACCTTGCGGACCGCGGTCGCGCCCGATTGGGCCACCGAGCGGACACTCAACGTGGGCGGTCGGCTGTAGAGGTACAGGAGGATCTGCCCACCCGGGGCAAGATAGGTGAGGAGACGCTTGAACCCCTCGAACGGGTCGTCGAGGTGGTGCAGGACGCCCAGGCTCGAGATGAAGTCGAAGCTTTCCGGAGCGAAGGGCGCGGACCGCAGGTCCGACTGCACGACGCAGACGTTGTCGAGGTCGTCGAGTCCGGCGGCCGCCGCGTCGACTGCGGACGATCCGTCGAGGGCGACCTCGGCGTCGAGGTACCGGGCGAGGATCCGGGTGAATCGGCCCTTGCCGCAGCCGGCATCGAGTCCGACCTTCCCGTTCAGGCCGTCGAGGTCGAGGTCCCGGAAGTAGATCTCCGCGAACCGCTCGTCCTCGTCCCGGATGCCGTCGAACGCGTTCCACTCGTAGCCGAAGCTGGCGAACGTGCGCTCGGTCGATCCGGACGGCTCAGCCTCCTTGGAGAAGTCGAGCACCGCCCCCCGTCGACCGAACGTGTGCCCTCCGGAACAGACGACCCCACCGGACTCGGTCTCCACGACGGCATTCCCGCACTGTGGGCATCGCATGCGCTCCAGGATCTGGCGCGGAACCGATCGAACTCCCCCGTCACCCATGCCCCATCCTCACTCGACCGACGACTGACCCGGAGCACACTATCGGCTCCGAACGAGGGCCGATGATGCCCACCTCGCCGGTGAACTCCCTGGTCAGTCCAGGCCGCCCGGAGCCCACCGGTCGATCCACGCCTGGAGCATGAGGATGTCCCACAACTCGTACGCCAGATCCTGGCGCCCGGACAGGTGGAGCTGCCAGGCACGCCGGATCGGTACCGGGTCGAGGAGGCCCTGGCGGCGCAGTCGCTGTTCGGCGAGGAGGTCCTCGGCCCACGGCCGGAGCGGACCGCGCAACCACGGACCGATGGGCAGTCCGAAGCCCATCTTCGGCCGGTCGACCATCGACTGTGGAACGTGGCGGTAGAGGACCTGGCGCAGGATCCACTTGGTCGTCCCGTCGCGGAGCTTCGCGTCGAGTGGAAGGCGCCAGGCGAGATCGAACACCGACCGGTCGAGGAATGGGACCCGCGTCTCCAACGACACGGACATGGCAGCCCGATCGACCTTGGTCAGGATGTCGTCCGGCAGGTAGCCGACCAGGTCCAACCACAGCATCTGCTCGGTGATGCCCGAGAGTGCGGGCCACGTCGACGGGTCGGAGGCGATCGAGCCCTGCACCTCGGACCCGAGTACCAGCTCCTCGGGTCGGGTCCAGTGCGAGACCAGGGCCAGGTACGCGTCCTCGGGGCTCGCAGCCGCCAGGACCTTGCCCACCTTGGCGAGCTTGGTGGCCGGATTGCGGGTCCGCGCCTTCGCCGGGAGCAGGGCCGTGGCTGAGGCTGCGCCGTCCACGAGCCTGGGCGGCAGGCCTTCGATCAACGAGCCGACCCGCGTGCGGACAGGGGCCGGGACCACTGCCGCCCGCCGCCACAGCCGCTCGAGCCAGGCGTGACGGTTGTAGCCCGCGAACAGCTCGTCCCCCCCGTCGCCGGACAGCGACACCGTGACCTTCGTCCGTGCCAACTCGCTGACGAGCAGCACGGGAATCTGCGAGACGTCGGCGAACGGCTCGTCCCAGATGTCGGGCAGACGGGGGATCACATCGACCACATCGGCATCGGTCACCCGGATCGGCGTGTGGTCCGTCCCGAGGTGGGCAGCCACAGCTGCGGCCTCGGTGGACTCGTCGAAGGACCGGTCCGCGAAGCCCACCGTGAACGTCTGCACGGGGCGGTCGCTGTGTGCCTGCATCAGCGCGACCACGAGGCTCGAGTCGATGCCGCCCGAGAGGAACGCCCCCACCGGGACGTCGGCAACCATGCGGTCGGCCACCGCCCGGGACAGGGTCAGCTCGGTCAGGTCCGTGAGCTCGTCGACCGGGCCGGTCAGTGGCCTCCCGCGCGCGTCCTCCACCGCGGTACGTGCGGACCAGTAGGCCCGCGGCTCACCATCCGACCCGCGTCCCGCATCGGCCCCGAACGACACCGAGTGACCCGGAAGGAGCTGATGGACGCCGCAGAAGATCGTCCGTGCACCCGGGATGCAGTTGTGCCGGAGGTAGAGCGCCACCGACGACCGGTCCAGTTCGGGCGCGAACTCCGGCAGTTCGCGGAACGCCTTGAGCTCGGAGGCGAACGCCAGTCGACGGCCCACCCAGCCGTAGTAGAGCGGCTTCTCGCCGAAGCGGTCGCGCGCCAGGTGCAACTCGCCCCGCGCCCGGTCCCAGACCGCCAGGGCGAACATCCCCTCCGCAGCGTCAAGTGCCTCCGCTAGGCCCCAGAACTCGATGGCTGCGAGCAGCACCTCGGTGTCCGACCCACCGCGGAACTCCGCCCCGACCCCCTCGAGACGGCGGCGCAAAGCCGCGAAGTTGTAGATCTCGCCGTTGTAGGCGAGCACCCAGCGCCCGTCCCCCGACACCATCGGTTGGTGGCCGGTCGGACGGAGGTCGACCACGGCCAGGCGCCGATGACCGAAGGCGACACGCCGGTCGTCGTCCAGCCAGACCCCACTGTCGTCCGGGCCCCGGTGGGCCAGTGTCCGGGCCATGGACTCCACCCGCTGCCCGAGGTCGTCGGTCGACGTCCGGCCCGGATCGAAGAGACCGGTGATCCCGCACACGGCTCAGCGGCCGTTCGAGCCGTGGAATGCCACCACGCCCACGGTCGATCGGTGCCGGCGGGCCATGGGCAGATCATCGGCGCATCATCCGGCGACGTCAAATGCCGGACCGGCGCCGTGCGCCGTCCCGGTAGTTGTGGCCATTCGGGACCTGTGGCAGTGTGCGGCCGTGATCGGAGGGGCCACACCATGACAGTGCGCGAACGTTCGGCTGCCCTCTTCCTCCGTCTACCCGTCGGACTGCGCGCACGCGTCCTCCACCGGTCCGGTCGGTTCGGGCCGTGGGAACAGGGCTTCGACTTCACCCCGCCGGGGCTTGCGCCGGGTGAGCACGCGGGGCCCCCGGACTTCGTCGGGATCGGCGTCCAGAAGGCCGGGACCACCTGGTGGTTCGACCTCGTCACCTGCCACCCGAGCATCTTCTCCAGATCGGACATCCACAAGGAACGACACTTCTTCGACCGGTTCGGGACGGCCCCGTTCGGACCGGACGACGTCGATCGTTACCACGGCTGGTTCCCACGGCGGGCCGGCACGGTGACGGGCGAGTGGACACCGGACTACTTCCACTATCCGTGGACCCCTGAGCTGCTCAGGCGTGCGGCCCCCGACACGCGACTCCTCCTTCTCCTGCGGGACCCGATCGAACGCCTGCGCTCCGGACTCGCCCATCAACGCCGGACGGGTGTCCCCGCCGACACGATGTCCCTGTCCGATGCCGTCCAACGGGGCTTCTACGACCAGGGGCTCCGCCGCTGGACGGAGGCGTTCGACCCGGACAGGATGCTCGTCCTGCAGTATGAGCGCTGCGCGCTCGAACCGGCCTCCGAACTCAGGAGGACCTTCCGCTTCCTGGGACTCGACGACGAGGTCCCGGTGGCGGTCCCTCCCCGTACACCGTCCGGCCCCGGGGAGGGACCGCCCACTGATCCCGACGTCGTCCGACGACTCGTGGCGCTCTACGAGGATGATGTCGTCGCCCTCGCCAGACGGTGCCCACAGATCGACCTCACCCTGTGGCCGAATTTCGCCTATCTGGTGGATGCCGGATCGGCCGGCGAGTCGAGCTCCCCTACCGTCCGCCCGTAGCGGGGGTTCTCGCCCAGCCGTCCCCGTGCCCCGTCCCATAGGCCGTGCACGATGGCGGAGCGCTCAGCGCCGCTCCGGGCCAGCTGCAGGTGTCGGGCCGAATGCACGAGGTGCCAGAGCTGCCAGGTCGGTCGTCCGTGACGACGGGCGAGCTCCACCGAATTGCGAGCGTGGTAGTACGCCCGCCAGGCTTCGCGGGAGTCGTCCGGCCGCTCCGACGCGAACGCCGAGTCCCGCCCCGCCGAGGTCTGCTGCTCCCCCACCGATCGCGCCGACTCGCCATCCACGAGGACCTCGAAACCTGCGTCCGCCACGCGACAGAAGAAGTCGACGTCCTCGAGTCCGAAGAACCATGCCGGGTCCGGGAGGACGTCGGCCTCGACGACGCGACGTGCGACGAAGCTGGCACCCCATGGCGCCACGTCGACCTGGGTGAACGCCGCGTCGGGGGGCACGACGTTCACGGTGTGGGCACCCCGACCCACGAAGCTCCGCCCATAGGCGACCACCGCCCCGATGTTCGGATGGAGGTCGTCGAGGGAACCGATCCGACCGAGGACGTCGTCGATCCTCGGGGTCGGGAGGTCGAAGAGCCCGATGTCGTCCTCACACAGGTAGGCCCACTCGCACGTCGGGTCGGCGAATGCCTCCTCGAGGCCGGCACGGAAGCCGCCGGCAGGACCGGTGTTCTGCTCGAGGCGGACCATGCGCACCGCCGCCTCGAGCTCCGGGTCGTCGAGGCCTCCCACGCCGTTGACCACGACGACGATCTGGGACCCGGGGAGCTGCTCGACGTCGAGTAGGGATCGGACCACGTCGCCGGCCAGACGTGGCCGCATGTGGGTGAGCACGACGGCGGTGACATCGCGTCGACGTGTGCCGGAGGTCGAGCCCTCCTCCGGTTCGGGGCCCGACCGGACCTTCGTCGCTCCCACGACCGGTAAACTACCAGCACGGCCGACCGACCCGCCTGGAGCGACCGTTCCCGACGAGGGAACGCACCGCCCAAGGTGAACGGCATTCGCCAGTAGGCAATCCAGGAGTCGCCACTCTCCATGCGAGTCGAATGATCAGCGTCATCGTCCCCGTGCTGGACACCATGCCGTGGCTCGAGGAGCAGCTGCGGGCCCTGGCCGCCCAGGAGTGCGACGAGGAGTGGGAGGTCGTCCTGGCCGACAACGGCTCCATCGACGGGAGCGCCGAATTCTGCGACGCCTGGGCGGCCGCACACCCGGGATTCCACTTCGTAGACGCCTCTGGCGCGAGGGGTACACCGGGGGCCCGCAACGCCGGGGTCCTGGCGGCCTCAGGCGACCTGCTCGCCTTCTGCGACGCTGACGACGTGGTGCAGGCCGGCTGGATCGCCGGGTGTGCTGCCGCCCTGCAGGATGCCGACGTGATCGGTGGCGGCTTCGACCTGTGGACCTTGAACGGGACCCCACCTGCGCCGGTCACGGCCGTCTCGGTGGGCCAGCTCGGCTTCCTGCCTGCGGGCATCGGCGCAAACCTGGCGATGCGGCGCAGCGCCTTCGAGGCGGTCGGCGGCTTCAGCGAAGACGTGCAGCCCGGCGAGGACATCGACCTCTGCTGGAGGTTGCAGCTGGAAGGATTCCGCTTCGCCATTGCCACTGACGCCGTCGTGTCCCGACGGTCGCGGTCCGGACTCGGCAACATCTATCGCCAGGCCGTGTCCTACGGTCGGTGTGGACCGGCGCTCTACCGGCGGTACCGGGTCCACGGAGCCCGCCCCGACGTGCGTGGCGCGCTCAAGTCATGGGCGTGGCTCGTCTGCTCGCTCCCCTGGCTGTTCCAGCGCACGCGGCGGATCGAGTGGGCGCGGGCGGTCGGGACAAGGCTCGGCAGGATCAGCGGCTCACTCAGCGAGCGGACGTTCTTCCCCTGATCAGGCAGCTCCAGTGATCAAGTTGCTCAGCGCGTCGGGGTCAGCCGAAGTCGCGCCAGGCCAGCGACAGCAGGAGTTCGCGATGGTGCCACAGCTCACGGGCGGAGCGCCACGAGTGGGGCCTGTCGTGGAACCAGGTGCCGTCCGCCGACCCGTCGGGAACGCTCGACGGTCGTTCACGATGAGTGATCCGCTGGCTGGGATGTACCATTGCGTCGTGACGCACGGGGGCGAGGGCGCGCCGGAGGCTGCGCCTCGACCCCTTCGCGTGCTGCTCGTGATCAAGTGCCTCGGCGTCGGTGGGGCCGAGCGCCTCCTGGTCGACACCGTCACGAACGGCGACCCGGAGGCGTGCTCCTACGAGGTCGCCTACGTCCTGGACGCGGAGCACGCGTTGGCCGCAGAGTTGGCCGGAGCCGGCATCCCGGTGACGTCGCTCGGGGCACGGAGCAACGCCGACCTGCGCTGGATGTGGCGGCTCCGCGCGCTCGTGGAGGCGGGCGACTTCGACGTGGTCCACTTCCATCTGCCCTACACAGCCGCACTCGGACGCCTGGTCGTGGCCACGATCAGGGGAACCAGGCGTACCAGGCGCCCTGCGATCGTGTACACCGAGCACAGCCTGTGGAATCGGATGGCCGTCGCCATCAAAGGGCTGAACCGGGCGACCATCGGCCTCGACCAGGCGCTGATCGTCGTGTCCGATGCGGCCCGTGACGCGCTTCCCCCGACACTGCGGGGGCGGGCCCGGGTGATCGTCCATGGCGTCGACCTGGCGAAGGCGGCCCAGTTCACGGATCAGCGGGACCAGGTCCGCTCCGAGGTGCGGGCGGAGCTCGGGGTGCCCGACGGCAGTCTCCTGGTGACCACGGTTGCCAATCTCCGTCCGGAGAAGGGCTACGACGTGCTCCTCGACACCGTGCGACGGGTCGCCGACGAGGGTCTGGACGTCCGGTTCGTCGCCGTCGGCAGGGGCCCGCTCGAGGCCGAGATCCACGCCCGGCACAGGGAGCTCGGCCTCGGCGACCACCTGCAGCTCCTGGGCGAGCGCGACGACGTGCTGCGTCTCCTGGCGGGCTCCGACGTCTTCCTCCTGGCGTCCTGGCAGGAGGGGCTCCCCGTGTCGCTGATGGAGGCCACCTCGATGGGGATGCCGATCATCGCGACAGCAGTGGGAGGCGTCCCCCAGATCATCACCGACGGTGTCGACGGTCTCATCGTGCCCCCCGGGGAACCGGACCTCCTTGCCGGAGCGGTCCGTCGGCTCGCATCGGACCCCGAGCTCCGGGCGCGACTCGGGACGGGAGCGAAGGAACGGAGTGCGATGTTCAACGTCGCCCTGGCCAGCCGTGAGATCGAGGACATCTACCGAACCGTGGTCGTGAGTCACTGATGGGCGAGCTGGCCGGACGGCGCCTCGTCCACGTGACGACCACGGACATCACCCTGGCATTGCTCCTCGGTCCCCAGCTCCGGGCGTTCGCGGCAGAAGGCATGGAGGTCATCGGTGTGTCGGCACCCGGACCGTTCGTCGACGGCCTCAGGGCGGACGGCATCGCCCACATCCCGCTCCGGCACGCCACGCGGTCGGTCTCTCCCGGGCAGGATCTACTGGCACTGCCCGAGTTGACCCGTCTCTTCCGACGGATACGGCCGGACATCGTCCACACCCACAATCCCAAGCCTGGGCTCTACGGCAGGATCGCCGCCCGCACGGCCGGCGTTCCCGGCATCGTCAACACGGTCCACGGCCTCTATGCCGCCCCGGAGGACCCCGTAACCCGGAAGGCGGTCGTCTACACGCTGGAGCGCATCGCCTCCACCTGCTCGGACGCGGAGCTCGTGCAGAATCCCGAGGACCTGGCCCTGCTCCGCCGACTCGGCGTTCCGGCCCGCAAACTCGAACTCCTCGGGAACGGCGTCGACCTCGGACGTTTCGTCCCACCCGCGACGACGGCCGAGATCGCACGGGCACGCCGTCTCCTCGGCGTCGACGACGACGCCGTCATCATCGGTACCGTCGGGAGATTGGTCTGGTCGAAGGGGTTCCGCGAGCTGTTCGACGCTGCGGCCAGACTGCGGACCACCAGGCCCGGCGCCAGGTTCGTCATCATCGGGCCCCACGACGACGCGAAGGGTGACTCCCTGGCCGCTGCTGACCTCGAGGAAGCCACTGCGCTCGGCAACGTCCAGTTCGTCGGGCACCGGGACGACGTCGAGGACCTCTATCCGGCGATGGACGTCTTCGTCCTCCCGTCGTACCGGGAGGGTTTTCCGCGCTCCGCCATGGAGGCTTCCGCATGCGGGGTCCCGGTGGTCGCCACCGACATCCGTGGATGCCGGCAGGCCGTGGACCACGGGCGCACCGGATTACTGGTGCCCCTCCACGATGCAGCAGCACTGGCGTCCGCCCTCGAGGAGCTCGTGGCGGACGAGCCGCGCCGTGCCGAGATGGGCCGACAGGCCCGCCTCAAGGCCGAGGCCGAGTTCGACGACCGGACCGTCATCGCCACGACGCTCAGCACCTATGAACGGGTCCCGGCTCCGACCGCCTCTTGGGTGAGGGCACGAGGGACTCTGCCGGCACAGCCTTGACGACCGGTCTCAGGTACCGGGCTCAACTGTCGGGTGCCGTCGTGGGACCAGCAGCGGCACGGGCCACTCGGGCCACGTCACGCTCGATGACGTCACTGCGAAAGTTCGCGAGGAAGTGACGGTGCGCGTTGTCCGTCAGTGAGTGCCGGAGCTCCTCGTCCTCGAGCAGGCGGGCACACGCGGTGGCCAGGTCCGGCGCCGAGTCCGCCACCAGCAGGTGCACCCCGTCCTCGGCTCCGAGGCCCTCGGCCCCGATCGCGGTCGACACCACCGGGATCCGATGGGCGAAGGCCTCGAGGATCTTCAACCGCGTGCCGCTGGCGAATCGAAGCGGGACGACGACCAGGTCGGCACGGGCGAGTTCGCCGGAAACGTCGTCGACGGGTCCGACCAACGAGACACCGGGGGGACGGTCGAGGTTCGACAGAGCGGGGGCCGCACGGCCGACCAAGCGGACCTGCACCCCGGGGACCAGGCGCTCGAGGATCGGCACGACGTCGTCGACGAGAAACCGGGACGCATCGGCATTCGGCGGGTAGCGGAGTGTCCCGAGGAACAGCACCGTCGGCGGGGTCCCCACGGAGCGCCGACCGAGCGGCTCGGCCACGTCCGGATAGCCATTGGGAACCACGTCGACCCTCGGGAGTCCGATGGCGACCGCCCGTCCGGCGTCGAGTGCACTGCACACGACGGTCATGTCGCTCTGCCGCGCCGCCCGCCGCTGCAGCATGCGCCACCGGCGTACCTCCTCCGTCGCCACGACGCGGCCGGCAGCCTGTCGGAGCCGTCCCGACCCCCGTGGTTCCACATCGGGGCGGAGCCTCTCACGCGCGGCGATCTTCCGGTCGTTGAGGTCGTACAGGTCCAGGAGGGTCGGAGCGGCCAGGTACCGGCCGACCTGGACCCACGGGCGGATGCCGAAGAGCCAGACCAGGTCGTAGTTCCCGGTGGCGAAGCGGGTCAACACTCGCTGGACCTCCGGGCCGTCGCCGATACTCAGCCCGTAGGGAGTGGAGCGGCGGAACGCCCGGACCACCCGCGTCCAACCCGACCCTCCCCTGGCGTCGAACCCCACTGTCGCCACCCGCGCCAGGCCGGACACGTCAGGTGGTGGACCGATGTCGGCCCGGTCGGACGGGAGGATCGAGAAGAGATCGGTCGCCCCGCACGCACCCAGGCCCCGCAGGACGATCTCGAGGCGGATCCGTGACCCGCTGGTGACGGGCCAGGGGTAGTCGTCCGCGATCACCAACGTCCGCATGCAGGTCCTGTCGTCGAAGCCCCGGGACTACCCGTCCGGACAGTGACCGATGGTACCGGACCTGGGTCGTCGGTAGTCCCTGACGGATGCTCGAGGCCCGAGGGACAGGTCGGGCCGACTGCTACCATGCCGACGCCACGTGCACCGACGCTGGGGGGCCGGAATGACCGAACGGTGGAAGCCGACAGCCGAACCGCTCGTCCTGCACGTGATCCCCACGCCGACGGCGCGGGGCGCCCAGCGCGAGGCCCGTGCGGTGGCCGACCAGCTCGATGCACCCGGTATCCGGGCCCACCGGGTGCTCAGCCTGTTCGAGGGCGTCCCCGAGGTCGAGGTCGACTTCTCGCTCCACTACCCAGGGGGCGAGACCCCAGCCGTGGGCATCGACCCGCGTCTGGTGCTGCAGGTCCGCACGGCGTTGCGCGCCCTGGACCCCACCGTGGTCGTGGCCCACGGGGGCGACCCGCTCAAGTACCTGGTGCCGGCCATGGTCGGCCGGCGACGGCCGCTCGTCTATCACGCCATCGGCACGTTCGCCGGCAGCCGCACCAGCACGACGCAACTGCGGCTCTGGCGCCTCCTCGCCAAGCGCGCGGATGTTGTGTCCGCTGTGGGCGACGAAGTGGCCGAGGAGTGCGCGACGCTCCTCAACGTCCCCCGAGGAAAGGTGCGGGTGACGCCGAACGGACGCGATCCCGACGTCTTCCACCCCCGTGAGGCGGCCGGCACGGATGGCCCCACGGCCCTCACGTTCGTCGGGGCCCTCACCGAGGGCAAGCGGCCGCTCCGGTTCATCGAAGTGGTGGCCGCGGTCCGGGACCGGGGCTCGGACGTCCGTGCCCTCCTCGTCGGCGACGGCCCGCTGCGCGAGGCGGTCGCCGACGCTGCCGACCGGGCGGGCGTCGACGTACTCGGCTCGCGCAGTGACGTCCCCGAGGTGCTCCGCCGCTCCGATGTACTGGTATTCCCCAGCTTGCCCACCGGGGAGGGCATGCCGGGCGTCCTGATCGAAGCCGGGCTGACGGGACTCCCGATCGTGGCCACCGACGTGCCCGGGGTGCAGTCGGTCCTCGAACCCGGCGTCACCGGTGTCGTCGTCGGGGTGGACGACCTCCCGGGCATGGTCGCCGCCGTGGAGTCACTCGTCGGCGACCCGGCGGGCAGGGCGGCCATGGGGCGAGCGGCACGCGAACGATGCGCCGCACGGTGGAGCCTCGCCGTAGTCGGCGCCCGCTGGCTCGAACTCCTCGGACCATTCCTCCCGGCGGGCGATCGGGCCGGGGGTCGGTAGTGCGGAGGACACTCCCTCGGTTGCCCGACCGTCGCGGGGCTACCCGGCGGGATCCGACGTTACCCGGGAGGATCCGAACTCGTCGGGGGCTCCACGGCTGCGTGATCATCCGTCCCTGCCGGCACCATACGTGACGGTCCGGGCTCGATCGGAGCCGTCGAATCCGTGGTCAGCGTGCCACCGCCGGCAGCGAGCACTGCCGAGGCGGCTGCGGCCTGCAGCTGCGCGGCGTGCAGGGCCAGGGCCCTCTGGTACGCCTCGAACTGGCGACGGTTCTTCCGACGGACCTCCCAGGGGTAGCGCGGTGGGGTCCCGGAAGGCGCACGGGGGATGCACAGCAGGACCAGCAGGTACGGCAGCATCAGGACGCGCTCGCGGGTGATGAGGCCCAGGTTCCCCAGTGCGGCGAACGCATAGATGAACATCAGCGTGTAGGCGGTACAGAGCATGACGTACGGACGGCAGAACGCCGTGCGGGGCAGGATCCTCAGCCGGCGGAGGGAGGCGAGGATCAGGACGCCGATGATGAGGTTCTCGAGGGACGCGAGGCGGGCGCCCGTACTGTGCGCGTTCAGGGGGGTCGGGTCGAACAGCACCGTGTACACGTCGGACGGGAACGCCAGCGGGCTCGACGAATAGCCCGCTCCACTGCTCCCGAATCCGGCTCCCGTGCCGTTGTTGTTCTGGTTGGTCTGAGACAAGGACAGCGTGCCGCCGGACGAATGCAGGTAGTGCAGGGTGAGGTACAGCGAGGCCGACAGGAGCACGAGCATGAAGGCGAGGCCGGCCACCCGTCGGATGCCGCTGTACGTCCGGCCCCGGTCGGCCGGTCGGATCATCAGGGCGACGGCAAAGCCGGCCAACAGGAGCAGGAGCTCGTTGGGTCTGATGAGGGCGCCCATGGCGGCGCCCAGCGTGAGATACGTGAAGCCCCGGGGCCTCCTGGCCAGCACCAGCGCCGCACCGTAGGTGGCGACGCCGAGGGAGACCATCATGATCGCCTCTTTGCTGACGTCCGCCGTCCAGAAGATCATCGACGGAAGGAAGAAGACCAGGATCGCGTAGCGGCGGTGACTGTCGCGGGCCTCGGGGAAGGTCACGGTGAACGCGCGGTAGAAGAAGATCGTCCCGAGCCACGACATCCAGGCGAAGGCCATGAATGCCGCGACCTGGTTGACCCCGGTCAACGCCATGACTCCCCCGGCGACCACACTGACCGAGCCGTTGTTCACGATCTTTCCGACGTGGGCCGAGGAGAGGGAGAAGTCCAAGTGCCGGAATGCCGGCGCCAGCTGCGAGCCCTGGTTGTCGTAGCGCAGCCAGTCGGCGATGCCCCCGTAGAAGTGGTCGACGACGTAGATCTGCGCCGGGGCGGCCAGGAGGTGGATGACGAGGCTCGCCATCAGGATCCGGCTCAGCCATGGTGCGGCCTGCGAGGCGGTGGTGCGGGCGATGATCGGCCGGCTCACCAGAAGCAGCACGGCGGCAACCACGACCACGCCGATCGGGTTGGACGGGATGTGGACGAGGGCAATTAGCACTCGATTGCCCCTTCCCGGGCTACTGGTCGCTCGGCTCGCCGCCGGGCGCGACCGTCGCCGCACCCGTGACGACGTCCGGAACATCCGACGGCGTCATCGGACGGACGGGCTCCGCGCCCGGCACATCCGACGGCACGGCTGCGGGGCCGACCACATCGTCCGGTACGTCCGACGCCGCTGGAGGGACTGCGCCCGACTCGGCGGTCAGGGCCGGCTCCTCCGGCGCAGCAGGGGGCTGGGCGAGCAGCCGCTGGCGCGGGTCGTTCTTGCCCAGCGGGTCGTTGGTGAAGACCACGCCCAGGACCGGTGCACCCAGGGTCCGGAGCACGGTCCCAACCTGGCGCGCCTCATCGGTCCTGGTCACGCCGCATTCCGCGACGACCAGCACGACGTCGACGGCATGGGCCAGGGCCTCGGCGTGGTGGTACGCGAGGATCGGCGGCGTCTCGACGATCACCACGTCGGCCACCTGGCGCGCTGCGCCAAAGACGGCGCCGGCACGGGCCACGAGCTGACCGCCACTCCACACGAGGGAACGCATCGACAACGTCGCGACCCCCTCGATGCTCGTGGGCTGGAGTCGCGCCTCGATGTCCGCCGGCGTGATGTCCCCGCTGAAGTGACCGGCTGCCGGCGGGAGGCCCTCCCCGTCCAACTCCGAGGTCCCGATCACGATGACCCGCTGGTCCGCCTCGCCGTAGGCGGCCGCCAGGTTGACGACGACCAGGGGACGGGTCTCCTCATCGGAGGCGGAAACGACCAGCACGACCTGTCGGGAACCCGTTTCCGGGACCGCGTAAGGCGTCGCAGTCATCGCAGGCGACAGGAGCCCGAATGCGCCGAGCGAAGCGGCATCGCCCGACCGCATCGACGCGCCTGCCGGTGGGAAGGCATCGAACAGGACGGCCATGCGCAACTTGCGGTACGCCTCCGCTGTGGGTGTGTGCAGGTTCGGGCCCACGTCGATCCCGGAGGCGACCCCGGTTGCCGAGGCATCCTTTGCCGGGATGTCGGCGATCGCCGGGTAGCCGAAGTGGAACTCGGCGCGGCGCGCGTCGCGGATGGTCTTGTTCAGCACCTCAGTGAGGAGCACGATGAGCCCTGCCAACAGGGCGCCGAGGACGAACCCAGCGACGAGCCGTACCTTGTGGCTGCTGAATGCGTTGACCTTCGGCACCGTCTTCGTGGCGTTCGACGCAGTGGCAGGTTCGACGACGGTGAAGCCGGATGGCCGGGGAGTCGTTCCGACCTTAGAGGCCTGGGATGCCTCGGAACTGGCGACCATGGCATTGACGGCCTTCTCGACCACAGTCGCGTAGGCGTTCGTGAGCGTCGCGGACAGATCGGCAGACGTACCGGCCGTCGACAGTGCCACCAGCGTCGATGCCGCCTTGGCGGACTTGCTCGCCGCCTGGGGTTTCGTCGTCGGCGTCGATTTGGTCACCACCGTGGCTGTCCCAAACGCCGACATGTGCGGGAGGAGCTCGGCAGCGTCGGCTGTCTGGCCGGCCGCCTGGATGGCAGACAACTTGACGTCGTAGATGCTGGCGACCAGGGCGATCTGAAGTGACGTGGCGGCCGCGCTGCCTGCTCCCGCGGGCTGCACGATGCCGACAGTGGACACCGTCACCCAGCGGTACTTGCCCTCCGGCGACTTCGGCGTGCTCACCGGGATCAACACCAGGATGACGGCGCCGATCACGGCGAGGAGCACGACGAGCCGCCAGCTACGACGCAGCGCGCTTCCGAAATGAATTGGCTCGACCATGCCCCTGAGTCCTGTCTCCTAGCCGTCTGCTGACACTACTTGACCTGGTCGGCCCGGAACCCCCGGCCCACCGACAGTGTGTGACGACCGCTCCGATCGGTTGTCATGCCGCAATAGGGCCGCGATTCACCCCGTTCTGCGCTCCCGGACAATCAAGACTAGTGCTGATCGAGCGCGTTCCACCAGGGATGGGCCACAAGAGCCCATATCCGGGAGGGGCGAATCCGCCGTGAGCAGCCCACAGTTGTGGCGCCCGGCGCGTCCCGCCGTCTCCGAACTGCGCTCCGGGGCGGGGCGATACCAATTTTTGATGATGCCGCACGGCGTCTGAGAGGATAAGGTTCACGAGGTTGAACTTGGGGCCATCTGGGGAGAGGCACCGTATTTGCATCACCTGTACGGGGCGCATGTCGGAGTACTGCCGGGGGCGTCCTCGACGAGGGCAACGGATGGAGCGCTTCAGGGAGCGGTCCGTCCGGCGCCAGGTTGAGCAGCACTACGGGGGGACACGTGAATGGGGCAGCTTCACATGAGTACGGTTCGATGAAGGCCGAGGCCGGGTCCACCGGGTCCCAGTCGGGCGCGGACATGAGGCAGGTGGCCGTACTCGCCAGCCGCGTGCGCGCCGCGCTGCTGTTCGTCCTCTTGGACGTGATGTGCGTCTTCGCGGGCTACGGGCTGGCCGAAGTCACGTACTTTCGTGACAGGGCACCCGCCGGTTACCTCGAGCACTTCGCCTACTTCTTGCTGACCGCGGCGTTCGTCACCGTCGTGTGCAACCGGATCTTCGGGCTCTACGGACGCATGTGGCGCCATGCCGGTGCAGACGAGGCCCGCCAACTGATGCTCTCCAGCTCGCTGGTGCTGGCGGTGCTCGTCGCGCTGTGGCCGATCGGCCACGCCCTCGGGATCAGCAGGTCGGTGCCACCGCTGGTCGTCGTGGTCGGGTGCATGTTCGCCTCGGCCGGCATGGGGGTCCTGCGCTTCCACTCACGTCTCTTCGCCTGGCAGCGTGGGTCCAAGCGGGTCGGGCTTCGGGTGGCGGTCATCGGCAGCCACGACGCGGGCGCCTCTGTCGTGCGCGAGATGCTCAGGAGCCCGGGCGCCGGCCTCGTCCCGGTCGCCGTGTTCGACGACGACACGAGATCCCACGGGCTGTCGATGCTCGGTGTCCCTGTGGTCGGTGCCATCGACGACATCCCCGAGGCAACGGACCGCTACACCATCCAGCAGATCCTGCTTGCCGTACCGTCGCCGCCGCCGGAGCTCGTGGAGCGTGCACTCCGTGCCTCGGAACTCGCCGGCGTGTCGATGAAGATCCTTCCCGGCGTCAAGGCGATGGTCGACGAGCCGGCGCATCTGGCTGCGCTTCGGCAGGCCCGTGAACCCCAGATCGAGGACCTCCTCGGCAGAACGCCGGTGCCGACGGACCTCAAGTCGGTACGCCGCACGATCGAGGGTCGCCGCGTGCTCGTGACCGGGGCCGGTGGGTCCATCGGCTCGGAAATCTGCCGCCAGGTCGCCGCCATGGACCCGGCGCTGCTGGTCCTGCTCGACCACGACGAGACCCATCTGCACGACACCGCTGCAACGGTCCCCGGTACCTGCGTCCAGGCCCTGGTCGACATCAGCGACCGCGCCGGGGTGTTCGACATTTTCGAGCAGCACCGCCCAGAGGTCGTCTTCCACGCCGCGGCCCACAAGCATGTGCCCGTCCTCGAGCAGCATCCGCTCGAGGCAGCCCGGACGAACGTGCTCGGCACCCTCAACGTGGTGGAGGCCTCGGCGTCGGTCGGAGCCATGCGATTCGTGCAGATCTCCACCGACAAGGCGGTCCGCCCGTCGAGTGTGATGGGGGCGTCCAAGCGCCTGGCGGAACAGGCGGTGCTCGCCCGGGCGCCCAAGGACGGGGCCTACTGCACGGTCCGGTTCGGCAACGTGCTCGGGAGCCGAGGGAGCGTCATCCCCACGTTCGCCCGCCAGATCGCACAGGGCGGCCCGGTCACGGTCACCGACCCGCGGATGACCCGCTTCTTCATGAGCGTCGAAGAGGCGGTGCAGCTCGTGCTCCAGGCCTCCGTCCTGTCGGACGGAGGTGAGATCTTCATGCTGGAGATGGGCGTCCCCGTGCGCATCATCGACCTGGCCGAGCGGATGATCCGACTGTCAGGCTTCCAGGTGGGCATCGACATCCCGATCGAGATCTCCGGGGTACGACCCGGCGAGAAGCTCGCCGAGGTGCTGAACACCCCCGAGGAGGTCGTCCTCGACACCTCCCATCCCTACATCAACCGTCTCACGCCGATCCGCGCTCCGGCCGAGCAGTTCGCCGCCGAGCTCGAGCAGCTCGACCGGGCGACCGCCTGTCGCAACAAGGACGAGGTGCGATTCCTCCTCTTCAATGCTGGCTCGCCGGTGCCCCGGGTCGAGCCGACCGAGGACGAGGTTGCCGACGACGGAGTGGTCCTCCCTTCACGCAACGGCAACGTGCCCGAGTACCTCGGCGGCACCGCGGACAAACTTGCGATCGCTGGATCCGAAGCCGACAAGCAGGTGTCCGCATGAGGCCCGGGCTCGGCTACCAGCGGTGACTCCGACCGGATCGCCGATCCAGAAACTCGTCGTCGTCGGCCAGGGTTATGTCGGGTTGCCCCTCGCCCTTCGCGCCGTCGAAGCCGGTTTCGACGTGGTGGGGTTCGACCTGGACCCCAACCGGGTCAAGCGGCTCGCCACCGGCGACTCGTACGTCGAGGACATCTCCACAGAGCGCTTGACCGCAGCCCTCGATTCAGGGCGCTACCTGCCGACCGACGATCCGGAGGAAATGGCGGAGTTCGACATCGCCGTTGTCGACGTCCCCACTCCGTTGAAGGAGGGCATCCCCAATCTCGCCTACGTGGAGGATGCCGCGACCACGCTTTCCGGCCACCTGCGCACCGGTGCGACTGTCGTCCTCGAGTCGACCAGTTACCCCGGGACGACCGAAGAGGTGCTGATCCCCCTGCTCGAGCAAGGATCCGGTCTGCGGGCCGGCCCCGACTTCCACGTCGGCTACAGCCCCGAGCGCATCGATCCCGGCAATCCGACGTGGACCCTCGAGAACACGCCGAAAGTCGTCTCGGGTATCGACGAGGCGTCGCTCACATCGGTGGCATCGTTCTACGGCCGATTGGTCGAACGCACCGTGGCCGTGTCCGGAACGCGTGAGGCCGAGCTCACCAAGCTGCTCGAGAACACGTTCCGGCACGTCAACATCGCACTCGTGAACGAGTTGGCGATGTTCGCCTCCGATCTGGGCATCGACGTCTGGGAATCGATCGATGCAGCATCGACGAAGCCGTTCGGGTACATGCGCTTCACCCCGGGGCCAGGGGTCGGCGGCCACTGCCTGCCGATCGATCCGAGCTACCTGTCGTGGAAGGTCAGAAGGAGCCTGGGGCAGCCGTTCCGCTTCGTCGAGCTGGCGAACGACGTGAACGAGCACATGCCCGACTACGTCGTCCGCCGGCTGATGCTCGCCCTGAACGCGAAGGGCCGGTCGGTGCGGGGGACGCGGGTGCTCCTGCTCGGGCTGGCCTACAAGCGGAACACCGGTGATGCCCGCGAAGCCCCGGGAACGATGATCGCACGGGCCCTCGTCGAGCTCGGGGCCGAGGTCCGTGTGGCCGACCCCCACCTGTCCGGCGACACGCTGTCTGTTCCGCTGGTGGATGCCGACGCCGACGAACTCGCCGCAGCCGACGCCGTGGTGATCATCACCGACCACGATGCCTTCGACTACGAGCTCGTACGCACCCACGCCCGGTACGTCCTCGACACCCGTCACCGCGTGGACGGTCCCACCGTCGAGCACCTCTGACATCCATGCGGGTGCTCGTGACCGGCGGAGCCGGCTTCATCGGTGCCAACTTGACCCGTGACCTCGTCGACGGCGGCGTCGCCGACGAGGTCGTCGTGCTCGACGATCTCTCGACCGGGAGCAAGGACAACCTGGCCGACCAGCCACACGTGGAGTTCGTCGAGGGATCGATCCTCGACAGCGGTCTGCTCGACCGACTGGTGCCGGACTGCCAGGCGATCGTGCACCTCGCCGCCCGGCCCTCGGTCCCCCGCTCGATCCTGGACCCGATGGCCAGCCACGATGCCAACGCCACCGGGACGATGCGTGTGCTGGAGGCCGCCAGACAGCACGGCAAGCCCCAGGTGGTCGTGGCCTCGTCGTCATCGGTCTACGGCGCCAACCCCGCGCTCCCCAAGCGGGAGGACATGGTACCGATGCCGGTCAGTCCCTATGCGGCCAGCAAGCTGGCCGCCGAGTCCTACGCCCTGGCTTACGGCGCCTCCTTCGACCTGCCCGTGCTGGCGTTCAGGTTCTTCAACGTCTTCGGCCCGCTGCAGGGCGCAGGCCACGCCTATGCCGCGGTCGTCCCGGCGTTCCTGGCGGCCGCGCTCGCTGGCGAGGCCCTCCCCATCCACGGCACCGGCGAGCAGACGCGTGACTTCACCTACGTGGGCACGGTGACGGCGGTGCTGGCCGACACGGTGCGCCGTGGCGTGACCCATGCACGTCCCGTCAACCTCGCCTTCGGCACCAGGGTGTCCCTGCTCGACCTGATCGACGTCATCGAAGGGCAGCTGGGTACATCAGTGGCCCGTGAGCACCTCGAGCCCAGGGTCGGCGACGTGCGCGACTCACAGGCCGACCAGAGCACCCTGCACGAGCTCTTCCCCGACGTCCGGCCGGTGGCGCTCGAGGAAGGGATCGCCCGCACGATCGCCTGGTTCCAGGGGTCGGAGTGACCCCGGGGCCGGAGTTGGCGAGGACCGCGCGGCGCGAAGTGGTCGCGGGTGTGGTACTGCTCGCATGGACCGCGGCCGCGGCCGTCATCATCCGTCGGTCGCCAGGTCTCAACCCTTTGGACCGGTGGGGATTCGACGTCGTCGGTCCCCAGCTGCACAGTTCGCTGTACCTCGACGTCAGCCGCCTGGGCGGCGCGGCCGTACTCGTGGTCGGAGCACTTGCCGCCGGGGCCATCGCCCTCCGCCGCGACGTGGTGCGGGCCGGCGCCTGCGTCGTCAGCCCCTTCCTGGCCACTGCACTTGTCGAATGGGTGCTGAAGCCGGGGGTCGGACGCAGGTACGGCGGAGCGCTGACGTTCCCCTCCGGCAGCGTCGTGGTGATCGCGTCGGTCGCCACCGCGCTGTCCCTCGCCGTGACCGGACGACTGCGTTGGGTGGTCATCGCGATCGGGGCAGTCCTCGTGACACTGATGTGCGCGGCGGTCGTCGGACTCCAGTGGCACTACCCCAGCGATGCGTTGGCCGGTGCGACGTTCGCCACCGGCATCGTGCTCCTCGTCGACGGCGGGGCCCAGGCGCTCTTCCGTCCCCACGGGTCCTGAGCCGCTCCGTGGCTCCCGGGCGGATCGCTCAGTTAAGGTTGTCAGGCGTGCTGAGCGGAGCCGTCAGGGGCACCGGCATCGGTGGGGACGCGAAGGTGGGGGGCACCATGTCGTGGGCCGAGGGGATGTCCGGGCCGGAGAGTGGGTCCGAGTTGTCATGGTGACCATCGCCTGCATTGACATCGATCCGGTCCGAGGTGTCGGACGCTGTGGACCCCGGGCCGGCGACGGCGTGTGGACGACGCTCCTGCACCACGTGGAGAAGGCTGTCCGACCCGACGACCGGATCTGTCCGATCGGGCACCGGATCTTCGTCGAGTTCAGTGCCCGGGCCCATCACCTGCCTTCGAGCGTCCTCGGTGACCGACTCGCGGTCGCCGTGGGCCGGGGCGTGCCGCTCGACGGGTCCGAGCGGCCGCTCCGGATCTCGGTGGCGCTGGCATCGCCCACAGCGGCCGGCAACCCCGGCGCCACACGTGTGGTGATCGCAGCCGCCCGGGCGGGCAGCGACCGGCTCGGTCGGCTGGTCGGGGATCCGGAGGGCCGCCCCGACGCGTGCGTGACGGTCGACCGGCTGGTGTCCCCTGCCGACGGCGGTGGACCGGCCGGAGGGTCCTCCCTCCATCTCCGGGTCGCACACCTACGCGCCACGAGCCGGAGGAACCAGGGCCGGCAGCGGTCACACGTCCAGGCGGACGTGTCGACGTCGGTCGTCCCGCGCCTGGCGGTCCACGTCGTCGACTGCACCGGATGGCCCCACGGCGACGTCGGATCGACGGCGGCGGCCGTCGCAGCAGAGGTGTCGGCGCTCGGCTGCGAACCGGTCGTGCCGGCAGCCATGGATACCTCGCCGGTTGCCCTCGAGGATGTGTCCGCAGCGGACGCTGTCGTCCTCGTGGTCGACGGCAGTGCGATCCGTCGGTCCGCCGACTGGGCCTCGGGCCCCTGGGGAACACTGACCCGGATGACCGACTCCTACCGATCGGCAGGCGTGCCGGTCATCGTCCACGGCGATGGTGCCGGGGCCGGCGCCATCGCCAGCGGTGTCGCCCACGGCGCATTTCCGCTCGTCCGCCTCCACCAATTGCCGGAGACGTTGCGCCTGGTGGCCAAGGGTCACCTCGAGGACGCTCGCCTGAGGACCGTGCAGGGGTTCCCGGATCGGTTCCAGGCCCTCATCACCCTCACGGAGAGCGAACGTCGGGTGCTCTTCTTCCTCACGGAGGGATGGTCCGCCCAGGACATCGCCGAGCAACGGGTGATCTCGATCGCCACCGCCCGCTCGCACATCCGTTCCGTCCTCCGCAAACTGGGGGTGCGGTCGCAGCTCGCCGCCGTCGCCATCGCGAACCGCCGGGACGTCGACGAGCTCGCGGTGGGCGAGGCACGCTGAGTGGACCCTGGTCACGCCGCACCGGGACCGGCGGTCGGTCGGGTCGTGCTCCTTACCGGGCCGGGCGACACCACGGACATCGTGGCCAACTACCTGGCGGTCCGGGTCCCGGATCTCCAGGTGATCCAGGAGGACCCGCCCTCGCGCGTGGGGCTGGCCCGGCGGCGCGCAGCGCGCATCGGCTGGCCGACGGTCGTCGGCCAGATCGCGTTCGTCACCTGTGCGCTCCCGTTGTTGCGCTGGCGCGGCCGGGAGCGGATCGCCCGCATCTCAGCCGATGCCGGGATGGATGCCACGCCCTATGTCGGCAAGCACCATGTCCCGTCCGTGAACGACCACTCGACGATGGAGCTCCTCGAGCGCATGAGGCCGTCCGTCGTCGTCGTGAACGGCACCCGGATCATCTCGTCGACCGTGTTGGAAGGCATCGACTGCCCCGTCATCAACACCCACGCCGGCTACACCCCGCGCTACCGCGGCGTGCACGGTGGCTACTGGGCGCTGGCAGAAGGCAATCCCCAACTCGTCGGCACGACCGTGCACCTCGTGGACCCCGGCATCGACACCGGAGGGATCCTCGCACGGACCACCTTCACACCCTCGAGCGATGACTCCATCGCCACCTATCCGTACCTCCACCTGGCAGCCGGACTGCCGCTGGTGGCGTCATCGGTGGAACTGGTGCTGTCCGGTGGGACGCTTCGACCGCTGGAGGACGACCCGACCATCGAGTCACGGCTCTACCTCCATCCGACACTCTGGTCCTACCTCCGCAGTCGGATCTCCAGGGGCGTCCGGTGACGAACCATCGTCCCACCGGAAGCCATCGTCTGCCCTCGGTCAGAAGAACAGCACCCGCTGGTCGATCGAGCCGACCAGACGGCCGAGCCGCAGTCCTGCGTTCTGCGCCCACCACAGGCGGCGGCTCTCCTGGACCAAAAGCGGAGCCGAGCAGACGATCCACGCCCACGACTTGACCGCTTCGGCGGGACTCCACGCCATGCCAGCGCTCCGGTAGCGGGCGTACAGCGCCGGCGCGAACCGTCCGTAGCGGAACCGCTGGCGGAAGGTCGCAGCGAACCCCTCCCGGTACCGGACGGCGACCACTGCGTCATCGGCGGTCCCCAGCGTGAATCCCCGCAATTGGAGTCGCCACGACAGGTCGACGTCCTCATGTGTCAGGAACGTGGGGTCGAAGCCGTCCACCGCGTCGAAGGTCGAGCGTCGCATGGCCAGGTTGCGGCTTCCGGCGTGGGGCAGGAACTCGAACGGGTTGATGCTGGTGACCGGGGCCCGGTCACCACGCTCGCGACCCTGGAGGCTCCACACGTCGGCCACACCCGAGACGACATCGAACCGGTCGAGCGCGGATGCGATCGCCGTCAGCCAGTCGGTCTCCACAACGTCGTCCGCGTCGCAGAATGCGAGGATCGCACCCGTTGCGGCGTGTGCGCCGGCGTTCCGCGCGGCCGCCGCCCCCGGAAGCGCCGCACCGTCCACCAGTTGCACGGATTCGTGCCCGACCATCCAGGACTCGACGAACTGCACCGTGTCGTCGGTGGAGCCGTTGTCGACCACAACGACCTCCCATGTGCCCTCGACGTCCTGATGGGACAGCGCGTCGAGCTGGTCCCGGATCCAGGGCATGCCGTTCCTGACGGGCAGGACCACACTGATCGCCGGCTGCGGGCCCGGGTCTTCCGACGTCCCGGTCCCCGGGTGTCCGGTGTCCTCCATGACGAGCAACTACCTCCAGTCACGGCGCCGGTGACCACACGATCGGCCCCAAACATACACGCGGTCCTCCCGATCGACCGCCGAGTCGGCGGCCTCGTCGGCCCGGACACCCGGTCGGTTAGCATCGTGGCCGTCCAGTACTACCGGAGGGGCCATGGATCGCCGGGCAACGTCGCATCGCATCAGCAGTTCCCTGGACTCGTGGCTGCCCGATGCGGTCCGGGAGTCCAGCGCGTACGAGGCCGGGACCTACCTGCTCCGACAGGCCCGCGAGCACCGGCGGATCTCGTCAGCAGCTCACCATGAGGTCAGCGAGCGGCTCGACACCTTCGACCGGAGGTGGGGCCCCTACAAGGACGACCCGGAGTCGGACGGCTCGCCGGTCTTCCTCCTGTCCGTCGGGTGGCGGTCGGGGTCGACGCTCCTCCAGCGCCTGATCGACACCTCAGGCGACATCCTCCTGTGGGGAGAGCCCTACAACCGGTCCGACATCCTGCGGCACACCATGGACCAGTACCTCCCTCTCGACGACGCCTACCCCGCGGAAGGGCATCTCGTCCGCGGCAACGACGTGGGCGCCCTGTCCGAGCGGTGGATCGCCAGCATCGTGCCCGACCCGACGCAGTTGCGGGCGGCCCACCGGTTCATGTTCCTCCGGCTCTACCAGACCACGGCTACCGAACTCGGACGGAACCGGTGGGGACTGAAGGAGGTCCGCTACGGGTTCGAGGAGGCACGATTCCTCCAGTGGCTCTTCCCCTCGGCGAAGTTCGTCATCATCCACCGCAATCCCTATGACACCTACCAGTCATATCGCGGGCGGTACTCCGCTCCGTGGTACAAGCACTACCCGACGGCGCCGATCATCGGTCCGAGGTCGTTCGGCGAACACTGGAGGCGACTCGCCAAGGGACTGGTGCTCCCGAGCGGCCGCTCGCTGGACTCCCTGGTCGTGCGGTACGAGGATCTCATCGAGTGCGGGGAGCCCGTGGACGATGACGTCGTGTCACGCCTCGAGGAATTCCTGGGCATCGAGGTGGACCGGTCGACGCTCGGTGTCCGGATCCGTGGTCTCGGGCATCCTCCGAGGCGCTGCTCGACTCAGGAGCTCAGGGCGCTGGGGCGGTACGTCGAGCCCACGGCCTCCGTTCTCGGGTACCACGCACCGGTGTACTGAATGCGCGATCACCCGCTGACCTGCGAGGACGTCCGCACAGTGCGTGGAACAGTACGGGGAATCATGCTGGCACTAGGTACCACTGCTCAAACTACAGTCGTTCTGTGGCCTCACCCCCGAGAGCTCTTCACCTGTCGTGGATAGCACGACCACCGGAAAGTCAGAGATGGACACAAGCGACCGATCGAACGTGGCCTGCGGCGCACCCGAAGCGGTGCGTCGATGATCCACGTCGCTACGGTGCACCACAAGTCGCCCAAGTGGATCGACATCCAGCTCGCCTACCTCGAGCGGAACATCAGCGAGCCCTTCCGCGTCGTGGCGAACCTCGAGGACGTCGACCCGTCCTACGAGAAGCGATTCGATCGTGTGGTGCCCGGACTGGGACGCCACGCGGGGAAGCTGAACCTTCTCGCCGCCGAGATCGCCGCAGAGGGCGACCCGGACGACCTGATGATGTTCCTCGATGGGGACGCGTTTCCGATCGCCGACCCCATGCCCGTGGTGCGCAACGCACTGAGCACCGTCCCCCTGGTCGCCGTCCGGCGGGACGAGAACGGCCACGACCCGCAACCCCATCCGTGCTTCTGTGTGATGAGGATCCGCGATTGGGAGCGGCTCCACGGCGACTGGTCGATGGGGTATGCATGGGAGAACGACTGGGCCGGTCAGATCACCGATGTCGGCGCCAACCTGCTCGCCACCCTGCGGCGTGAGCAGATCCCCTGGGAACCCCTGGTACGCACCAACCGGGTCGACCTCCACCCGCTCTGGTTCGCCGTCTACGGGGACATCGTCTACCACCACGGTGCCGGCTTCCGCGACCCGTTGGCCGCTCGTCGGGCCGTGGTCGAGCAGCCGAGCAGGTGGAAGCGCGGCGAGACGCTCCCCGGGGTGGGGCTGGCGATCCGCAAGCTCGCCAGCGCGCGCATCAAGTTCTGGACGGACCGCGAGGTCCAGGCCGGGCGGCGCCTCGGTGACGAGATCTTCACCCAGATCGAGAACGACCCGGAGTTCTACCGTCAGTTCCTGTAGGCCTCTGAGCACCGGGCGGTCCTGAGTTGTCGGCCGGGTCTGCTCGTTCGCTGCCCCGGAGGGTCCACCGTCGGCTGCGCACCTCCTACCTGCGGGCCACGAGGGATCCCTTCACCTCCGCGGCCGGGGCCTCCCTGCTCGTCCACTGCGGCCACCACAAGGGGGGCACCGTGTGGTTCCGCGAGGTCCTCCTCGAGGTCACGCGTGCCTACGGCCTCCGGTTCCGCGCCGGCACACGGGCACCGGTCGAGCGTGACGCGGAGGTCGTCTTCTTCGAGAACGCCCGGGCGTTCCGGCGCGAGTCGCTCACGGGCCGGGCGTTCCGGGGGTCCCATGTCATCCGCGATCCCCGCGACCTCGTCGTCTCGGGCTACGAGTACCACCTGAGCACGACCGAGCCATGGGCGACGGCTCCGGACCCCCGCTTCGGCGGGTTCAGCTACCAGTCCCACCTGCGCGGACTCGATGAGCACGACGGCCTGATGGCGGAGGTCGACTGGCTGTCGAGGGAGACCGCCCCAGCACTGCGCGACTGGGACTACGGCCAGCCCGAGTTCCTGGAGCTCCGGTACGAGGACGTCGTCGCCAACGAGCGGAGCGCGTTCGGACAGCTCTTCGGTTGGTACGGATTCGACCAACGGGCCGTAGCCGCCGGGCTCGACGCCGTCGGTCGGCTCAGCCTGCGCAACGGGGGCGCCAAGCCCGGCCACGCACGGTCCGGCGCTCCTGGCGAATGGCGGGACCGACTCGGACAGGACCACCTGGACCGGCTCGCGGAACTGACCGGCGACCTCGTCGGCCACCTGGGGTACGAGGCCGACCCCGGCTGGTGATCAGGGCACGTAGTCCTCGGCCGACCACCGGGTGAGTGGGAAGCCGGCCAGGACCCGCTGGAGGGTCTCGACCTGCTCCGTCGTCAGGCGGGTCTTCCACGCCTCGGGAGCGTCCGAGGCGACCCGACTGACGGCGAACCCACTACCCGGCCGGTCGTTGGCGACCAGGAACTCCTCGACCTCCACGGCCCACGGGAGCCCGAGGTCCTCGAACAGACGTCGGAACTGCAGCAGGGGGTCGAGGCACAACTCCTCGTGGACACGGACCGTCCACGAGGGATGTCGGACCGCTGCCTCCTCCAACGCGAGGGTGAGGAGGCCGATCATCCAGACCATCCGTCCGACCGGGTCGTCACCCCGGGGGGGAATCGACGACGAGGTGGAGTCGATCCGTCGTCGGATCGCCGGATGGTCCTCCACGCGGGCGAACTGGTCGGTGAGGTCCAGGTCGATCCAGCTCGCGAGCACGTTCGCCGGATGGCGCAGGAGGACGAGCACGTCGAAGTCGTAGGTGCGCGTCAGCCATTCCAGGGCGAGCGGGGCGTGGACCGACTTCACCAGGAGGCGCCCGGGAGGCCCGGTGGCAACCCGCCCGAGCGGTGGATGTGCACCGAGCATCCCGGCCACACGCATGCGGGGGGACCACCGCCCCTGGTAGTACCGCGCCCTGGCCGCGTGCGGGACGCTGTTCAGCAGCCACCCGGCGGCGACCAGCCGCCGCGTGGACGGGGCGCCCCTCGTCGCCCAGTCCCACAGGTGCCGGTAGCGCTCGTCCTCGACGTCGTCCATCAGTACCGGATACCGGCCGAGGCGACGCTTGGCCCAGATGGCTGACACCGTCTGGCCCTCGTTGTCCGGCTCGTCCACCAACGACACCGACGGGTCCGCGGTCAAGGCCCGCATGGTCCATGTGGATCCACAGCGGGGGAGCCCGGCCAGCAGGAGGGGCGGCCTCGTGTCCGGCGCCGGGGTCAACGGACAGCCATTGCTGCACGTGTCGTTGCGGGGGCTCCCCAACCTCGTCGCACGGGGCTCATCGCGCAACAATGGCACAGATCGCCCGGCTGCCCGGTGGGTCCGGGCGCCCGATCCGACCGTCTCCTGCGGGCGGCGGGCGGTCGCTCGTCTACGATCGTCGAGGTGAGGGGTGTCACACGTGGAGGGGGTCGTCCGGGCCGCGATGCACCATCGCGGCCCGGGGCGCTCGTCATCTCCCTGGACTTCGAACTGCACTGGGGTATGCGCGACCACACCGAGCTGGGGAACGCCGCCTACGACGAGCTCGCGGCCTCCCGCCGGACGGTGGTCGACCTGGTGACGCGGTTCGAGCAACGCGGGATCCGGGCGACGTGGGCGACCGTGGGAATGTTGTTCGCCTCGACCAAGGCGGAGCTCGAGGGTCATCTCCCCAGCTCACGGCCCGCCTATCGGCGGGCCGAACTCGACCCCTACGCAGAGTCCGTAGGCGTGGACGAGCTCGCCGATCCCGAGCACCTGGCCGGATCACTGGTGCGACTGCTCGCCTCGACCGAGGGCCAGGAGGTGGGCTCGCACACGTTCTCCCACTACTACTGCCTGGAGGAGGGACAGGCCGAGTCGGACCTGCGCGCCGACCTCGCAGCTGCGCAGTCCATCGCCGGCAGCCACGGGCTCACGCTCACCAGCCTCGTGCTCCCCCGCAACCAGTGGAACCCCCGCTACGCGTCCGCCGTGATCGACAGCGGGTTCACGTGCTTCCGCGGCCCGCAGCCGTCACGGGGCCACCGGGCCCGGGCGGACGACGAGCAGCGTCCGATCGACCGCGTGACGCGCCTGGTGGACACCTACGCCGGGGTCACGCCGCCACCGACGTTCGCCTGGGACGGCCTCCGCCGGCCCGACGGCCTCCATGACATCCCGGCCAGTGCCTTCCTCCGGCCGTATGCGCCGGGTCGCCGACATCTCGAGCCACTCCGCACACGTCGACTGGCGAGCGGACTGCGGGACGCGGCACGCCGTGGCCGGGTGTTCCACCTCTGGTGGCATCCCCACAACTTCACCCGCTACCCGTCCGAGAGCTTCGCCTGCCTCGACCGGGTGCTCGACGGGTACGACGACCTCGCCCGCACCGAGGGCATGCGCTCGATGTCGATGCGCGATGCCGTCGCCTTCCTCGGTGACGGCGGATCCTCCGACTGACCCGTTCGCGATCGCCCGGATGTCCTCAGGTGTCCGATCCGGTCCGCCCGCGCAGCACGCCCGCCCGGTCGAGCTCGTCCCGCAGCGCCACGAGCCGCGCCGTCCCCACCTCGGCATCGGGCTCGAGGTAGTTCCCCTCCGCCCATTCGTTCCAGGACTTGACGACCAGGACCTGCTCGTCGTCGGGGTGACCGGCCAGAAATTCCAGTGCCCGGCGCACGTGGGCTGCGAACAGCTCCGGGGTGGATCCGGTGGCGACCACGCCGAGCCGGCCGGAGCGCGGGGTGTTGTCCCAGTTCGGGTAGATCCCGGGGAAGAGCAGGCCGCCGAACTCCGGGGCCGGGTCGGCCAGCACCTCGAGGTAGGGATAGCGACGTGGCCCGCCGGCCAAGCCCCGGGCCACGAGCCGTTCCCGGACCTTGGCCCCGGTGGTGCGGGCGAACGGGAAGCGGAACACCACCCCGGCGTCGAAGCCGTCGGCCACCTGGTCGCGGTAGCCCGACTCGCCCAGCGACGCCACCAGGTAGAGCCCGCCCAGTCCGGCATCGGACGCCATCTTCTGCCAGGTCTCCACGAACCTGGCCGGGTCCGGCAGGTCCCCCGGTTGGAAGACGAAGAGAACCGGCCGGCCGGCCAGCCGCACGTAGCGGGGGTCCCGGAACGCCGGCAGGAGCGACTCGAAGTGGGCCCGGTCGTCCTCGGGACCCGGGTAGGTCTGTTCGATGAGGATCCGCTCGGGAGCGCCGTGCCAGACACCGGACCACGTCTGGTTGGCCCAGGCGAGGCAGAAGGGGAAGTCCGGGCGTCCCGAGGCCAGCACCTCGTCGAACGGGCGCTCCAGCAGCCGGTGGCCGGCGAACCAGTAGTGCCAGTAGCAGAAGCCGGTGACCCCGTGGGCACGGGCCAGGTCGGCCTGGGCCTCACGGGTCTCCGGCACCCGCAGGTCGGTGAAGCCGAGCTCGGCGGGCAGGTGGGGCTGGACGTGCCCGTGGAACAGGGGTCGGGCCCGGGTCACGTTGGTCCACTCGGTGAAGCCGGTGCCCCACCAGCGGTCGTTCTCGGGGATCGGATGGTACTGGGGCAGGTAGAGCGCGAGTACCTCCATGGGACGCCATGCTACCGAGGGACGTCTGACGGACCGGAGCGCTCCGTCCCGCCGCAGCCGCGGAAACCCCAGGTCACCCGGTAGCATTGCTGCCAGGAGCATCCATGGACCGATCCCGCAGACTGGCCGTCAGCCTCGTCCTCAACCTCGGGCTGGTCGTCGCCCAGGTGGCCTTCGGCCTCGTCGCCCACTCGACCGGCCTGCTGGCCGACGCCGGCCACAACCTGACCGACGTGGGCGCACTCGCCCTGTCGCTGGTGGCGGTGCGCCTGACCCTCCGGCCCGCCAGCCCCGCCCGCTCGTTCGGCAACCACCGCGCCACCATCCTGGCCGCACTGGCCAATGCCGTCCTGATCGCCGCTGTCACCGTGCTGATCGTCGTGTCGGCGGTCCACCGCCTGCTCCACCCCGAGCACGTCGAAGCGGGCATCGTGGTGGCGGTGGCCGCCGCCGGGCTCGTCGTCAACGGGATCGCCGCTCTCCTCCTGACCGAGAAGGGGCACGACCTCAACATGCGGGCCGCCCTGCTCCACATGGTGGGTGACGCCCTGGCCTCGTCGGCCGTGCTCGTGGCCGGCCTGGTACTGCTGACCGTCCCGTCGGCCTCCTGGCTGGACCCGGTGTCGTCACTGGTGGTGGCGGCCATCATCGTCACCCAGGCGGCCGGCGTGTTCCGGGCGAGCATCGCCGTCCTCCTCGAATCGACCCCCTCCGACGTCGACCTCGGTCACCTGACGGAGGCGATGGCCGGTGTGGCGGGGGTGGGCGGCGTGCACGACCTCCACGTGTGGAGCCTGTCGAGCGAGGTGCGGCTGCTCTCGGCCCACCTCGTGCTCTCCGGCCATCCCACCCTGGAGGAGGCCAACGTGGTGGGCGACCGGGTGAAGCTCGCCATCGGCGAGCCGTTCGGGATCGCCCACAGCACGCTGGAGCTCGAGTGCGAGCCGTGCGCCGACGTCGACGTCGACCCGTGCGCCATGGAGTCGGCGCCGGTGGCCACGTCCCACCACCACCACTGACGGGACCGTCGACGCGTGCCGCATCCGGGCCGTGCCGCCTCCCCACCCCGAGCGCGACGCAGCCCCGAGTAACCGGACGGTCGAGACCGCCCGAGCTCCTCGGGGCCACGTTCCGGTGGCCCGGCTCCACCCGTCGCAGGTCGTGTCGGACAACCTGCGCCAGGTACCCGTCCCGGTGCGCCCTGGGGCACCCCGGTCCGTCCCCGGACCTCCCTGCCGGTCGCCTGTGGCCGTCCCGTCGCTCCCGGATCGCTCCCGGCCACCGGTCTGGGACCGGTTCCTGGGAGTTCTCCCGGAGCCCCGGAGGGCTTCGGCTTCCTGACAGGAGCCACTCTGAACCGGGCGCTCGGGAGGGTCAAGGTCCCGACGCGAAATCCTGAGCTTTTCCGCCGTATTTTCCGGGTCGTCCCCAACGGACGGCAAGATCTCCACCGTTCGTCCCCAGGCCGCGCCTCCGGACGCGCCGTCCACGTCCACCGTCCGCCACCGGTCAGCAGACGCTAACTTGGGGGGCCGGTCGGGGGTCGAGCGAGCCAGATCACGACCCGGGACGACGGGGACGACAGACCGCACGGGGGACGGAAGGGCGCAGTGGGGAAGGACGACGAGGGGGAGGCCCGGCGCCGCACCGAGGGCGCACGCCACCACACCAGGACCCGTCGGGCCCCCGCGTGGGCGATCCTGGCCGTCGTGGCGGCCGCCGGGCTCGTCGGTGCCGTGGCCGCCACCTGGTCGGGTCGGGCCGGGGCGCTCGAGCACCCGTCGGCCGCCCGGCACGCCCGGCCCGCCCGGCCCGCCCGGCACGCACATGCCCGGGCCACGGCACATGACGTCCGGGCGACCGTCCTCGCCTCCACGACGACGCCACCCCCCACGCCGGCGGCGTGGGCGCCCGGCACGCCGGTGCCCGGTGGAGCGGACGAGTCGGACCCGTTCCTGACCATCGCCGCCGGGCGCTACCTGCTCTTCACCAGCGGCAGCACCGGGTCGACACCGGTCGACGTGCCCGTCTCCACGAGCACCGACTTCGTGCACTGGACACCGCCGGTGGACGCCCTGCCGGTGCTGCCCGTCTGGGCCGTGTCCGGCTTCACGTGGGCGCCGGACGTGCACCGGTTCGGGTCGCTCTACGCCCTCTACTTCACCGCCGTGGTTGCCGGCTACTCGCCCGAGTCCGAGTGCATCGGGAGCGCGTTCTCGACATCGCCGACCGGGCCGTTCACCGCCCAGCCCACCCCGTTCATCTGCCAGCTCGACCAGGGCGGCGACATCGACCCACGGGTCTTCGTCGACTCGGACGGCACCCCGTGGATGCTATGGAAGACGGATCAGAACGTCGGCGGGTCGAACACGCCGACCAGGATGTGGTCGCAGCGCCTGTCCCCCGACGGCACCCGCCTGCTCGGCAGCCCGTCGTTCCTCCTGACTCCCGACGAACCGTGGCAGGGAACCATCGTCGAGGCCCCCGACATGGTGGAGGTCGACGGCGCCTACTGGGTCGTCTACTCGGCCAACTGGTTCAACCAGCCGGACTATGCCGTGGGGGCTGCCCGCTGCGCCGGCCCGGCGGGGCCGTGCCAGGACACCTCCACCGTCCCGCTGCTGGCCTCCAACCTGCAGGGTCAGGGCCCAGGCGAGGCGTCGGTGTTCCACGACGACGCCGGCGTCTGGATGCTCTACAGCCCGTGGCGGTCGTTGGCGCCGCAGCCGGACATCCCGGCGCGACCGGTGTACATCACCCGGCTCGGGTTCGGCCCCGCCGGCCCCTACCTGGCGATGGGCCCGCTACCGTCGGCGGCCGACCTGCTGACGCGACCGCTCTGGTCGCCCACGCCCTGAGCGAACCCGGAGCCTGATCACCCGGACCCCGGACCGGCCGGGTGTCCGCTCAGCCCCGGAGGCGGCGGAGCTCGGCGGCCACGGCCTTGCCGTTGGCCTGGCCTCGGGTTGCCTTCATCACCAGCCCGGTGAAGAACCCCGCCAGCTTGTCGTCGCCCCCGCAGAACCGCGACCACTCGTCGGGATGGGCCGCTATGGCGTCGGCCACCGTCTCGGCCAGCGAGTCCTCGGACATGGCCTCGAAGCCCTTGTCCCTGGCGATGGTCGCCGGGTCACCCCCGCCACGGGCGAACAGCTCGGCCAGCACGGCCTTGGCCTGGGTGGCCGACAGGCTCCCCTGCATCTCGAGGGTGAGCAGCGCGACGTAGGACTTGGGATCGAGGTGGCGGGCGGCCTCGGCGTCGGTGGCGGCCTCGTTGGCCGTGCGGGCGAGCGCCAGCCCGGTCCCCACCCCGGCCGCCACCGCCTCCACCACCAGGTCGTCGAGGCCCAGGTCGACCACGGTGGCCACCTGCAGCAGCTGGGCCTCGGTGGCCCCGCCGGCGTCGTCCAGGAGCGACACCAGTCGCGACCGCCGCTCGGCCGGCATCATCCCGAGCGTGTCGGCCACCGCCCGGATCCACTCGGCGTCAGGCACGAGGGGCACCAGGTCGGGCTCCAGGAAGTACCGGTAGTCGTAGGCGTCCTCCTTGGAGCGGAGCGCCTGGGTGCGGCCGGCGGACTCGTCCCAGTGGCGGGTCTGCTGGACCACCCGCTCGCCGGACTCGATCAGGGCGATCTGCCGCTCGGCCTCGTACTCGATGGCCCGGCCGAGCGACCGGACGGAGTTCAGGTTCTTGATCTCACAGCGGGTGCCGAACGGGTCGTCGACGCTGCGGCGCACCGAGACGTTGGCGTCGACCCGCATCGAGCCCTCCTCCATCTTGCCGTCGGAGGCGCCCGAGGCGACCAGGATGGCCCGCAACTCGGTCACGTAGGCCCTGGCCTGGTCCGGAGTGCGCATGTCGGGTTCACTGACGATCTCGACGAGGGGCACGCCGGAGCGGTTGTAGTCGACGAGCGAGTAGTCGGCGCCGTGGATGCGGCCCGAGGCGCCGGCGTGGGTGGTCTTGCCGGTGTCCTCCTCCATGTGTGCCCGCTCGATGCCGACCCGGAACCCGTCGGGCAGGTCGAGGTAGCCGTCCACGTTGAGCGGCTCGTCGTACTGGCTGATCTGGTAGTCCTTGGCCTGGTCCGGGTAGAAGTAGTTCTTCCGGTGGAAGGTCGATGCCCGGATGTCGCAGTGCAGTGCGGTACCGATGGCCATGGCCAGCTCCACCGCACGCTGGTTGAGCACCGGGAGCGAGCCCGGCAGGCCCAGGCAGTTCGGGCAGACGTTGGTGTTGGGCTCGTCGCCGAACATGTTCGGGCAGCCGCAGAACAGCTTCGTGGTCGTCTTGAGCTCGCAGTGGACCTCGAGTCCGATGACCAGTAGCCAGTCGGACCTCATGCCGGGCCCCCCGTCGTGACACGTGGTGCGGCGAGCGGCGGTGCAGCCCCCTCGACGACGGCGGCCACCTGGAACAGGGTGCCCTCCGAGAGCGCCGGCCCGAGCAGCTGCACGCCCACCGGCAGGCCGTCCTCACCGGGCCCGTAGGGCACGCTGATGGCCGGGTGCCCGGCCAGGTTGGACGGGATCGTGCAGACGTCGGACAGGTACATCGTCAGCGGGTCGTCGACCTTCGCCCCGATGGCGAAGGCGGTCGTCGGCGTCGTAGGGCCGAGCAGGACGTCGCAGCGTGAGTAGGCGGTGTCGAAGCCCTCGATGATCCGGGTGCGGACCCGGAGCGCCTGGTTGTAATAGGCGTCCATGTACCCGGCCGACAGCACGTAGGTGCCCAGCATGATCCGGCGCTTGACCTCGGCGCCGAACCCCTGGGACCGGGTGGCGGTGTTCATGGCCACGGTGTCCTCGGCGTCGACCCGGAGCCCGTAGCGGACGCCGTCGTAGCGGGCCAGGTTGGAGGAGGCCTCGCCGGGGGCGATGAGGTAGTACGCCGACAGGCCGAGCGTGACCTCGGGGACCGACACCTCCTCGACACGGGCACCGGCGGCGGCCAGTGCCTCGGCGGCCTGGTGCACCCGGGCCGCCACGTCGGGCGCGGCGCCGTCGAGGAGCTCGGTCAGGATGCCGACGGTCATGCCGTCCACCCCGTCGTCCAGCACCGTGAGCACCCGTGGTGTCGGGCGGTTGAGCGAGGTCGAGTCGAGCGGGTCGTGGCCGCCGATGGCATCGAACAGCAGTGCGGCGTCGGCCACCGATCCGGCGAACGGCCCGATCTGGTCGAGCGACGAGGCGAAGGCAACCAGTCCGTAACGGGAGACGGTGCCGTACGTCGGCTTCATGCCCACCACACCGCACAGGGCGGCGGGCTGGCGGATCGAGCCACCCGTGTCGGACCCGAGGGCCAGGGGGGCGAAGCCGGCGGCCACGGCGGCGGCCGAGCCGCCCGAGGACCCGCCGGGCACCCGGTCGGTGTCGTGGGGATTGCGCGTGGTGCCGAAGGCAGACGTCTCGGTCGAGGAGCCCATGGCGAACTCGTCCATGTTGGTCTTGCCGATGGCCACGGCACCGGCGGCGGCCAGACGGGTCACCACCGTGGCGTCGTAGGGCGGCTCCCACCCCTCGAGGATGCGGGACGAGCAGGTGGTCGGGATCCCGCGGGTGCACAGGTTGTCCTTCAGCGCGACGGGCACCCCGGCGAGCGGGCCCGGGTCGCCGCCGGCGGCCACGGTGGCGTCGACGGCGCGGGCCTGGGCCCGGGCCTGGTCGGCGGTGACCAGGTTGAACGCGTGGACCGCCTCCTCGCCCGCCTCGATGACGGCCAGGTGGTGCTCCAGCACGTCGACGGCACTCAGTTCGCCTGCCCGGACCATGGCGGCGGTCTCGAGGGCCGGACGCGGGGCGGTCACGGCGCCTCCCCCAGGATCCGGGGCACCCGGAAGCGGTGGTCCTCGACGGACGGGGCCTGGGCCAGCACCTCGTCCCGGTCGAGGCAGACGATGGGCTCGTCGGGCCGCAGCACGTTGGTCACGGCCATGGCGTGGGCCGTGGGGACCACACCCGCCAGGTCGAGCGAGGCGACGTCGGCGGCATGGTCCAGGACCTGCGCGAGCTGCCCGGTGAAGAGGTCCAGCTCCTCCTCGGTGAGGTGGAGGCGGGCCAGGGCGGCCACGTGGGCCACGTCCTCGCGTGTGAGGTGGGCCGGCTCGGGCATCAGGCGCCCCCGCCGAACACGGAACCGACGAAGGCCACGACGCGGGCCTCGATCAGCGGCGCGTCGTTGTCCAACGTGGCCACGTGGTAGCTGTCCTCGAGCCACACCCGCTCGACCGGGCCGCTCGCCCCGTCGACGAGCACGTCGCCGGAGACCGACTCGACCACGTGGTCCTCCCGGCTCGAGAGCACCAGCACCGGGCAGTGGATGTCCGCCAGCTTCGCCTCGACCTCGTCGGCCCCCTCGAAGAGGGACAGCAGGGGCGCCAACGGCGTACCGGGGTAGGCGGCCTCGACGGTCCCCTCCTTCTTGATGTCCGAGCCGATGGCGTCGAATGTCTCGGTGCCGGCGTCGACCAGGCTCTGGATGCCGGCCCGGGACTCCGCGTCGAGGGCGTGGACCAGGGGGTTCACCACGGCGATGCCGGACAGATGGGGGTGGCGCTCGGCCAGCCAGGACGTGAGCGTTCCGCCCATCGACAGGCCGACCACGGCCACGTGGTCACACCTGGACGCCAGGGCCTGGAAGTGGGCCTCGGCGGCACCCGACCAGTCCTCCCACCGGGTCGGGAGCATGTCGTCGAGGGACGTCCCGTGGCCCGGGAGCAGGGGTAGCTCCACCGTGTACCCGGCGGCGGCCAGGGCCTCGGCCAGCGGGCGCATGGACTGGGGATTGCCGGTGAAGCCGTGGAGCACCAGGACGCCGTCGGCGCCGCCCGCGGCGGACCACGGCTCTGCGCCTTGCATGATGGGAGCGGTCACGGGGGCGATGCTATCGGCCCCCGGGAGGAGGCCTGCCCCCGGGGGCGCCGGATAGAGTTGCGCCACGATCCTCGACGGGCAAGGAGCAGCACACCGATGGCCACCTATCTGTTTCTGAGCGACGACTGGCTCGACGAGGCCCGGGCCATCCGTGCCGAGTACGAGGGACTGGGCGGCTCCATCGAGCACTCGGTCCGCATGAATCTCGTGGTGGTGGAGGTGCCCTTCGGCGAAGGATCCGTCCACGCCCACGTCGACACCTCGACCGGCGAACTGGTTCTCGACGTCGGCCACATCGACCCCGTCGACCTCAAGGTCACCATCGGCTACGACATCGCCCGGGCGCTGCTGGTGGAGGGCAACCCCCAGGCGGGCCTGCAGGCCTTCATGCAGGGCAAGATCAAGGTCGAGGGCGACATCGCCAAGCTCATGGTCCTCCAGACCGTCTCGCCGGACCCGTCGGCCGCCGAGATGGCCGCCCGGATCCAGGCAATCACCGAGTAGCGGTTGCGTCGGGCGAGGCGCCCGCAACCTCCTAGTGGGCCGGCACGTCGATCGGGACGGCCTGCGACCCCCGCTGGGTGTTCTTGACGAAGAAGCCGCACACCGCGGCGACGAACGCCACGAGCGCACCGACCAGGTAGGCCGTGTGGAACGAGGCCAGGTCGCCCGTGCCCCCGTGGGACGAGGCCTGGACGGTGACCATCGTCTGGATGCCGGCCACGATGCCGATCTGGGTGATCAGCAGCTGGGCGGCGCTCATCACCCCCAGTTCGTCGGGCTCCACCTCGTTCGCCGCCGACGAGGCCGTCGACGGGGTCGACACGCCGTTGCCCAGGCCGGACAGCGCCAGGGCCACGATGATGAGCACCACCGACGGGTCGGCGCCGACCTGGGTGAAGACCAGCATCGACACGCACAGTGCGCCGGCGCCGGCGACGATCGACCACCGCTCCCCCACTTTGACCGCCGCGTAGCCGGCGATGGGCGCCGACAGGGAGAACATCAGGGGCCGGGCCGTGGACAGGAGTCCGGCGCTCGTCTCCGAGTAGCCGTAGATGCGCTCCATGAGGATGGGGAACAGGAAGAACCCGCCCATATAGGCGAAGTTGACCATTGCCCGGGCGCCCAGCGGAAACACGAAATTCCGCTTGCGGAAGTAGTGCAGTGGGATGAGCGGTCGGGGGGCCGTCCGCTCGTGCAGCACGAAGGCCACGAGGAGCACGGCCGACACCACGAACAGGGCCACCGTCTTCGGTGCGGCGAACCCCCAGGACGGGGCCACGTTGAGGCCCAACAGGCCGAGGGTGACCGAGCCGGACAGGGTGGCCGAGCCCATCCAGTCGAGCTGGCCCCACGGGCTCTCGCGTGGGGCTGCGGGGTCGAGGGGCTCGGGCACGGGCGCGTCGGACCGGCCGGTCCGCCGCTGGGCCTCGGCCGCCGTGGTTGCCGCCCGGTCGTGGCTCGGCAGCACGATCAGGGCCAGGACGGCCGCAGCGGCCATGAGGGGCAGCTCGCCCCAGAACAGGGCTCGCCAGCCGTAGAACTGGATGATGGGGGCACCGATGGTGACCCCGAGAACGGGCCCGCCCGCGCCCACCAGCGCCCACCAGCCCATCGCCTTGACCCGGTCCTCGTGGGAGAACGCCTGCAGCACGAGGGCCATGGAGGCGGCGCCGGTGGCCGCACCCTGGACCCCGTCGAACAGGCGCGCCGCAATGAGGACCCCCGCCGTCGGTGCGGAGGCGGTCAGCACCACGCTGAGGGCGGCACCGGACAGGCCCCAGAGATAGAGCCGCTTGTAGCCGCGCAGGTCGCCCAGCTTGCCCAGGATCGGTGCGGCCACCCCGAAGGCCAGCAGCGGGCCGGTCGACGTCCAGGTGAGCGTGGTGACAGTGCTGTGGAGCTGGCGGGCCACCTCGGGCAGGGCCACCACGAACACCGTGAAGGTGATGTTGACCGACAGCAGACCGGCCAGCACGGTCCACAGGACCCACCACTGGTACCGGTCCGAGCCGGCCACCTTGTGGTGCATCCGGTGCCGGAACAGCAGGGGCCACGGAACGGTGATCCCGCCGTCCCCCCCTGATCCGGTGCCGCTCAGGAGGTGCTCGGCCTCACGCAGCTCGTCGGCGTCGAACCCCTCGTCCGGGGCGGACGGGCCGGGCCCGTCGGCCCGGGAGACCACTCAGCCCCCGAGCTTGTGCATTTCGCCCTGCAGCTCCGCCACCGTCCAGCGATCGTCCTTCTCGATGGTGTCGGTCAGCGTCCAGGGCTGGAACAGGCGGATCTGGCCGCCGAGGATGAAGTACACCTTGCCGGTGGCCGGACAGCCCTCGGTGCCGAGGTAGGCCACCAGCGGGGCGATGTTGGCCGGGTCCCAGGCGTCGAACGTGCCGGCGTCCTCGGGGGCGGCCACGAGGTCGGCCAGACCGGGGGTCTCCACGGTCATCCGGGTGCGGGCGTTGGGCGCCAGCGCGTTGACCCGCACGCCGTAGCGGGACAGCTCGGTGGCGGCAATGGTGGTGAACGCGGCGATCCCGGCCTTGGCGGCCCCGTAGTTGGTCTGTCCGGGGTTGCCCAGCAGGCCCGAGGTCGATGAGGTGTTGATCACCGACGCCTTGACCTCCTTGCCTGCCTTGGTCTGCTCGCGCCAGTAGGCGGCGGCGTGGCGGGTCGGGACGAAGTGGCCCTTCAGGTGGACGTGGATGACCGCGTCCCACTCCTCCTCGGACATGTTGACCAGCACCCGGTCGCGCAGGATGCCGGCGTTGTTGACCAGTACATGCAGGTCGCCATAGGTCTCGAGCGCCGTGTCGATCAGGCGCTTGCCGCCCTCCCAGTCCGTGACGTCGTCGTGGTTGGCCACGGCCTCGCCGCCGGCGGCCACGATCTCGTCGACGACCTGCTGGGCGGCGCTGACGTCGTCACCCGAGCCGTCCAGGGTGCCCCCGAGGTCGTTCACCACGACCTTGGCGCCCTCGGCGGCGAACAGCAGGGCGTACTCGCGGCCGATGCCGCGACCCGCGCCCGTGATGATGGCGATCCGTCCGTCCAGTGCTCCCATGTCCTCAGCTTCCCTCGTGTCGGCCGCCCGCCGGTCGGCGGGTCGGCGATGGCGTCCGCCCACGGGGTCCCCCCGAGGCGTCGGCGCCCGCCCGCGTGCGACCGAGGTCGGGAGCGTGCGGGGCGTACGGGCACCACGTTCCCATCGGGCCACCGTGGCGGTCAAGCCGGTCCACGGGCCCAGCCCGCCGGGGCCGACGCGAACGCAGTTCAGGCGGCGGGCACGGGTACCGGGCGGTCGACCCGGGCACCAAGCCCCGCCGACTCGACGGCGGACGCCATGGCCCGCACGCGGGCCGGGGGCCCGGCGAGCACCACGTACTCGGTGTTCCGCACGTGGCCGACCCGGCCGACCTTCCGACCGGACGGGTCGTGGATGCCGATCCTGGCCCCCACGTACCGGGCGGAGTCGAAGGCCAGCACCTCGACGTGGCCCCGTGCCGAGCACAGGTCGTTGAGTTCGTCGAAGGTCAGCCACGACTCGTTGTTGTAGGAGAGCACCACGACCTCGGCCGCCAGGCGGGACACGACGTCGGCCAGGGCGACGGGCATCGTGCGCCTCCCGTTGAACGCGCTCCGCGTGCCCGGGTCGCGCAGCTCGGCGCGTTTGCAGGCGATGCCGTAGTGGTCGGGCGCGTCCCAGGCCACGAGGGTCTCCCACACGTGGTAGTTCGAGTCGTAGCGGTGCTGGTTGTAGGGCGGGTCGAGGTAGGCGAGGTCGACGTCGCCGAGCTCGGGCGTCCCCACCAGCGCGCAGGCGTCGCCGCGCACCGCCCGTCCGGGGCCGTCCAGGAGGTCCGGGACGCGCAGGGTCAGGGGTCGCTCGGCCCGTGGCGCCCACTGCTTCAGGTAGGCCATCTGCAGACCCGTGGTCGAGTCGACCCGGTCAGCCGCCTCAAGGAGGCTGGTGAGGAGCACCGGCCACAACGGGGTGTCGGCGTAGCGGTCCTCGATGGCATCGCGCACGGCGTCGATCCGGGCACCGTTGTCCGGACGGAAGTAGCGGGCCTCGACACAGAACGTCTCGGTGACGTAGCCGGGGCGACCGGGCACCTCGTTCAGACCGTCGACCGCATCGACCAGCGCGGACCGGAAGCCGGCGTCGGCATCCGGGTCGGTCGCCACGTAGCAGCGGGCCAGCACGTGCGCGCACCGTGCGCTGTCGACCGCGGTGGTGTGGATTCCCCGGGACTTGAACGCCTGGGACACCCGGGTGGTCCCGCAGAACAGATCGAGGGCCGTGCGGGCCCCCGAGGCGCCGGCCAGGACGGCGAGCGCCGGCACGAGGCGTCGCTTGGACCCCAGGTACTTGATCATCCGGGGTCAGCGCCTCAACGGGGCGTCACGAGCGACCGAACCGCCGGGCCCACCACTGGGGGTCCCGCGCGTGGGCGTGGAAGTGGTCGGGGATCTGGCGCATCACCCGGTCGTAGGACCACACGCCGGCGCCCAGGACGCGGTCGGCCACCGTGCCGAGCTCGGCCAGCATGTGGTCGACGTCGGCCTCAGGCGGCTCGTTGCCGTGCTGCTTCCAGACCACCATGGGGACACCGCAGACCTCGCAGTCGGCGACCCAGCACGTGTCGTCCTCGTGGTGCCACTCGGTGATCTTGGCGGCCTCGCACAGCTCGCACTGACCGTCGGCCCGGCTCACTGGGTGTACACCTCGACCGTCGAGCCCACCGCCACCGACGTACCGGCGGCTGGGGACGTGGAGACCACCGTCGTGGACCCCGGCGGGCCGTAGGGGCCACCGGTGTGGAGCCCGACGAGGGCCAGCTTGGCCGCGGCCTCCCTCAGCGACAGTCCGAAAAGAGAAGGCACGCTGACGGGCTCGGGCCCGAGCGACACCTGGACGGTGACCGTCGACCCGTAGGGGACGGGACCGGCCGACGGCGCAGGGACGGTGGCGATCACCCCGCCGGTCGCCACCGACGACGACCAGATCTTGGACTCGACCGGCACGAACCCGGCGGCCGACAGTGCGGCCGAAGCCGAGACCCAGGTGGCACCGGAACCGGTCACCGGGGGCACCGCCACCGGCGCGTGCCCCTTCGAGGCGATGACCGTCACCGTGGAGCCGTAGGTGGCGTGGCCGACGGGCGTCGTCCCGATGACCCCGCCCGCCTTGACGGTGGAGCTGTAGACGGCGGCCGCGGGCGGGCACACGCCCACCAGGTGCACGGCGGCCAGTGCGACGATTGCGTCCTGGCACGCAGTGAACGACACCACGCTCGGGATGGCGACGAGCGGCAGTCCGGTCGATACAACGACGTTCACCGTCGATCCCTGCTTGACCGAGGTGCCCGACCGTGCGCCCGGCCGCTGGCTGATCACCACGCCGGCCGGCACGGTGATCGACGACGTGCGCCCCGACACCCGGACGTCCAGGTGCGACCTCCTGGCCGTGGACGTGGCTGTCGCCAGTGTGCGACCGACCAGCGAGGGCACCGGGGTGGACGGGGTAAAGAACTTGACCGAGGATGCCCACGCGAGCCCGCCGGCCAGCAGGGCGACCACCAGCACCGCCATAGCCAGCACCCAGGGCCACCGGCGCCGACGGCGGGCCGGCTCGAGGGAGGGCGCAGTGGTGGTCATGGCGCCTGTGCCCGAGGATCCCGACGGCGGCGGCGCCACAGGCAGTCCCAGTTCGGTCAGGTCCCCCACCGGCTCGGTCCACCGGCGAGCTGAGCGGATCGGGCGCTCGGTGGCCCCGGTCAGCCCGACGGCGGCAGCCAGGAGGAAGGGGTCCTCCTCCTCGCGATCCTGTGTGACCAACGCGAGCCGCTCGGGGGCAGGCAGCTCGGCCGCGAGTTCGGCCAGCCGCTCGCCGAACTGCGCCGCGTCGAAGCGCTCGGCCGGGTCTGGGGCGGCGGCCCACGTCAGGACCTCCCCCAGCGGACCGAGCGCCTCGTGGTCGGGAAGAAGGGCCCCGAGGCGGGCCATGAGGGTGGCGATGGTCGTGTCGCCGATGAACGGTGACTCGCCCGTGACGCCCTCGTAGAGCACCAGGGCGAGACCGTAGACGTCGGCCTTGCCGTCGAGGACCCAGCCCTCCACCTGCTCGGGGGCCGCGTAGCGTGCCGTCCCGAGGATCGCCCCGTCGGGCTCCGTCCAGGCGGCCTCGGCCAGTGCCCGGGCCAACCCGAAGTCGGCGATGCGCAGTCGCCCGTCGGCGTCGAAGAGGATGTTGGCCGGCTTGATGTCGCGGTGGATGAGGCCGCGGCGGTGGGCGTAGTCGAGTCCGGCGCACGCCTCGATGCCGATGCGGACGGCCTGCTCGGGCGTCAGGAGCTCGCCCGTGTCGAAGATCTGACGGAGGGAGCCACCGGCCAGGTACTCGAGTACCAGGTACGGCTCACCGTCCTCCTCGCCCCAGTCGTAGACCCGCAGGATGTTCGGGTGGTTGAGCGCGGCGACGGCACGGGCCTCGGCCCGGAAGCGCTTCAGGAAGGCCTGGTCGCCGGCGAGGGCCGGATGGAGGACCTTGATGGCAACCTGCCGCTTGAGCGACACGTCGTCGGCCAGGTACACGTGCGCGGACGCACCCGTCCCCACGGGTGTGACGAGTCGGTAGCGGTCGCCGAGGACGCGCCCGATGGAGTCGGTCAGACTCGGCATGGCTCCTCCAGGCTAGTGATCGGCGCACGCTGATCGGTGGACACTGGAGACGGCCGGAACCGACGGCTCGGACTGCCCGAACGGGCCGGTGACGCGACGAAGGACGGGGCTAACGCCCCGTCCTTCGTCCAGATCACACCCGGCTACCCGGGTGCAGAAGCCGTGATCAGTGAATGTTCAGGGTGCTGGTCGACGGATCGATGTCAGCGCTCTGGATGAAGATCGACGTGGCATTGGAGTACATCTCGCTGGCCATATCGGTGAGGAAGCTGCCGGAGACGTCCGTACCATGGTCAGTGCCGATGCAGACCAGCATGGAGAAGTCCTTGTAGCCCAAGCTCGGGGTCGTCGTGACGACACCGCTCAGCAGGAAGCCTGCCTCGGTGCCACACGCACCACCCGTGATCTGCGCGGTCTTCTTGGTCGTTCCGGTAAAGGTAGTGCCGTTCACCGACAGCGTCACGTTCTTCAGGGCCTTGCCCAGGGTCTTCGCCCCAGTCGCGGCGTAGGAAGCAGCGGTGCCGTAGTAGTACGTCTTCGGCGTCTTGACACAACCGGGAATCAACACTGTCTTGGGACTACCCGTGCCGATGCCGCTGCACTTCGAGTTCTTCGAAGTGATCGTGTTGCCAGGGCTGCTCCCACCGGTCGTGCAGTTGCTCACGCTGGGATTGGTGACGTCGTTGCTGAAGGTGGTCGCCGTGGTGGTCGTGGCCGACGTGGTGGCGGTCGTGGTGTTCCCACCGACGCTGAGGCCAGCACCAGCAAAGGTGATCGTGCCCGACGCGGCGCAGTTGATGGGCGTGGGCGGAAGTGGCTTGACGGCGGCGCCGGCAACACCACTGCCGATTGCTCCGGCGGCAAGCGCCGAAGCCGGCATCGCGACTGCTGCCGCGATAACAAGCATCTTGCGAATCATATTGATTGCTCCTTGTTGATTTCCCCCGCAGAACACGGGCTCGAAGTCAGGTGACGGTCGCCCCCCGACGTGTTCACACCACCGGCCAGGAATCCCCCCAGCAGCAGCACAGGGTAGAACGAACAACTCCCCCTGTCCGTTACAGAGTCAGCGACCGGATCTCCGATGCGCATGCGAAATCGGTACCGTCGAACCGACGCCCCCCGATGCCCCGAGCACAGCGACCAGACCCAGTCTCCTCTCCCCTGCCTTGGAGACGTTTCAACCGGTATCGGTACCCTAGTGAAGCGATCAACCAAATTCAAGGCTCCGCACGCGCAACGCACCATGGTGTCGGGAAATCATCAATTCGCGCTAGATCGCTCCTCCGGCAGCTCGCCCATGGCCAGGAATTCCTCGAAGGAGGCGCCGTCGACGATCGGCACGCCGAGCTGCTCCGCCTTGCTCACCTTGGACGCTCCCGGTGCCCGACCGACCACCACGGCATACGTCTTCTTCGACACCGTGCCGGGTGACTTCCCACCCCGGGCAGCCACGGCCGCCTCGGCCTCGTCGCGTGTGTAGCCGTCGAGCGTGCCGGTCACGACCACCGACCGACCCCCGAGGGTCTGCTCCAGGTCCGGGTCGGCACCGCCGGTGTCCACACCGGGTTCCGTGAACTGCAGACCTGCGGCACGGAGCCGGTCGACCACCGACCGGTTGACGGGCGAGTCGAACCACGCCATCACGCTCGAGGCGATGACGGGGCCGACACCGTCGATCTCGGCCAAGGTGGACTCGTCGGCGGTCAGGATCACGTCGAGGTCGCGACAGGCCCGGGCCAGCGCAGTGGAGCCGACCTGGCCGAGGTGGCGGATGCCCAGACCGATGAGCACGCGACTGAGCGGTCGCTGGCGCGAGTCGTCGATGGCCGCAAGGAGGTTGGCGGTCGACAGCTCGGCGAACCCCTCGAGGCCGGCGAAGGTCTCCGGGGTGAAGCCGTACAGGTCGGCGACGTCGACCAGCAGGCCGTTGTCGACGAGGAGCTGGACCCGCTGCTCACCGAGGCCCTCGATGTCCATGGCCGAACGCGAGGCGAAGTGGGCGATGCGCTGGACGCGCTGACCCGGGCAGTCGAGATTGGTGCAGAAGGTGTCGCTCTCCCCCTCGAGGCGCACGAGCGGTGCTGCGCACACGGGGCACGTGGTGGGGAACTTCCACGCCGGCTTGCGGCGGCGCCCCTTGACCCGGAGTGGCCCCACCACCTCGGGGATGACGTCGCCGGCCTTGCGGACGATCACCGTGTCGCCGGGGCGCACGTCCTTCAGTCGCACCTGGTCCTCGTTGTGGAGGGTGGCGAGGCCCACCGTCGACCCTCCGACGAAGACCGGCTCGAGCACGGCGAACGGTGTGGCCTTGCCCGTCCGCCCGATCGAGACCGCGATGTGGCGCAGCGTGGTGGATCGCTCCTCGGGAGGGAACTTGTAGGCGATCGCCCAGCGCGGCGCCCGCGACGTCGAGCCGAGTTCGCGCTGGAGGTCCAGGTCGTCCACCTTGACCACGACGCCGTCGATCTCATAGTCGAGGTCGTGGCGATGCTCCTCCCACCGGGCACAGAACTCGAGCACGCCGTTCAGGCCCTCCACGAGGTGGACCTCAGGATTGACCGGGAACCCGGCACGGCCGAGCCATGCCAGCGTGGTCGACTGGCTGGTGGCCAGATCGGGCAATTGGCCGCCGGCGACTGATGGCTCGGGTCGCACCTCACCGACCTGGTAGGCCCAGAACGACAGTGCACGGGTGGCCGTCACGCCCGGGTCCTTCTGGCGGAGCGACCCGGCCGCCGAGTTGCGGGGATTGACGAAGAGCCTGTCCCCGGCCTCGGCCTGGCGGCGGTTGAGGTCGTCGAAGGCGGCGATGGGCATGTAGACCTCGCCCCGGACCTCGAGCACCTCAGGCAGAGGTCCGGCCGCCGGGTCCAGCTCCTTCGGGATGGCACCGACGGTGGCGATGTTCGCCGTCACGTCCTCACCCGTGGTGCCGTCCCCCCGGGTGGCTGCCTGCACGAACCGACCGTCGCGGTAGAGGAGCGAGATGGCCAGGCCGTCGATCTTGAGCTCGCACTCGAACGCGGTGTCGGGGGGCACCTGCTTCCCCACGCGGTCGGCCCATGCCTGCAGCTCCTCAGGACTGAAGGCGTTGTCGAGGCTCATCATCCGCACGTGATGGACGACGGGGGCGAACAGGGTCGACAGCGCCGCGCCCACCTGGCTCGTCGGCGAGTCGGGCACGGCCAGGTCCGGGTGTTCGGCCTCGAGGTCGCGCAGCGCACGGACGAGCGCGTCGTACTCGGCGTCGGTGATCTCGGGATCGTCGAGCGTGTGGTAGCGCTCGTTGTGGTGGACGATCAGGGCCCGCAGTTCGCCGGCCCGTGCGACCGGGTCGCCCGCGGCTGAGTCGTCCTCCGCGGACGTCGCGCTCATCGCACGACTCCCGATCCCACGACCGAGTCGGGGCGTCCCGAGTCGTAGAGGGCGACGGTCTGACCGGGGGCCACCCGGCGCTGAGGTGCGGCGAACGTCACCACCAGACCCTCGTCGGCGGTGCGGACATTGCAGGCCACGGAGACGCCGTGGGCGCTGCACTGGGCGAGTGCGGCCAACACACCCCCGGAGAGCGCCCCGGGTGCCCCGTCGACCCAGGCCACCGTGTGCAGTGCGAGTACCGATGCGTAGGACGCCTCGGGCGGCCCGATCGTCACACGTCGGGCCGGGACGTCGACCGCCGTCACGAAGCGCCGCCGACCGTCGGTGCCGTGGCCCATCCCCCGCCGCTGTCCGACCGTCACCAGTTCGACAGCTGCGACCTCGCCCAGGTCGGCCCCCGAGTCATGGTCGACGAGGCGCCCCGGGTGCAGGGGCACCCGGTCGCCCAGGAAGCCGGCCCGACCGGCATCGGAGCGGATGAAGCACACATCTTGGCTGTCCGGCTTGGCCGCGGTGCGCAAGCCGAGCCTGGCCGCCGTCACCCGGACGTCGGTCTTCGTCATCGACCCCACCGGGAAGATGGTCCGGCTCAGCTGGTCCTGGCCGAGCATGGACAGGACGTAGGACTGGTCCTTGGCGGGGTCCGCGCCGCGCAGCAGCCGCCACGTGCCGTCGTCGTCCCGGACGGTCCTGGCGTGGTGCCCCGTTGCCACGGCGTCGAACCCGAGTTCCGCGGCACGGTCCAGGAGCCGGTCGAACTTGAGGTGACGGTTGCACTCGATGCACGGGTTGGGCGTGCGGCCCTCGACATGGCCGGCGACGTACGGTTCCACCACGTGGGCGTCGAAGTCGGCGCTGAAATTGAACACGTGGTGGACGATGTCCAGCTGGTCGGCCACCCGGCGTGCGTCGTCCACGTCGGCCACCGAGCAACAGCCCGAGTCGGCGTCGCCTCCCCACAGCTTGAGGGTCGCACCCACCACATGGTCGGCACCATGGGACTCTACGAGGAGCGCGGCGGCGACCGACGAGTCGACTCCACCGGACATGGCAACCAGGACGCGCACGGGCCTAGTTTCGCAGGCGGTCGACGACCCCGGGAACCCGTGCGAGCGCATGGTCCACATCCTGCCCGGTGGTGGTGACACCTAACGAGAAACGCAGTCCGGACGAGGCCTCGCGCCGGTCGAGTCCCATCGCCTCCAGCACGTGGCTCGGCTCGACGGCGCCGCTCGAGCAGGCGGCGCCGGCTGACGCGGCGATGCCGGCCTCGTCGAGGAGTACCACGACGGACTCGGACTCGACCCCCGCCAGGCGGAGGTGGAGGATGCCGGCGACGCGGTGGCTCCGGTCGCCGGTCTCGACCGCACCGGGCACCGAGGACAGCAGCCCGTCGGCCAGGCGGTCCCGCAGACCGGTCACCCGTGCGACGGTCTCGTTGCGGGTGGCCACGGTGACGGCCAGCGCGGCCGCCGTACCTACAGCCCCGGCCACATTGGGTGTCCCGCTGCGTCGACCCCGCTCCTGTCCGCCGCCGTCGATCCTCGGTCGGACGCGTGCGCCGGCGCGCACCACCAGCGCGCCACTCCCCTTCGGTCCACCGAACTTGTGCCCGCTGATCGACACCAACCCGGCCGGCCCGGCCGCCTCGACGACGTCGAGCCACGGGATGGCCTGGACGGCATCGGTGTGCAGAACGGCGCGGGGCGACGCCTCGGCCACGATCCGGGCCACCTCGTCGAGCGGCTGGGCGGTGCCGATCTCGTTGTTCACGGCCATCACCGACACCAGGCCCACGTCGGGGCGGCAGGCATCGGCCAGGACGACGAGGTCGACCAGGCCGTCGGGCCCGCTGGGCACCTCACGGAGTTCGGCCCCGGTGCGGGCGGCCAGGGACCGGCACGCCCGCAGCACGGCGTGGTGCTCCATCGCCGTGCACACCACGGCCGGGGGCGGCCCGTCGGGGCGTTCGGCCGCCACGGCTTCCCACCCACCGTTGATCGCCAGGTCGTCGGCCTCCGTACCTCCGGAGGTGAGTACGATCTCGCCAGGTGCTGCGCCCAACAGCTCGGCCAGCAGGTCGCGTGCGTCGTCGAGGGCGATCCGCGCCCGGCGCGACTCCGCATGGGCGCCGGAGGGATTGGCGAACCCGTCGGTCAGGAGCGGCAGCATCGCCTCGAGCGCCTCGGGCCGGAGCGGCGTGGTGGCCGCGTGGTCGAGGTAGGCGCGGTGCCCTTCGGCCGGGGCGGTGCTCACCTCGCGTGCCGAGCCGGCATCAGGCGATCCACACCGACTTGACGTTGCAGAACTCGTGCATGCCGAACGACGACAGCTCGCGGCCGATGCCCGAGCTCTTGATGCCGCCGAACGGCAGCTGCGGCATCGACACGGTCATCCCGTTCACGAAGACCTGTCCCGCCTGGAGGCCGGTCACGAACTGCTGCTGTTCGTCGGGATCCTCGGTCCACACGCTCGAGCCCAGGCCGAACTCGGTGTCGTTCGCCAGCTCGAGGGCGGCATCCGCATCATCCACCACGTAGAGGAGGGCCACCGGTCCGAAGACCTCTTCCGTCGCCACCCGCATGCCGGGGGCGATAGCGGTGATGACGGTCGGGGCATAGAAGGCGCCCGGCTGGTCGGGGCCACCCGGTCCCACCACCCGCTGGCCCCCGCAGAGGATCGTTGCGCCCTTGGCCCGAGCGTCCTCGACCTGCGCCTCGATGCCGTCCACCGCCGCCGCGTTGATCAACGGGCCCACCTCGGTGGCAGGGTCGAACGGGTCACCCACCGACAGGGCGGCCATCGCCTCGACGAACCGACCGGTGAACTCCTGGGCGACGTCCCGGTGGACGATGAAGCGCTTGCCGGCGATGCACGACTGTCCGGCGTTCTGCACCCGCGCCTGCACGGCCACCGGGACCGCCCGGTCGAGGTCGGCCGACGGCAGGACGATGAACGGGTCACTCCCGCCGAGTTCGAGCACCACCTTCTTGCCGACGGCACCGGCCTGGGCGGCGACGGCACGCCCGGCACCCACGCTGCCGGTCAACGTCACCGCGGCGACCCTGCGGTCGGCGATCACGCCGGGCACCTGGTCGGTACCGATGAGCAGCGTCTGCAGCACGCCGTCGGGTGCCCCGGCGCGCCGGAACAGGTCCTCGATCAGGAGCGCGGTGCGGGGGACGCTCGGGGCGTGCTTCAGCAGCCCCACATTGCCCGCCATGACCGCCGGTCCGATGAAGCGCGCCACCTGCCAGAGCGGGAAGTTCCACGGCATGATCGCCAGGATCACCCCGAGCGGTTGGTACGCCACGAGACCGAGCGACCCGTCGACCAGCACCTCCTGATCGGCCAGCATCGCCTCGGCGTGCTCGGCGAACCAGCGGAAGCCGAAGGCGCACTTGGCCACCTCGCCCTTGGCCTGAGCGAAGGGCTTGCCCATTTCGGTGGTGACGGTGTGGGCGATGTCGGGCACCTCCCCCTCGAGTAGTTCGGCCGCGGTGATGAGGAGGCGGGCCCGCTCCTCGAAGGTCGACCCGGCCCACGCCGAGGCGGCCGTCGCCGCGGTGGCGAGACGTACTTCGAGGGCGGTGGCGTCGAGGGGATCGAACGACTCGAGCAGCTCGCCGGTCGCGGGGTTGATCGTGGCGATGGGCGGACCGGGGTCTACTGCGTGCATGCGGTCCAGTATCGCCGATGGCCGGCTGGGCCCGATCCGGGGCATGGCGGCACGTGCCGCCTCCGTGGGCCGATCACTCCAGGCCGAGAATCCCGGGCAGGAGGAGCCGCTGGACCTTGCCGGTGGCCGTCCTCGGCAGGGCGTCGACCACCTCGTACTGCTTGGGCCGCTTGTAGCCGGCGAGGTTGTCGGCGGCGTGGTCGGCGAGCGCGGCAATGACCGCATCGGGGTCGGCACCGGGCCCTGCCACCACTGCGGCACACACGCGTTGGCCCCACCGCTCGTCGGCGAGTCCGAACACGGCAATATCGACGATGCCGGGCACGTCGGCCAGTGACGCCTCGACCTCGGCCGGGTAGACGTTCACCCCACCCGTGATGACGAGATCGTCGCGCCGACCATCGAGGTAGAGGTAGCCGTCGGCATCGAGTCGTCCGAGGTCCCCGACGGTGAACGCGCCGTCTCGCCAGGCGCCCGCGGTCTTGGCCTCATCCCCCCAATAGGTGAAGCGCTGGAACGGAGGAGGACGGCACCAGACCGTGCCGTCGGGGTCGACGGACAGCTCCCTCCCCCGACGGGCGCGGCCGACGGTTCCCGGACGCTCGAGCCACTCGGTGGCCGAGCACACGGTGAACTGCCCCTCGGTCGAGCCGTAGAACTCCCACAGGACGTCCGGGGCGACCACATCGAGTGCGGCCCGCTTGAGGGCCGGTGGACACGGCGAACCGGCGTGGACGAGGAGCCGCAGTGCATCGAACCGCTCCGGGGCGGTGTCCGGCAGTGCCAGCAGTCGGGCCAGCGCGGACGGCGCCAGGAACGTGGTGGTGGGCACCGCACCGGAGGCACCCTCGAGGGCGGCCGCCGCCCGGCCGGCGTCGAAGTGGTCGAGGATGACGCACGTGCCTCCGGCCAACAACGTCCCGCCCGCGAACCGCACCGACACGGAGTGGTACATCGGCGAGCAGACCAGGTGGACGTCGTCGGGTCCGAAGCACCACTGGTCCGCTTCGTCGGCAAGTGCGGCTGCTGCGGTCGGCGCATCCCACAGCCCCGACCAGACGCCCTTCGCCGTTCCGGTCGTGCCCGACGTGTAGTGCATGGGCCGGGCCCGTGGGTGCGGGGCGAGTGCCACCGGCGGACCGGCGTCGAGTCGGGCCAGCGCGTCGGCGTCCGTCACCACGAGCACGGGCGCGGCATCGTCGACGAGGAGTTCGCGTTCGGCCGCCGTCAGGGTGGCGTTCAACAGGACGGGCACCACGCCGACCCGCAGGGCGCCGAGCACCGCACAGAGCAGGGCTGCCGAGGACGGCAGGCAGAACACCACCCGGTCGCCCGCAGCGCAGCCGGACGCCAGGAATGCACCGGCCGCCCTCGCCTGGGCCTCCTCGGCTACGGCGGCGGTCAGGACCTCGAAGCTGTCGCCGGTCACAGCGAGCCGCCGGCCGGTGCGGAGTCGGCTGCGTCGCCATTGCCGAGGGCGACCGGCCCATCAGCGGGAGCCGGGTCCGCCAGGTTGGTGAACGCGGTCGGCCGGAAGACGGCCACGAGTGCACACACGGCGAGCAGCGCCAGCGACCCGACCACGGTGACCGTCCGGATCCCGTGGGTGTCGGCAAGCAGCCCCTGGACGACGGCCCCCAACGGATAGATGAGACCGAGGGCCATCATGTAGATGCTGAGGATCCTGCCGCGGGCCTCGGCCGGCGCCCGCAACTGCACCACCGTGTTGAGCCCGGAGAGCACGAAGATGTAGCCGGCCCCCACGGCCACGAAGGCCACGAGGGCGAGCGGCAACGACGGGGCCAGTCCATAGGCGCACAGCAGCACCGGCACGACGAACAAGGCCGTCCGGAGCATCGTCAGCCGACCGAACCTGATGGCCAGGCCCGGGAGCGCCAGGGCGCCCGCCACGGCACCGATGCCCTGGGCGGTGACCAACAGCGCGGTGATCGACGGCAGGCCGATCCCCGCCGAGTGCACGTACTGCTTCGCCATGGCCGGCACCAACGCGATGAAGGGCGACGCCAGCAGGGCGACAACGGCGATCCAGCCGATCGCCGACCGGCAGCCCGGCTCCGCCCGGGCGGCCTGTGCCCCCTCGACGATCCGTCGGACCATCCTGATCGAACCGGTGACCGGGAGCGGCTTCGGGAGGTGGACGTAGAGGAGCGCAACGACGACCGCGCCGAAGGACAGCGCGTTGATACCGAAGACGAAGGCGTAGTTGTTGCTGAGAAGGACGAGCCCCGCGAGCGCCGGACCGATGACCCGACCGAGGTTGTACTGGGCCGAGGACAGCGACACTGCGCCGAGCAGGTCCTCCGTCGGGACGAGGTCCGGCACCATCGCCTGGTATGCGGGGAACCCGACGGCCCCGCACGCTCCGCCGAGGAACGAGAGCACCACGAGTGCCCAGGGCGGATCGTGGTGGAGGCCGGCGAGGACCGCGAGCGCTGCGGCGAACACCGTCTCGGCCACCGTGGTGAGGATGAGCCACTTGCGTCGGTCCAGGCGGTCGGCGAGTGCGCCCCCGACCGGGGCCAGCAGGCCGATGGGCACGAAGGCCGCACCGGCTGCGAGTGCGGCCCAGGCCGGCTTGTCGGTCCGGGTGAAGACGAGGACACCGAGCGCCACCGTCTGCATCCACGAGCCGAGGTTCGAGACCAGGGCTGCCGACCAGATGAGGGCGAAGTTCCGCGAGCGGAGCGGGCGGAGCGATGCCAGGGCCACGGGGCCGAGGCTACCGGTGCAGAGCGCCGAGCTCGTTGGCCGACGGGCGACCCCCTGGCGAGGTCCTGGAGCCCCGGGCGGCGGCCCTGGGCATGGTGGCTACCTGTCGAGCTTGACCTTGCGCCGGGGGCGCAGGGCGAACCACCAGATGCTGGCCATCGTGGCGAGCACCCCGAAGGCGGCAGCCGGCTTGGCGATCTTGCGGGAGCGGTCGGACATGGGAGTGACGTTACCCGGACGGCCGGCCTGGCGGTCACCCCGGTGGGCCGTCGCCGAGGTGACGGCCCACCGTTCTCACGTTCTTCTTCCGATCTTCTTCGGGTTCTCCTACCCCCTCCTTGGGTTCCCCTTAGAGCCGTCCCGCAGCATGGAGGACATGCAACGGAGCACCTTTCGCACCAGCCCGATCGAGCGTGACCGCGGGCGGGCCGCCGGCACCGCACGGACCCTCGTGGCCGGCACGGCGACCTCCGTCACCACCTCGCGTGTCCTTCCCTCCTGGCACCCCGCCTCCGAGGGGTTCACGCCGGACGGGACGTCGGCCACCACCCGGCTGCGCCTCGTCCAAGATTCCGAGCCGGGGTCGCCCACCCTCCGAAGTACGTCGAGGGGCAGCGCATCACCCGACAGCGTGGGGACGGCGTCCCCCGGCTCGGGCCCGAATGTCCGTCGTTCGCTCCTGCTCGGGCGGATCGCCCAGTTCCTCGAGGCCACGGCCGGCGACCCGCCCGCGCACGGGTCGGACAGCCAGATCCGCCAGGTCCACTGAAGCGGCTCGGTTCAGCCGCTCAGGTGCCGGCTGCGACCACCCGCAACTCGTCGAACGAGGCGATGATGCGCTCGCTCAACGTCGCGGCGTCGTCGTCAGCCACCCAGCTCTCGAAGGAGAGTCGGAAGATTGCGATCGCCACCTCGCCGGTCAGGCCGGCGGCCGGGTCGGCCACTCCGCGCCGCCGCAACGCGTCGGCCAGCGCGGCCGCCAGTGTCGCCAACTTGATGAGCTCGCGCTCGCGCAGCTCCTCGCTGCCGACGATGATCGTCTGCCGGTGGCGGCTGAACTCGCGACGACCGTCGAAGAACGCTCCGGCTCCGGCGAGCGCCAGGCGGACGGCCTCGATCGGCGAGGCATCGGGGGGCGCGTCGTGGACGGCCTCGACCAGGAGGTCCTGCAGCATCCCGGCCCCGGCGAAGAGGATCTCGCGCTTGTCGGCGAAGTGCCGGAAGAAGGTCCGCTCGGTCACCCCGGCCCGCTCGGCTATTGCGGCGACGGTCGTGCGGTCGAAGCCCCGCTCGCCGTAGAGCTCGAACGCCGCCTGCTCGAGCCGTCCCCTGCTGTCCGGTTCCCATCGCGCCATGAAGGAATCGTAGCGGTGGCTGATGACAGCGACTGACATCCCGGGTAAGGTGATGACAGTTACTGACATCGGCATCCGGCCATCGCCCTTGCCGTCACATAACAGGAGGTCCCCATGCGTGTCTTCGTCACCGGTGCATCAGGTTGGATCGGTTCAGCCGTCGTTCCCGAACTGCTCGGCGCTGGGCACGACGTCGTCGGACTCGCCCGCTCCGACGGGTCGGCCAGCGCCCTCGACGCCGCGGGTGCCTCCGTCGTGCGGGGCACGCTCGACGATCTCGATGTGTTGGCCAAGACCGCACAGGAGTCGGACGGCGTCATGCACCTCGCCTTCAAGCACGACCTGGCATTCAGCGGCGACTTCGTGGGTGCGGGCCTCGCCGACCGGGTTGCCGTCGAGACGTTCGGCGACGCCCTGGCCGGGACGGACAAGCCCCTGGTCATCGCATCGGGCCTGTTGGGCCTCGCCCAGGGCCGCCTGGCGACCGAGGCCGACGGTCACGATGCCGCCGACATGGGCCTCCACGGTGACGGCCCATCGGCCCGCCACGCCACGGCCGAGTTCACGCTGCAATTGGCCGACCGGGGCGTTCGCTCGTCCGTGCTCCGCCTCCCTCCGACCGTCCACGGCCGAGGCGACACCGGCTTCATCGCCAGCCTGGTCGGGCTGGCCCGCGCCCACGGCGTCGCCGGCTACCTCGGCGACGGCACCATCCACTGGCCTGCCGTGCATCGCGACGACGCCGCGCTGCTGTTCCGTCTCGCGGTGGAGCAGGCCCCCGCCGGGACGACCCTCCACGGAGCCGCCGAGGAGGGCGTCCCCCTCGGAGAGGTCGCCGCGGAGATCGGCCGTCAGCTCGACCTGCCCGTCCGCGCCGTGCCGGACGCCGAGGCGGAGGACCACTTCCTGTGGTTGGGCACGTTCGTGGGCCTGGACACCCTGGCGTCGAGCGACGTCACCCGCCGCACGTTCGGTTGGGAGCCGACCCGTCCGGGGCTGCTCGACGACCTCGCTGCCGGCCGGTACACCGACGATCCGGCCTGAACCGTCCGGCCTAGGAG